>Ga0208115_1000138_pt1 | contig 18472 bp, 16 predicted proteins | sample LakWasMeta4_LOW4_2_FD_183856 | JGI IMG/M metagenome (GOLD analysis project Ga0208115, IMG submission 183856) | Freshwater sediment methanotrophic microbial communities from Lake Washington under simulated oxygen tension - Sediment Metagenome... | ecosystem: Environmental > Aquatic > Freshwater >...
GGCTGTGAAAAAAGCGTTCTGAAACGGCGTTGTCCCAGCAGTTTTCGATGGCTGTCGGAGGCATATTGGCTGCCTCGGTCGCTATGCCAGAGTAAGCCTTTTTTGGGTTTTCGTTTCCAGATAGCCATGATAAGTGCGTCATTCACAAGGGTGGTTTTCATGTTGTCCGCCATCGACCAGCCGACAACGTGCCGTGAGTAGAGGTCTATCACGACTGCTAAGTGTATAACCAGCCTTCGCCTGTTGCGATGTAGGTGATGTCACAAGACGAAAGCCTGAAGTATTGTAAGTTTGAAGTAAATAGTCGCGCCAGATTAGCGGCAATGATTGCAGGTGATTTTATTTTTTCGCTATGTGGTCAATAACTTTCAAATAGTACCCCGTAGAGTACCCCGAAATCGCTATTTTGACTTTTTGCTGAAATTTGATTTTCATAACTCATTGTTTTAATTGGTCGGAACGACAGGATTTGAACCTGCTACCCCTTGTCCCCCAGAACAGTAAATTACTGTTTTTTACGATTCGACAAAAAGCAATAAAGCAATTTTTACCCTTAAAATTCATTAAGTTATTTAATAATAGCGTCCAACAAGATACAATAAAAGCCAGTAAAATTCAGCTCTAAAGTGTACCCGTATGAGTACCCGAAAAAATAGAGCTAACTCATTGATTTTTGCAAGTCCTACCATTTGTCAAAAGAACAAGGGGAATCAAAATGGCTATCAACAAAATAAAACCACTGGCATTCAAACATCTAAAACCCACCGATAAAGAACAGCACATAAACGATGGTAGCGGCTTGTATATTCGAGTCCGCTCTATTGCCGATGGTGGCGGTATGGTTTTTCGTTTTCGTTACCGTTTTGACGGTAAACAACAATGGTTAAATCTAAAAGCCGATGATTTACCAGCGGCGCGAAAAGAACGCGATACTTACACGCAAATGCTAAAAGACGGTATAGACCCCAACCTTGAGGCAAAACTCAAAATAGAGCGTGTACGAAAACAACAGCTTGATGAACAGGAAGCCTTAACAAAACTGGCAGCGCGTGTCACGGTTAGGGATTTATTTATCCGTTGGCGTGATACTGACTTAATCAATCGTAAGGATGTTAAGGAAGTGGTGCGAATGTTTGAAAAGGACGTTTTGCCAATATTGGGCTGTTTATTTGTTGAGGATGTGCGAAAAGGACACATTACCCAAGTGACGGACTTATTAAAACAACGCGGCGTTAATCATTTAGCACGAAACATTCTAAAATTAATGCGGCAAATGTTCAGGTTTGCCGTTGACCGTGACATTATCGAGTTTGACCCAACAGCAAGCCTTAGTGTGACAAAGACCACCACAAAGCCTACCGAACGCGATAGAATCCTAAACGAGCTTGAAATAAGAGCGTTAGCAAGGCAATTGCCCGATGCTGGTTTATTAAAGTCTACAGAGTGTGCTATCTGGATTGCCTTATCAACCCTGTGCAGAATTGGTGAATTATCGAAAGCCAAGTTTTCAGAGATTGATTTTGAATTGAAGACGTGGAAAATACCCGAAGCGAATAGCAAAAACGGCAAAGCTCACACGATTTATTTATCAGACTTTGCACTGGAACAATTCAAACTATTAAAGCTGATTGCCAAAAGTGAAACATGGATTTTTCCTAATCGTGATGATTCTACCCATGTGTGCGAGAAATCCATCTCGATACAAATACGCGGGCGGCAAACAACCACCATACTCAGCAATCGTTCTAAAGATTCTCAAGCCTTAGTTATGACAGGCGGCAAATGGACACCGCATGATTTACGGCGTACAGGTGCAACCCTAATGGGTAATTTATTGATTCAACCTGATGTTATCGAAAAGTGCTTAAACCACACCGAAGAAAATAAAGTGAAGCGTATTTATCAGCGTCAGGAATTGAAAGCAGAACAAGCCGAAGCATGGCGCGTATTAGGGGAGCGGCTTAATTTGTTGGTGACTATGGATAGCTCTAACGTGGTGTTGATACGCAAGGGGTGAAATATGCCAAAACCTTTAACATCTTTAACAGTACCCCTGCAAGCCACGCCTCTCTAAGGCTAGAGCCGTTAAAGGTGGGTTTAACAAGTCTTTAACAATCTTTAACAAAATACCCGCTACTAGCAATCTGTTAAACGTCAATTGAATAATAAAGGATTGTATTAAAATGTTTTATATGCCATGCTTTTATTCAGTAGCTTCCCTATCCTAAATCCATTCAGTGATAGCAGTTTAAAACTGGTCTATCCTCCTGCAATGGCTGACAAAGAAGTGGTACTGGCGACAGATAGAAAGTCCAGAAAATAATCACGCAAACACTCCTAGAGTGGCGCAATGCAGACGTGATGGCGACAACAAGAGCGATTTTATTAATTAATCGTTTTCGTTGTTGCTTGCTTGTTTTTTAGCGACAACGAAAGCATAAAAAAGGCTTTCATCATGTTGTCAAATCAAACCCCCGCACATTCCATAAACAGACTACCAAAAGTCAAACAAGTCACTGACTTGTCACGCTCTACCATTTACAACAAAATCAACCCAAAATCACCACAATACGACCCGACTTTTCCAAAGCCGATTAAATTAGGTTCACGTTCTGTTGGCTGGATTGAAGCCGAAGTTCAAGCGTGGATTGAATCGCGTAGAGTAATGGGGGCTTAACATGGACGGATTAGAGACCACCACGGCGGCAACCGTGGCAGCAGAACAGGCAGGATTTAACAGCGGTAATTATACCATTAACGCCTGTTTTTTACCCTCAGTAAAAACCCCCGAAAAATTCAAAATTGAATCGGTTAATTCAATCCTATCTGATATTAAAAATCAGCGATTCAAGCCGTTAATTGACGCATTGCCAGACAGTGTAAAATTCAACAAGGCATACAAAGCGGCAAAGCTAAATCTACCCGCGTGGGCTTTAAATGGTACGTTTAGCGGTGGAACAAAAAACGAAAATTTCAAAGAATCAAACGGATTATTTCATATTGACGTTGACAGCTTAACCATTGAGCAAGTGGAAACCGTAAAGCAAACATTAATAGCCGATTGTCCACACCTTTACGCAATCTGGATTAGTCCCAGCGGGCGCGGTTTAAAAATCCTGTTACGCATACCCGATGATTTAATTCATAACGACAGCGATTTTAAAAAGGCTTATGCTCAAATAGAGCCGCTGTTTGTTGGGTATGGCGTGACTATTGATAAGTCATGTAAGGATGTTAGGCGGCTTTGTTTTGTGTGCAGTGACCCTGATATTTATATCAACAAAGACGCGCAAGCCTATCTGTTTGATATGGCTATCTGGAATCAATCCGACAAGCCGAAGCAATCAACCCCACCACCTAACCACCACAACAGTGGCGATAAGCAAAACCAATTAATTGAGCGAGCTTGCGACATTATCCGCAACAGCACACACGGCAACCACCATAGCGCACGATGCAAGGCTGGATTTTTAGCAGGTGGACAGATAGCGGCGGAGTTAGTCAATGAAGCCGCTGTTATTGAGGCGTTAGAACGCGCCAGCGATGCAATAAGCGCAAGGTATGGCGATGACCAAGCCACAATAAATAACGCTCACAAAGCGATTTTAGACGGTATAGCGAAAGGTAAACTTTCGCCTGTTGACGATGACCGTAAACAGCACAAGCAAGAATCGACTAACAGCGGCGCGGGTGATAACAGCCAAGCATTCACACATAACGCAATTTTAGACAATGAACAGCATCACTGTACCGTTGATTTTTTGAAGTTTGTTGATGATCGCCACCCACTTAAACAACTGGCTTTATCCATTGCCAGTGCGACACATTTACCCGTTCACACAGTTTTTTTAATGGGCTTGGCTGTTTTTTCATCGGTGGCGTGCAGGTGGTGGCGCGTTAGCTATCAGCACGGCGGCGTTCTGCCAATTGGTCTTTATGTCGTCGCCGAACAACCCAGCGGAGCGGCTAAATCACGCTGTTTAAATACGTTTCAATCACCATTTTATGCAGCAGAGAAAGAAGTAAAGAACGCGGCGCGTGAAAAACTTAAGTCGTTTAAATCAATGGATAAAAGCGACCTGACATCTGACGATTTAAAAGAGATTGAATCACTAGAAAGTGTCATTAAAAGTGTTCTATTCACGACTAATTCAACGCCCGAAGCATTAGAGCAAAGCCTAACACATAGCAGGGGTTATTTTAGTGCGGTATCGAGTGAGCAAGGTCTATTTAACACGATGTTAGGCGCGTGTTATGGAGACGGCAAAACTAGCAATAATGACCTGTTATTAAACGGTTTTGATGGCGGCTACATGAGTTCCAAGCGCGTAGGACGTGAAACATACAGCGGCGCGGTTGTTGGTAGCGCGGTAATGTTTGCACAAATGGGCGGCATTGAAAATTTATTGAAAGTTAGCAATGGAACGGGAATAGGTGAACGGTTTTTACTGATTGCAGAACGTCATAATTTAGGCAATCGAGACCACACCAAAACCGCGATTATTAACCATGACCTAGTGGAACAATACTCCGCTGTTTGCAATGCTTTTGCAGGCGATATTTTAAGCAATCCTATCGAGTATGACCAACTGTCAAGCCTAAAAATATCAACAGCAGGATGGTTATTAATTGCTGAATATCGCAATAGTATTGAAAGACATTTAGCCGATGGCGGGCGTTATTCTCATGTTTCGATTCGTGGCGCGGCAGCTAAAATTGATATTCAAGCGATGAAACTATCCGCTGTTCTTCAATTGTTAGACGACCCTCATAAAACCACTATTGACGATAGGCACGTTAAAACCGCTCTAGCGATTGCTAACGCAATGATTGAAGCTAATTTAAAGCTATGCCAAGACAAGTGCATAGTCGGAGTAACAGCGGCTTACAAGTCGATTTTGTCACTGTATGAAAAAAGCCAAAGTTCACGCACCGAGCGCAACATCATTCAATCAAAATCCCCGACCGCACCATTCAAAGACTTCACTGGCAATAAATCCGACTTGATACGCGCCACGCTTAAGGACATGGTGAATGATGGTGTTTTACAGTTTAAAAGTACAGAAACCGACCCCGTGGGTAAATACTCACTTGCTCAATAATTTGTTAAAGCTGTTAAAGACTTGTTAAACCTACCCTTTAACACACTTTAGCCCTTGATACATAAGGGATAGAGACTATAAATAATAGTAGTGTTAAAGATGTTAAAGGGGGGTACTGTATTTTACTAACTAACGGACAAACAAATGCGAAACACAAAAACATTACAACTAAGGGCAGCCGAAGCCAACGAAGTTAAAAAGACAAATGACGCGATTGAAGCAATCCCAGACACCGACCCCGCGCTATTAAATCGAGCGCAACGGCGAATAGTCAAAAAATGGAATCAGAGCCTGATTAAGCAGGAAAATAACAAACCATGAGCAAATTTGAAAAGGGTACTAGCGGGAACCCCAAAGGACGCACACCCGCACACATCACAGCGACAAAGGTTAGAAAGTCGTTAGCCGATGATTTACCAGACATCATGAACAAGTTGGTGGAACTGGCAAAAGAAGGCGATACAACAGCGATTAAGTTAATCCTTGATAGGGTATGTCCTGCACTCAAACCGCAAGCCGTGCCAATAAGCCTACCTGTTTTTGATTCACTCGCAGAACAAGGCAACGAGATAATCAAGGCAACCATGAGCGGCAAAATACCGCCCGACATCGGCAGCCAGTTAATAACAGCATTAAGCAATCAAGGTAAATTAATTGAATTTCAGGATATGCAAGAACGCTTGCAGCGTATTGAAAAACAACTACAGGATAGACAATGAAAATTGAACAGGTAAACAAACTTTATAAACAGCTCACACCGACTGAGTTAGCCAATTTAACCATTGATGCAGTCACGAACAAATCGCCAGACAGTGAGCTGGAATTAATCAAGGATAACATTGAAACAGGCTTGTATCGCTTGCCAGTGTGGGAATATCGACACCACCTAAAAGGCTATGAACAACTTTCATTCTGTTATGGTCTCCAATGGTGGAAAGCACAGGCACTTGCAACATTAGCGGGTGATTTTATGAATGATACCAACAGTGCAGAATCGGATCATGATGATATGCGACAAGTCTACAGGGTATTTTGTGGCAAGTTGGCAAGCATTGAACAGGCATTAATCGAAGTGTGCAATAAAGCAAAGTTTGATATTAATGCGGTGAAATGGCTTGCTGAAATGGGCAATTCAAGCAACGCATTCAGACCACTACCACCAAACACAGAACCAACAGAGTTAGACCATTATCGTTATATGTTCCATACAGCGGCAATGCTGGAATATACCCCTGAGAATGGCGCGTAGGCTGTTTTTTGTTTGGTGATGGCTATTTATCGGTTCAATCCCCCGTTATTTCATCATTCCTATCCAAAACCGCTACAATGCTGTTTTTTAGTTGCTTAATAACACTCATTTATTCTCATGTTTGAACAAATTTTTAAAAATATCGACGATGTGCTTTGGAAAGAAGCAGGATGCACCACCGAATTGGACTACACCGAGCAAACCTCATGGCTATTATTTTTAAAATATCTGGATGATTTGGAAACCGCAAAACAACTGGAAGCCGAGCTGGACGGCAAGCCCTACAACTATATTCTGGATAAACCCTATCGTTGGGGAAGTTGGGCAGCACCAAAAGATAATGATGGCAAAATAGACCATAACAAAACTCGAACAGGTGATGATTTACACGATTTTGTCAATCATGAGTTGTTTCGTTATTTAGGCAATTTCAAACAAAAAGCCAGCAGTAGCAATACGCTTGGATACAAAATCGGCGAGATTTTCAGCCAAATCAAAAATAAGATTTCCAGCGGTTACAACCTCCGCGACATCATAGACCAACTGGACGGCTTGCGTTTTCAATCGCAAGTGGAAAAACACGAACTGTCTGAACTCTACGAAGCCAAGATTAAAAACATGGGCAATGCAGGACGCAATGGTGGCGAATATTACACGCCGCGTCCGTTGATTCGTGCCATGATTCAAGTGATTAAGCCAAACGTAGGCGAAAGAATTTATGACGGCGCGTGTGGTTCAGCAGGGTTCTTGTGTGAAGCGTTTGATTATTTACGCAACTTGCCAAATTTAAGCACTCAAGATTTAAACACCCTGCAAACGGCTACCTTTTACGGTAAAGAGAAAAAATCCTTAGCCTACATCATCGCCATCATGAACATGATCCTGCACGGCATTGAAGCCCCCAGTATCGTGCATACCAACACCTTAACGGAAAACCTAGCCGATGTGCAGGACAAAGACCGTTTTGAGGTGATTCTGGCAAATCCGCCGTTTGGTGGCAAAGAGCGCAAAGAAATACAACAAAACTTTGATATTCGTACAGGTGAAACCGCGTTTTTGTTTTTGCAGCATTTTATAAAGATGCTTAAAAGCGATGGACGCGCCGCCGTGGTGATTAAAAACACCTTCCTATCGAATACCGATAATGCCTCGGTCAGCCTTCGTAAATTGCTGTTAGAAAACTGCAACCTGTATACCGTGCTAGATTGTCCTAGCGGTACATTTCAAGGCGCGGGTGTTAAAACAGTGGTGTTATTTTTTGAGAAAGGTAAGCCAACGGAAAAAGTTTGGTTTTATTCATTGGATGTTGGACGCAGTTTAGGTAAAACCAGCCCATTGAATGATGCTGATTTAGCTGAATTTATTGAATTACAAAAAACCTTTGCTGATTCTGAAAAAAGCTGGACGGTTAATAGTGCTGATATTGATAAAACGACGTTTGATTTATCGGTTAAAAATCCCAAAAGCGGTGAAGTGATTGAACACCGCGACCCGCAAAGTATATTAAATGAAATTGTAGAATTGGATGCACAAAGCGCGGACGTATTGGCAACGATTAGGGAATTGTTATGAAAGCGGGTTGGGAAGTTAAAACATTGGGGGATATTGCAGAAATAAAAGGAGGTAAGCGACTACCAAAAGGATATAAACTGCAAAGTGAAATTACAAATCATCCTTATATTACCGTTTCAGATTTTAATGATAACGGAACTATTGATTTTGAAAATATCAGATATATTTCTGATGAAGTTTTTAAAACAATTAGCCGTTATATAATTTCTTCAGATGATTTATATATTAGCATTGCAGGCACTATAGGGAAAACAGGGATTATTTCAGAACAATTAAATGGAGCAAACCTAACAGAAAATGCTTGCAAGTTAGTTTTTAAGTCTGGAATTGATAAAAGGTTTATTTATTTTTTTACTAAATCTCATGATTTTTTAAAACAAACAGAAATAAATACTCGCACTACAACACAACCAAAACTTGCACTAGAAAGATTAAAAACAATTTCTTTGCAAATCCCCCCACTCCCCGAACAACAACGGATTGTTGCATTATTGGATGCGGCGTTTGCCAGTATTGCCACCGCCAAAGCCAACACCGAACAAAACCTAAAAAACGCCCGCGCTTTATTCGATAGTTATTTGCATGAAGTATTTAGCAAACGCGGGAAAGGTTGGGAAGAAAAAACATTGGGGGATGTTTGTGAGTTTTTAAATGGTTTTGCATTCAAAAGTAGTAACGTAATACCAAAATCAAAAACTCAATTAGTCCGCATGGGAAACTTATATGGTCATAAACTTGACCTTGAACGTAACCCAGTTTTTTATCCAGATACTTTTTCTATTGATTATAAAAAATATACTTTAAAGGAAGATGATTTAATAATTTCATTGACTGGAACAGTAGGAAAAGAAGATTATGGATATACGGTTAGAGTTCCAAAATCTGAATACAAACTTTTACTAAATCAACGAATTGCAAAGTTCGATGCAATTAAAGAAAACTTGATAAACAAAGATTATTTAGAGCATTATCTTCGTTCAAGAAATTTTCTTGATATTTTGTATTCAACAGCAAATGGAACACGACAAGCGAATTTATCTACTGTTGTTATAAAAACTCTTCCAATATTTTTACCTTCACTTTTACAACAAAAAATTATTGTTGATAAGTTGAATATATTAAAAAAAGAAACCCAACGCCTAGAAACCATTTATCAACGTAAATTACAAGCACTCGATGAATTAAAAAAATCCCTGTTACACCAAGCCTTTTCTGGTCTGTTGTAGTAGAATTTTTGAAAGTATTGTGTAAATTCAAAACCATTATGGAACGTATTCAAGCTATCAATCCTGAACGCATTAAATGGTGTTGTGCCGATTATGGTATAACGCCTAGTGATCTTGCGTCTGAATTAGGTATTGCTACGACTAGCATTGAACACGTTATAGCAGGCGAAGACGGTATTACATTTCAGCAATTACAGAAAATCGCAAAGTATTTTAACAGAGGTGTGTTGTTCTTTTTGGAGCAAACCCCCGTTGATGAAACTCAAATTCATACCCCACAATTTCGCACACTTGCCAATCAAAAGCCTGAACTGTCTGCAAAACTTAAGGCTTTTATCGAGCGCGTAGAAAAACAGCGTGAAGTCTATCTTAGTTTGTGTGAAGACTTGGACGATACCGAGCGTCTAAAATTTAATCCTCCAGCTTTGCCCAAACAAAATCCACAGGAGGCAGCGCGTATCGTTCGCCAATGGTTAGGACTAACTGATAAAAACAGTTTTGATGATTACCGCACTGCTATCGAAGCACGCAGTATATTGGTGTTTCGCAGTAATGGTTATAACGGCAAGTGGCAAATGCCTAAAGAAAACCCCATTATCGGTTTTTCTTTGTACTATAAAACTTGTCCAGTCGTTGTTATAAAAAAACAAGCATCCGTTGCCCGCCAGTCTTTCACATTGATGCACGAGTTAGGACATTTACTATTACATAAAAGCAGTTCAATAGATGATGAACAGGATATGCAGTCTTATCAAGGCAAAGAACGTGAGGCAAATACGTTTGCAGGTTGTTTATTAGTGCCAGATGCTTTTTTAGCAAGTATTAACGATGTTCACCGACCTGAACAGGTGTCTGAATATGACGTATGGCTTGAGCCTCAACGTAAGGCGTGGGGCGTTAGTGGTGAGGTTATTTTACGCAGACTGTTGGATGTTGGTCGTTTGTCACAAGAGCAGTATGAGGCTTACAGGCAATGGAAAAAACGACTACTAATCCCAAAAAAGGAAGGTGGAATCCGTTACCGTTCCCGCGAACCTAAACAGATATTTGGTAATACATTCGTACGAACCGTTTTAGATGCGTTAAGTGCCAGATATATTACAGCCGCTAAAGCGAGTAGCTATCTGGACAGTTTGAAGATTGAAGACTTACACCAGTTGGAACATTATCTGTGATTGTTTTTGATGCCTCATCTATGATTGACGCATGGGATAATTATCCAGTCCATCAATTTATTGGTTTATGGAAATGGTTAGCCATTCAGGTTAAAGAAAAAGAGCTGGTGATGGTGAGCGTTGCGTTTGAGGAAGTGGCGAATAAAACACCAGATTGCGGTCAATGGCTTAAAGACAATGAATTGGAACGACTGCCAATCAGCAACGCTATTTTACAAGATGCTATGCGTATCAAAGGCTTGTTAGGTATTGTGGACGATAAATACCATCCTAAAGGCGTTGGCGAAAATGATTTACTGATTATCGCTACAGCAAAATCATTCCATGCTGAATTAGTTACCGATGAAGCACGGCAACTTAAGTTACCTACAGAACTAACTAAATGCAAAATTCCTGCTGTCTGTAATATGCAAGGCGTAGATGTTTCTAATATTAACTTTATCGAGTATATCAAGCGTTCTAATGAAGTTTTTGGTTAGATTTACGCAATAGTGCTTTAGAGCAAATCCGAAAATAGTGTGTTATAAATAAAAAATATATAAAAATCATAATTTTAAGTGCTTTAGAGCAAATCGGAAAATCATGAACGAAGCCGACACCCGCGCAGAATTAATAGACCCCGTATTAAACGCCGCAGGTTGGGGCGTTGTTGAAAACAGCCGTATTCGCCGTGAATTTTCCATTACACAAGGACGCATTCAAGCCAACGGCAAACGCGGCGAACCACTTAAAGCCGATTATGTGCTGATTTATCGCAATCAGTTATTAGCCGTGCTGGAAGCCAAAGCCAGCACTAAACCTTTAACGGAAGGTTTAGCACAAGCTAAAACTTATGCTGAAAAATTAGCTATCCGCTTTACTTATACCAGCAACGGCAAAGGCTTTTATCAGGTAGATAGGCAAACAGGCAAAGAAGGTAAAATTGATAAATTCCCAAGCCCAGAAGCGTTATGGAATGCGATATTTTCAGAGCCGAATGATTGGCGGGATCGTTTTGCGTTAATTCCCTTTGAAGACAGAGGCGGTTATTTTGAAGCGCGGTATTATCAACATATTGCCGTTGAAAAGGTATTAAGCGCGATTGCCAATAATCAACAACGGATTTTATTAACCTTAGCAACGGGGACAGGTAAAACCTTTATTGGCTTTCAAATTGCATGGAAGTTATTTAAAAGCCGTTGGAATTTAAGCCGCGAACCCAATCGCCAGCCGCGTATTTTATTTTTAGCCGATAGAAACATTTTAGCCGACCAAGCCTATCTTGCTTTTACCGCGTTTCCTGATGATGCCCTTGCCAGAATTTCACCCGATGAAATTCGTAAAAAAGGCAAAGTGCCAAAAAATGCCAGTGTGTTTTTTACCATTTTTCAAACCTTTATGAGTGGTGACACGCCTTATTTTGGCGATTATCCGCCCGACTTCTTTGATTTTATTGTCATTGATGAATGTCATCGTGGCGGTGCAAATGATGAAAGTAACTGGCGAGGTATTCTTGAGTATTTTGCCCCTGCCGTGCAGTTAGGTTTAACTGCCACACCAAAGCGCGATATTAACGCTGATACTTATCTTTATTTTGATGAACCTGTTTTTACTTACGCACTAAAAGACGGTATTAACGATGGATTTTTAACACCGTTTCGCGTTAAACAAATTGAAAGTAATTTAGATGAATATGTTTATCAAGACGATTGGCATTCTGACGACATGGTGATTGAAGGCGAAATAGAAGAAAACAAAACTTATACTGAAGCCGATTTTAATACCATCATTGAAATTGAAGCGCGTGAACGTAAACGGGTTGAATTGTTTTTATCAGAAATTAACCAAAATGAAAAAACCTTAGTATTTTGCGCTAACCAAGATCATGCCTTAGCGATTCGAGATTTAATCAATCAACTGAAAATCAGCACTAACCCGAATTACTGCCAACGAGTCACCGCCAACGATGGAAAATTAGGCGAACAGTTTTTACGCGATTTTCAGGATAATGAAAAAACCATTCCGACGATTTTAACCACCTCACAAAAACTTTCTACGGGTGTTGATGCTAGAAATGTCCGCAATATTGTTTTATTGCGTCCTGTTAATTCAATGATTGAATTTAAACAAATCATTGGACGCGGTACGCGGCTTTATGAGGGTAAAAGTTATTTTACCGTGTATGACTTTGTAAAAGCGCACCAGCACTTTAATGATCCTGAATGGGACGGCGAACCGCTAGAGCCAGACACTTGCAAAAAATGCGGCTTTTATCCCTGTCAATGTGAAAAAACACCGCCGCAACCTTGCCCGAAGTGTCAGCAACGTCCTTGTGTGTGTGTGCATGAACCTTGCCCTGTCTGTTTGCAATATCCTTGTCAATGCGAAAAGCCAAACAAGATGATTAGAGTAAAACTAGCCGATGGTAAAGAGCGTTATATTAACCACACCATAGAAACCACTTTTTGGCATTCGGATGGAACACCAATGACAGCGCAGCAATTCATTGAAGAATTATTCGGCAAATTGCCAGAACTTTTTAAAGATGAAACCGAATTAAGAACGCTTTGGAGCAAACCCGATACACGAAAACAATTATTAAACGGCTTGGCTGAAAAAGGTTTTAATCAATCTCAATTAAAAGATTTACAAAAAGTCATAGATGCTGAAAACAGCGATTTGTTTGATGTACTCGCAAATGTTGCCTATGCTTTACCGCCTTTAACCCGCGAACAACGCGCCGCGAAAGCAAAAATTATTATCAGCACCCACTTTAATACTAAACAACAAGTATTTTTAGATTTTGTGTTAGCGCATTATGTCAGTGTTGGCGTGGATGAACTAGATCAGGACAAACTAAATCCTTTATTACGTTTGAAGTATCATGATTCAATTGCCGATGCTATCAGGGAGTTAGGCAATCCCGATGAAATTCGCAGTGTTTTTAACGACTTTCAGCAGTATTTATACCAGCAACAGAGCGTTGCTTAATCTACCTTGGTTTATACGAGTGTTGATATATTGCGAATTGTGCAAAACCTGCCCTGTTGAATGTGCATAAATAAAGCAATATTCTACGCGCCACAATAGCGGCAATGATTGCAGGTAGTTTTATTTTTTCGATAGGTGGTCAATAACTTTCTAAAGTGTACCCGTATGAGTACCCGAAACCGCTATTTTGACTTTTTTCTAAAATCTAGTTTTTATAACTTATTGATTTTATTGGTCGGAACGACAGGATTTGAACCTGCGACCCCTTGTCCCCCAGACAAGTGCGCTACCAAGCTGCGCTACGCTCCGATTATTTATACTATGATGATTTATTGAATGAGATTGTGAATACAATCCCTAAAAGCGAGGGGCGAATTATACAGTATTCGCCCCGTTTTTGTAGCTTATTTTAGTAATTCTAAAATGTCTTCGAGATCAGCAACCATTTGGTGGATGAGTTGTTTAGTGATGGTGGCATTGTCTTTGTTTTCATCACTGCTTAAATGCACTTTTGCTCCACCGATGGTGTAGCCTTGTTCGTATAATAATGAACGTATCTGCCGTATCATCAAGACATCATGTCGCTGATAATAGCGGCGATTTCCGCGTCTTTTTATCGGGCTAAGTTCGGTGAACTCTTGTTCCCAATAGCGCAATACATGAGGCTTAACCCCGCACAATTCACTGACTTCACCTATGGTGAAATAACGTTTTGCGGGAATGACTGGCAAATCATTATTACTCGGATCCAACATACGCTTCTACTCGGGCTTTTAGTTTTTGACCTGAACGGAATGTTACCACACGCCGTGCTGTAATGGGAATCTCTTCGCCTGTTTTTGGATTTCTACCTGGTCGACTGCTTTTATCACGCAGTTCAAATTTTCCAAACCCAGAGATTTTTACTTGTTTTCCGTGTTCCAAGGAGGTTTTAATTTCTTCAAAAAAGAACTCTACCATGTCTTTTGCTTCACGTTTGTTTAACCCTAGCTCGTCAAACAAGGTTTCCGCAAAATCTGCTTTTGTTAATGCCATGAATCAATCTCTCAATTTTGCGCCCGTGTTTCGGGTCAGTGTGTCTAACAACGTGCTAACTATAGCATCTATTTCTGAATCTGTAAGTGTTTGCGCGTCATTTTGTAGGGTTATACTGAGTGCCACACTTTTACAGCCTTCTGCTACGCCTTTGCCACGATAAATATCAAAGATAACAATATCTTGTAAGGTGGGTTCATTGCAGTTTTTAATGCAGTCAATTAATTGGTTTGCGGTGATGTCATCATTGACTAGCAATGCTAAATCACGGCGTACGGACGGATACTTAGACAGTGGTTTAAATTTAGCAGGTGTTTTAGTTAATACTAGGTCTTGCGCTAATTCAAATAAAAATACTTGGCTATCAAAGCCCAGTTGTTTTTCGAGATTAGGATGTAACATACCTAACCAGCCTAAACTTTGACCGTCTTTATTGAGTATTTCAGCAGTTTGATACGGATGCAAGGCGGTTTGTTCAGCGGGTACAAATTGGACTTTGCAACCTGTTAAACCAAATAAGGCTTCGACATCGGCTTTCACATCAAAGAAATCGACTTTGCGGGTTTTTTCGCCCCATTGTTCAGTGTAAGCACTGCCTAAAGCCAACCCTGCGAGCATTTTTTCTTGGCAAGTTTCGCCGTCTTTCTGCACAAAACGTAAACCTGTTTCAAATAAACGCACGCGCGTTTGTTGACGGTTGGTATTGTGCAATGCTGCTTTAATTAAGCCGCACCATAAAGTAGTACGCATAACTGCCATATCCGCAGAAATCGGATTTTTTAACCGTACCACTTCATCATTCGGCGCGATAATTTGTTGAATTTCTTCATCAACAAAGCTGTAGGTAATCGCTTCTTGATAGCCTCTATCGACTAATAAATCTTTTACGCGGTCGAGTTCTAATACGCTTTCAGTGGCTAAACCCAATTGCGAACGCATGAGTAAACTGCTGTTAGGTAGGTTGTTATAGCCAACAATACGGGCAATTTCTTCGATTAAATCGGCCTCGATAGCAATGTCAAAACGTGTGCCTGTCGGTGTTACTAGCCAGCCGTCGGTTTGTGTTTCCACATTCAAGCCTAAGCGTTGAAAAATAGATACTACACGTTCATCAGCAATGGCAATGCCTAAGGTTTTTTCTAGGCGTTGTCGTCTTAACAACACGGCATCACGTTTGGGTAATGTGGCTTGAGTAGTCACTTCGGTAATTGCACCAACGCTACCGCCAGCAATCTCAACAATTAATTGCGTAGCGCGTTCAATGGCACGGTGTTGTAAGGTAAAATCCACGCCACGTTCAAAACGGTGTGAAGAATCGGTGTGCAAACCATAAGACCTCGCTTTACCTGCTATCGTTTGCGGGGTAAAAAACGCGCATTCTAAAAATACGTCTTGGGTGCTGTCGCTGACGGCGGATTCACTGCCACCCATGACACCTGCCAATGCCAGAGCTTGTAAGTCATCAGCAATCACCAGAGTTTCTGTATCCAGCTTAATGCTCTGCCCGTTTAATAATGCCAACGGTTCATCGGCTTGTGCATAACGTACTGTGATACCGCCTGTTAATTTCGCCGCATCAAAGGCGTGTAGCGGTTGACCTAATTCAATTAGCACATAGTTAGTGACATCAACCACCGCGCCTAAACTACGCACACCTGAACGGCGCAGACGCTCCTGCATCCATAACGGCGTTTCAGCTTGTGGATTAACGCCTTTAATTAACCGACCTAAATAACGGGGGCAGGCTTCTGGGGCTGATACGGTAACGGTCAACGTATCAGTATGACTGACGGTAACGGCTTCAAACTGCGTTGCCGTCCAATCCATTTCATTTAATACCGCCACTTCTCGCGCAATACCTTCTACACTTAAACAATCGGCACGATTCGGCGTTAAATCCACTTCAATAATCGAATCGTTCAGCGATAAATAGTCACGAATATCCACGCCCACTGGTGCATCAACCGCCAGTTCCATTAGTCCGTTGGCATCGGTGGCAAGCCCTAGTTCTTTTTCAGAACACAGCATTCCAAACGATTCCACACCGCGTAATTTAGATTTTTTGATTTTAAAATCTTCGGGTAACACCGCGCCACACAAAGCGGCTGGAATTTTCAAACCCACGCGCACATTCGCCGCACCACAGACAATTTGTAACGGTTCGGCTTCACCTACATTAACGCGGCACACGCGCAATTTATCCGCGTCTGGGTGTTTTTCCATTGCCAGCACTTCACCGACCACGACACCGCTAAATACTGCCGCCGCAGGTTCAACAGAATCAACTTCCAGCCCTGCCATTGTTAATTGCGCCACTAACTCATCGGTCGTAACGGCAGGATTAACATAACTTCTTAACCACGTTTCACTAATTTTCATGAGGACTTCCCTGTTAGTTAAATTGTTGTAAAAATTTCAGGTCGTTTTCAAAGAACAACCGTAAATCATTGATGCCATAACGCAACATTGCTAAGCGTTCAACGCCCATACCAAACGCGAAACCGCTGTAACGCTCGCTATCAATATTAACCGCTTTAAACACCTCAGGATGAATCATGCCGCAACCCATCACTTCTAACCAGCCAGTGTGACTACAAACGCGACAGCCTTCACCGCCACACATTACACATTCAATATCGACTTCGGCAGAGGGTTCGGTGAAGGGGAAATAAGACGGTCTAAAGCGCACTTGAATGTCTTTTTCAAAAAAGGCGCGTAAAAATTCATACACCACACCTTTTAAATCGGCAAAACTGACATCGGTATCGACTAAAAAGCCTTCCACCTGATGAAACATCGGCGTGTGAGTAATATCAGAATCACAACGATACACGCGACCAGGTGCAATGACTTTTAACGGTGGCGTTTCCGATTCCATGACGCGAATCTGCACGGGTGAGGTGTGGGTTCTTAACACACGGTGCGCATCAAAATAAAACGTGTCGTGCATGGCACGCGCTGGATGATGTGCGGGAATGTTTAAGGCTTCAAAATTATGATAATCATCTTCAATTTCAGGCCCTTCAACAACCGCAAAACCGACGCTGGCAAAAATTTTGTTGATGCGACGTAGCGTGGTTGTGACAGGATGCAAACCTGCGACCGCTTGTCCGCGACCTGTTAGCGTGACATCAATTCGTTCACTGGCTAAGCGTGCGCTGAGTGCTGAGTGTTCCAAGTCGGTTTTTTTGGTATCCAGTTGGGCTTGAAAACTGTCTTTGGCTTGATTAATCACCTGCCCTTGTTCGCGTCGTTGTTCGGGTTCAAGTGAACCTAAGGTTTTCATGTGCGCGGTAAACACGCCTTTTTTACCTAAATAATGCACGCGAACAGCATCAAGCTGTATAAGGTCGGAGGCAGTAGCAAGCTCTGATAAGGCTTGCGCGAGAAGTTCGTCTAAGGATGTGGACACGGTGTTGGTTCGCTGTGTTGTGTTTAAAAAGAGGGAGATTTTATCACGGGATGGCGTTATGGAGTCCAATAGCTTCAGCTATTGGATATAAAAACAGCTAAAGCTATTTTACTCCGAATAAAGCGTGTCACTACCATCCATATTGCCTGTTTGCTGATAGAGTAACGGGCTACCTTGATTAAGAATAGCGCCTGCAATAACATTACACACCACGATTTTATGATCGCCTGCATCGGTATAATGGCTTACATGACAATCAAAATACGCCAAACTATCGGCCAATACGGGCGCGGTCGATAGCCCTTGTTGCCAAGTAAAGCCTGCCATTTTGTCTTTATCATGCGGACGACCAAAATGCTCAGCAATATGTGCTTGATCTTGTCCTAATACATTGACGGTACATACGCCACCTTCTTGTAGCAAACTGTATGAATAGTGTTCAGGGTTAATGCTGATGGCTAATAACGGTGGATCAAAAGACACTTGCATCACCCATGCAGCAGTAAACGCGTTGTGATGTACACCATCACTGACAGCAATAACATAAACACCGTGAGTTAACTGTTTAAATAAATCATTCATGGTTAAATCGCTAATTTGATACGCATTGATAAATCCACCGCTTTGATGTGCTTAGTCAACGCGCCTATGGAAATAAAATCCACCCCAGTGTCTGCGATGGTGCGGATGTTGGTTAAATCAATATTACCCGAAGCCTCTAGTTCTACGCT
>Ga0208115_1000144_pt1 | contig 18113 bp, 14 predicted proteins | sample LakWasMeta4_LOW4_2_FD_183856 | JGI IMG/M metagenome (GOLD analysis project Ga0208115, IMG submission 183856) | Freshwater sediment methanotrophic microbial communities from Lake Washington under simulated oxygen tension - Sediment Metagenome... | ecosystem: Environmental > Aquatic > Freshwater >...
TAAAGGGGTAGCTGCAGTATTAAAAGTATCGAATGATAAAAACACTGCAATCGTTTCAGAAGAATAATTCACTTATGTATTTGTGATGTTTAAATTTACAGACTAAGAATACTTTAAAAAGTTTTTAAATAATAATTTAATTTGTTAAACCTGCGATATAAAATTTGCAGGTTTTTTTTTGAATGTCTAGCTCTAAAACGGATTATACTAACAACAAAAATTAAATTTCAGAAACATATTCAATTTTCATTTTTTAAATGCTGTCCTGTCAGTTCAATAGAGAAAACTCAAACAATTTTTTGGAAATCGCTTGTATTTATTAAAATTCGTCGTATATTTGCACCCGAAACATCGCGGGATAGAGCAGTAGGCAGCTCGTCGGGCTCATAACCCGAAGGTCACTGGTTCGAGTCCAGTTCCCGCTACTAAGCCAAGCCATTCAGAAATGAGTGGCTTTTTTTTATGCCAATATTTCTGCATTTGTTTTTTTTGTTAAAAAAATTATATCTTTATCGAAATAGACAACAATGGAAAATTCATTTTATACTTTGGGTATCCTTCTGGCAGTTTACATAACTATCAGCATTTTGCTGTACTATTTACAAGAGTCTTTTATATTTAAACCCGAGAAATTATCAAAGGACTTTCAGTTCAGATATGAAAACCAAGAATTCGAAGAATACAATGTTGATTTGCCTGACGGCGCAGTGATGAACGGTTTGAGATTCAAATCCATTAATCCAAAAGGAGTGGTTTTGTATCTCAAAGGAAACAGCAAAAGCATTAAGGGCTGGGGAAAATTCGCTGTTGATTTTACTTCTTATGGCTACGATGTCATTATGATTGATTACAGAGGTTTTGGGAAAAGTACAGGAAAACGTTCTCAGGAAGCCATCAAAAAAGATATGCAATTTATCTATGATAAAATCAAGGAAAAGATCGACGAGAAATATATTATCATTTATGGAAGGTCGTTGGGAAGCGGTTTTGCCACTAAATTGGCATCAATAAACAATCCGAGAATGCTTATTTTAGACGCTCCTTATTATAGTATGAGGCATATTACGAATAGATATTTACCTTTTATGCCGCTTTCAATAATTTTACGTTATCCAATCCCGACCTACAAATGGATTAAATATGTGAAATGTCCCATTCATATTATTCACGGAACCAAAGACACCTTGATTCCGTTTAAAACGGCGATAAAACTTTCCCAAAAAAACTCTGGAAACTCCAGATTATATCCCATTATTGAAGGCGGTCACAAGAATTTAAACAATTTTGAATCCTATCATAAAATTTTGGCTGAAATATTAATTAGCCACAAAACAGAAGTGGATTTATCCAAAACAAGCATCAATGTCCAACATTCCAGAAGGAAAAATTAGAATAAAATTTTGATTTTTATCTATTCATTAATAAAGTGCCAAATGTATTTTTTACAAAAAAAAATCATATTTCAACCAACAGTCTTAGACCAAGATTTCAAATTTGAATTAGAAACTCCTTTCGAAGAAGTTTTCTTGGAAACTCCTGACAATGGAAGGATTCATTCGATATGGTTTAAAAATAAAAATCCAAAAGGCGTCATCGTATATTATCACGGAAACAGGGCAGGACTCGAAAGATGGAGCAAAATCACGGAATACTTTGCCAAGAAAAACTACGATGTTTTTGTGATGGATTACAGAGGTTACGGCAAAAGTACGGGAGAACTATCGGAAGAAATTTTGTACCAAGATGCCCAAACTGTGTATGATTTTGTAAAAAAAAGATATAAAGAGCGGGACATCATCATTTACGGGCGCTCTTTGGGAAGCGGAATAGCCACAAAAATTGCTTCTGAAAACCAGCCCAAAAAAGTGATATTGGAAACGCCTTATTACAGCATTATTGATGTTGCCAATTCGTGGTTGCCCATTTTGCCTGAGTTTATATTCAATTATAAAATGAAATCAGGCGATTATATAAAAAAAATCAACTGCGAACTGACCATTTTCCACGGAACCCAAGATGGGGTTGTTCCATTGTCTTCAGCCAAAAAGCTTTTTGAAGCGGCTAATTTTCCCAAAGAGCTCATTATAATTGAATCTGCAAATCACGGCAACATCGATACTTTTGATATTTACCATAAAAAAATAGTGGAATTGCTGGAGTGATTTTTTTGTACTATTCCAATATAGGACAGTGCTTATTACTTACCTTTGCGCAAAATTCAATCAGAATTTGGTTGAAAAAATATAAAAAATATGTCACATAAAGCAGGTTTTGTAAATATCATCGGAAATCCAAACGTGGGGAAATCAACATTGATGAATGCCTTCGTTGGTGAAAGATTATCCATCATCACTTCAAAAGCACAAACCACCCGTCACCGAATTTTGGGGATTGTAAATGGTGAAGATTTTCAATTGATTTTATCCGATACACCAGGCATCATCAAGCCCGCTTATGAAATGCAGGAATCGATGATGAACTTCGTGAAATCCGCTTTTGAAGATGCCGATATTTTGATTTATATGGTCGAAATTGGAGAACAGGAATTGAAAGACGAAGCATTTTTCAATAAAATTATCCATTCGAAAATCCCTGTTTTGTTATTGTTGAACAAAATTGACAATTCCAATCAAGAACAACTAGAAACCCAAGTCGCTTTCTGGACAGAGAAAGTTCCCAATGCCGAAATTTATCCAATATCAGCCTTGCAAAACTTCAATGTTCCCGAAGTTTTCCAAAGAATAATCGAATTGTTGCCGGAATCTCCAGCATATTATCCAAAAGACCAATTGACGGACAAACCGGAACGTTTCTTCGTAAACGAAACCATTCGTGAGAAAATCTTGTTGAATTACAGCAAAGAAATTCCGTACGCTGTCGAAATTGTGACCGAAGAATTCTTTGAAGACGAAAACATTATCCGAATTCGTTCCCTGATTATGGTGGAACGTGAAACCCAAAAAGGAATCATCATCGGTCATAAAGGAGCAGCCCTGAAACAAGTAGGAATGGAAGCTCGCGCCGATTTAGAGAAATTTTTTGGGAAGCAAATCCATATCGAATTGTACGTGAAAGTCAACAAAAACTGGAGAAGCAACGCGAATATGTTGAAAAGGTTTGGGTATAATCAGTAAACATAGATTAGTAGAATCAGTTTATTTTAAAAGAGATTCTTTTTTTAATGCAATTGATAACTCTTTGTAGTTACTTACTACTTTTGAAATTTTACCTTTCTTATTGATTATTATGTGAGTAGGATAGACGCTTATATTTAATGTTTCTGTTATATATGATTCTTGATTTGGAACTACTGCATAATTAAAGGTTTTTTTGGTCAAAAAATTTTCTAATTCTTGATTTGTGTCTGTCGCCAAACTAATAAAAAGAATATCTTTTCGATTTTTGTATTTTTTTAATAATTTGTTGAGTTCTGGCATCTCCTGAACGCATCTTTGGCAATGTATAAACCAGCATTTCAAAACTATTGTTTTTCCTTTTGTAGTTTCCTTATTGTAGATTTTGCCATTCAAATCTCTAAAATTATATTCAGGAAACTGAGTTCCTTCTTTTTTAAAGTTTTCATATGAATATAAGCTTTCACTCTTGATGGTAGTTTTAATATCGTCACAATTACTATTTAATTTATAAAGTTTGTAATAAAACAAGGTGTCTTTTGAAGTTAATCTGATTGGAATAAAATTTCCAGAAGTAAGAAGCTCTAAGAAATGTTCTTTACTAATAATATTTGAATTTTCGTCAAGTGAGATAAAGTCAGAAGATAAAATGATGTTTTTAGAATAGTAATTCCACCAACTCATATAGTCTTTTTGAATTATAGAAAAATCAACTTCTGGATTTCCATAATCAGAATTTTTATGACAAGATGAGAATAAAAAAATCGAAAATACTAATAAGAAAACGCGAAAAATTTTCATAATGAGAGGGGTGAATTAAATTAAGACTCCAAAATCTCCAAAAATTTCCCTTCCAATTCATTCATTTGTCCGTTGCCTTTAAATCGTATTTGTTTGGCAATGAAATAGAGCAAAAACCAAACGATAACCATCAGTAACATCACGATTAAATCCGTTGTGGTCGGCTGTTTCAAAACATAATTGGAGTAAGCGATAGCGCTAAAAATCACAAAAATTCCCGCAACCATAAAATGCAGAAACATAAAAAGTGTCCATAAAGTGGGTTCTGGACCAAACAATCCACGGATATGGGTTTCGTTATTTTCTTTTGGCTCCAATTCCAAATGCAAATGGGGCGACCAATATTCGCGTTTCGTATCAGGCATATTCATCCATATGTGATTGTGTTTGATCTTTAGATGACAATCTTCAGTACAATTCACTTTATAATTTTCGAATTTTTGACGAACAGCATCTGCGGTTTCTTCAACATCTTTGTAAAAACGTAGGCGAAGTCTAATTTCATTATTGGCATCCATAACAGTAAATTTTAGGTTCGAAATTATTTTTTGCCACAGATTAAACGGATTAAACGGATTCACGCAGAAAAAGAAAAACAAGAGAATTTTAAATAAAAAAATCTGTGTAAATCTGTGTAATCTGTGGCTAAATTATTTTTAACAGTAATTACAGTTTGAAAAAAATTACTATTAGCAGCGCAAAATAGTAAAAAAATTGATATTATGGTATTTAACACTACCTTTGCAAAATATTTGAAATTAGATTATGAACAACATTGTAGCCATTGTAGGAAGACCAAACGTAGGAAAATCGACACTTTTTAATCGATTGATACAAAGAAGAGAAGCTATTGTAGATTCGGTTTCGGGCGTGACCCGTGACAGAAACTACGGAAAAAGCGAATGGAACGGAAAGGAATTTTCTGTAATTGACACAGGCGGTTATGTTCGTGGATCCGATGATGTTTTCGAAGGCGAAATCCGTAAGCAAGTGGAATTGGCTATTGATGAAGCCGACGTAATTATTTTTGTGGTCGATGTCGAAGAAGGAATTACACCAATGGATGATGTTGTTGCCAGACTTTTACGTAAAGTAAAAAAACCTGTTTTACTTGCCGTAAATAAGGTAGATAATGCAATGCGTGAAAAGGATGCTCTCGAGTTTTATAACCTTGGTTTAGGTGAGTTTTACACTTTTGCCAGTATTTCCGGAAGTGGAACAGGAGATTTATTAGACGCCGTAATTGATGCTTTTCCTGTGAAACCGGAACCCGTTCAGGAAGAAGTTGTGTTGCCACGTTTTGCGGTTGTGGGACGTCCTAACGCCGGGAAATCAAGCTTTATAAATGCCTTGATTGGCAAAGAACGTTTTATGGTTACCGACATTGCGGGAACAACCCGAGACGCCATTGATACTAAATTTGACCGTTTTGGTTTCGAATTCAACTTGGTGGATACTGCCGGAATTCGTCGTAAAGCGAAAGTGAAGGAAGATTTGGAATTTTACTCGGTGATGCGTTCGGTTCGTGCAATTGAGCACGCCGATGTTTGTATCTTAATTATTGATGCAACCCGTGGATTTGAAGGGCAGGATCAAAGCATTTTTTGGTTGGCCGAAAAAAACCGAAAAGGAGTTGTGATTTTGGTAAACAAATGGGATTTGGTCGAAAAAGATACGATGTCAACCCGTGATTACGAAGCTAAAATCAGGGAAGAATTAATGCCATTTACCGATGTGCCCATTCTTTTTGTTTCGGCATTGACAAAGCAACGTTTGTTGAAAGCATTGGAAGCCACGGTTCAGGTTTTCGAAAACAGAAAACAGCGTATTGCGACTTCAAAATTCAACGAATATATGTTGAAAGTGATCGAAGCTTATCCGCCACCGGCAACAAAAGGGAAATACGTGAAAATCAAATATTGTATGCAGTTGCCAACATTGACGCCACAGTTTGTGTTTTTTGCCAATATGCCGCAATATGTAAAAGAACCCTACAAACGTTATTTGGAAAATAAAATTCGCGAAAACTGGGATTTCTCCGGTGTTCCAATTGATATTTATATTAGGGAGAAATAGTTTTTTCTTTCTTGATTCTAACAGAAGTTTATGGAGTTTGCAAAAGCTCGATAAACTTTTTTATTTTTATAAAAAAATGTCACACAAATTAAATATGATTTAGTTTTATGCTCTTAAACTTAAATGTTCTTAAATTGCCTTATATGGTAAAAAAATGAACCATTTAAGGAATATAAGTTTCATATAAGAAAAAATTTAACGTTTCATTTTATTAAAAAAGGATATGAAATCAATAAACGGCAAAGTAGTTTGGATTACTGGAGCTTCAAGCGGAATAGGCGAGGCGTTAGCTTATGAATTGGCTCGGAAAAACTGCAAATTGATACTTTCGGCACGAAATGTTGAAGCTCTGGAATTGGTGAAATTGAAATGTGCAACTGCCGAAGTCGTTGTTTTGCCTTTTGATTTGGTTGATTTTGGCAATGCCAAAAACAATGCAGAAAAAGCCGTTGCTGCCTTTGGAAAAATCGACATTCTCATTAACAATGGCGGAGTAAGCCAACGGTCACTTATCGCCGAGACAGATTTTGAAGTCGATAAAAAACTCATAGAAGTCGATTATTTGGGAACGGTGGCTTTGACCAAAGCACTGCTTCCGCATTTCATTAAAAATCAAAGTGGACATTTTGTAACCATTACCAGTTTGATGGGGAAATTTGGTTCGCCCTATCGTTCCGGATATTGCGGCGCAAAACACGCTCTTCACGGTTTTTTTGACGTGTTAAGGATGGAACATTACAAAGATTTTATTGATGTAACACTTATTTGTCCTGGATTTATCCAAACTAATGTAGCTAAAAATGCCTTAATTGGAAACGGCACAAGCCAAAACCAAGAAGATGAAGCCACAAAAAATGGAATGCCGGTAGCGGTTTTTGCCAAGAAATTGGTGAAAGCGGTTGAGTCAAATAAATTCGAAGCTTACATTGGAGGGAAAGAAGTTTTGGGCGTTTATCTGAAACGATTTTTTCCGAAGTTCTTGCATTATTTTGTTTTGAGAAGTAAAGTGCGATAATCTTTTTCGAGACTTATAAACGAAAAGTCCCAATACAAGAAGTTACTAATTGGGAATTTTTTTATGATGATGTATTTGAGTTTAACCTAAAAACTTTTTTTTATTTTTTCGAACTAATACAATTATTAATTAATTAGTTTAAAGTATTGATAAACAATTATTTGTAATTTTTATAAAAATAAATTATATTATTTTTTATAAAAAAAACGAAATAATTTATTGGTAGTTAATATTTTTAATATATATTTGTCCTACCGAATTAGTAGAATTTAAAAAACACTGATTCCTTACTAAATCAAATCAATTTTGAAGACGATCAGAAACATATCTTATGTGATTATGCAAGAATACTTTGCATTTGGCTTTCTATGCCGAATGTGTTTTTGTTGTTAAAACTTTTCAATCTACATCATTTTACATTTTCCAAAAACATCAAGACACAAAGTAATTTTAATACAATTATTTTGTCTCCTTCGAATTAAAATTACCACAAAACCAGATAGATTCTAATTAATAACCATAAAAACAAATAAAATGAAACGAATGTGTTGCAGATAAAAAAAAACCATTTCTGCGGGAACAGAAATGGCAGGCTTAAAGAAATTGTACATCTCTAAAAGGAAATCGAAACTTGAATTAATCAATTTTCGGCTGACCTTATTTATTAAACCAAAACAAAGTAATGAAAAAAAAATTAAACATTTACTCGTGGTTATGCATTTTACTAATTTCAGTAGGAATTAATGCTCAAGAAACCAAACCACTTATCCAGTCTAAACTCGACGGAAAAGTAATAGATCAAATCACAAATCAACCCATTATAGGAGCTTCTGTGAACATTAAGGGAACAACGCATTCCGTGACAACGGATTCAGAAGGGAAGTTTTATTTCCAAACTGGGCAAAAATTTCCTTATACTTTAATTGTTAGTTATATTGGGTATAGAAAAACTGAAATAATAGTTGATGGGAATCCGGTTATCATCAATTTGAAGGAAGATATTCAAGAACTCAATGAGTTAGTGGTTGTAGGCTATGGTACTCAAAAAAGAAAAGATATCACTGGAGCAGTCTCTTCTGTTCCAAAAGCAAACCTAAATCAAGTTACTTCTTCTGCCGACAACTTGTTGCGGGGTGCCGTTCCTGGGGTGGTTGTTACTCAAAGTTCAGGGCAACCCGGTGCTACTTCCAGTGTTCGTATTCGAGGTGGAAATTCAATTACAGCGGGTAACGAACCACTTTATGTAGTAGATGGAGTGTTAATTTACAATGACAACAATAATGGTACAGCCGGAGTGGCTAATGCCGGAGCGGGAGTTAATGTACTGTCCACAATAAATCCCAACGATATTGAGTCTATTGAAGTGTTGAAAGATGCTTCTGCAACAGCAATTTACGGATCACGTGGTGCCAATGGTGTGGTACTTATCACTACCAAAAAAGGAACCAAAGGACAAGATATTATTTCGTTCCAAACGTATTATGGTATACAAAAAGTCTCTAAAAAACTCGATCTTCTTGATGCTTCCCAATGGGCTAGTTTGCGCAACGATGTTCAGGCAAGTATTGGGCAAGCGCCTTCTTTTTCTGCTGCCCAAATAGAAGCTCTTAAAACTTCGGGAGGATATGACTGGCAATCGGCAGTTTTCAGAAATGCTCCGGTCCAAAATCATCAATTAACATTTTCTGGTGGGGATGATCGCTCCAGATATGCAATTTCGACAGCCTATTTTGATCAGGAAGGAATCATAATTGGCTCTGAATTTAAACGAATTTCGCTTCGTGCCAATTACGAAAGAAATTATTCACAAGCTTTTAAATTTGGTGTAAATGCCAATTATACTAATTCTCTATCGAATGGTATTGGGTCTAATGGTGGTGCTGCTGCCGGCAGACAGCCTAATCCAATAGTTGTTGCCTTATTGACGGCTCCAGTAGTTCCTATTAAAAATGCAGACGGAAGTTACAATGTAACCCAAAATCCTTATGCGACTTCGGTAAATGGTTATGTGCCCAATCCGATTAATGATTTGGAAAACACTATAAACGAAACGAAAATTAACAGAATTTTGACCAGTTTGTTTGGTGAGTATAAAATAAACAAGGAAATTACGGCTAAAGTTGCTGTCAGTGGAGATGTAATTAATACCAAACAAAATTATTATGCGCCATCCAATACCACAAATGGGGCTTCAACTAAAGGATTGGCTTCCGTTGGTAACAGATTAGTAAGTTCAGTATTGAACGAAAACACCTTGAATTACAACACTCATTTTGGAGATAATCACAAGTTTTCAGCTTTGGCGGGATATACGCTTCAATATACACAAGGAGAGGTGGTTAATGCAGGTGCCAATACTTTTGTAAATGATGCCAATACCTACAACGCTTTGCAAGATGGTGTGGCCGTGAAACCTTACAGTGATGCCTTCGAAAGTGTGTTGAAATCGTGGTTGGCCAGAGCCAATTATTCGTATAAAGGACGCTATAATCTTACCGTATCGGCACGTGCCGATGGTTCTTCAAGATTTGGTTCAGAATCGCTTTGGGGCTATTTCCCTTCAGCGGGTTTTTCTTGGAACATTACCGAAGAAGATTTTGCTAAAAACATAAAAGGTGTTAATGATATTAAATTGAGATTAAGTGCAGGAACAACAGGGAATCAAGAAATTGGGAATTACCTTTCCCTGGCTTCAATAGGTTCTGTTAATTATAGTTTTGGTGGTGTCACACAAACAGGATTGGCGCCTACTCGTTTGGCAAATCCAGATTTGAAATGGGAAAAAACAACTCAATACAATGTTGGTCTAGACTTGGCATTATTGGATAGAAAAGTAAATTTTGTTTTCGATGCCTACTATAAAAAAACTAACGATTTACTTATAAATGTGCCAGTTCCATTGACTTCAGGCTTTGCCACTGTTCTTCAAAACATTGGAGGAGTTGAGAATAAAGGGATTGAAATTGGTTTGATAACAGAAAACATAAAAACAGAAAATTTCTCTTGGAATTCGAACTTTGTGTTTTCAGCCAACAAGAACAAAGTAGTCGAAATTGGAAATGGGGTTAAACAATTTTTTCCGGTTGTTCCAAATGGTTCTTTGTTGCAACAACAACCCGTAACGGTAAAAGTGGGATTGCCTCTTGGAACTTTTTGGGGATACAAAACCAATGGTATTTTTCAAACTCAAGAGGAAATCAATACACAACCCAAAATAAACAGTCTTGCCAATACAAAAATAGGCGACAGAAAATATGTGGACACCAATGGAGACGGAATAATTTCGGCTCTAGATAAAGGGAATCTTGGAAGTTCACAACCCAAATTTGTTGGAAGTTTCGGCAACACGCTTTCATATAATAACTTCGATTTGAATTTTTCTTTCCAAGGTGCTTATGGAGGCAAAGTATTTAACGCCTTGAACCAACAATTAGAAATTTCTACACTTGGAACCAATGCCGCAGCCACTTTATTAGACCGTTGGACTACAACCAATCCAAGCAATGAAATCCCAAGAGCGTCAAGTTCTCCACTGGGAATTGTTTCGGAACGCTATATAGAAGACGCTTCTTTTTTGAGATTGAAATTAATCACTTTAGGCTACACACTTCCTAAAAGTCTTTCTTCAAAAATAGGGACCAAGAGTATTAAGGTATACATATCCGCCGAAAACCTGATTACTTGGACTAAATATACTGGCTATGATCCAGAGGTAAGTTCTTATGAACAAAATAATTTATATCCCGGAATTGACTTTGGAGCTTATCCAAATTCTAAAACATTCATATCGGGCTTGAACGTAACTTTTTAAGTAAAACAAAAAAATTAAAATGAAAAAAATAATAACATTTCTGCTAAGTGCCACTTTATTTATATCGTGCACGGATCTGGAGGTAACCCCAACCTCTTTTATAACCAAAGATAATTTCTTTAAAACACAGGATGATGCTGTCGCCAGCGTGACTGCAGTTTATGCCTCTTTGAATATTGAACCAGGCGAACAAAGTTTATTTGGGAGAAATTTATATTTCCTGACCGATATGGCTTCTGATTATGCAGCTGCTGGAGTTTCGGCCACGAATCCTCAAGTTAGGGCTTTGAGTAGTCTGACCCACGATGCCACTTCAGATCGTGTTCAATTAGCTTGGCGCCAAATCTATAACGGAATCAACAGAGCCAATGTGGCAATTGATAATATTCCTAATGTACAAGGTACTGAAGTTGTCAAAACCAGATTGATTAATGAAGCTAAATTCATTAGAGGGTTGTTGTATTTCCAAGCAGTTCGTCTTTGGGGTGGAGTTCCTATCGTTTTACACGAAGCAACTTCCATTAATGTGGAGAGTCTAAAATCAAAAAGAGCCACTGTTGACGAGGTTTACGCGCAAATTATCTTGGACTTGAAGGATGCCGAAAGTCTTCCGTCAACCTATACCGGATCGAATGTGGGTCGTGCCACTTCGGGTGCTGCAAAAGCCATTTTAGCCAAAGTATATTTGACCAGAAAAGATTGGCCAAATGCCATTATCAAAGCCAAAGAAGTGATTAATGGCGGATACGGATATGCACTTTTCGAAAATTTCGCCGATGTATTCAATAAAATGAAGAAGAACGGAAAAGAACATATTTTTTCTATTCAATTCGAGCCTAATCAAGCAGGAAATGGTTCTAGCGGAAGTACTTTTCAGGCGACTTCATTTACAGGATTTACCGCCACGGAACCGGCAGATATTATTTCGGATGTAGCCTTGTTTTATGACATTTATGCGGCAGGAGATACCAGAAGAGACGTGAGTTATAAGAAACAATTATTGAATCCTGCCACAGGAACGCTTTATACTTTTCCGAAACCAATTTTTAGTAAATATCTAGATGTTACAAATTTAGGGGCGCCAACCAATGTGGCCATTAACTTCCCGATTATTCGTTATGCCGACATTCTATTGACTTTGGCAGAAGCAATTAATGAGCAATCAGGACCAACAGCCGAAGCTTTTGAAGCCGTAAACCAAGTAAGAAGAAGAGCTTTTGGAAAAGCAATCTCAACACCAGATATAACAGTGGATTTGGTAGGACTAACAACCATTCAATTAAGAGAAGCCATTCGAGAAGAACGCAAAAAAGAATTTGTTCAAGAAGGACAACGTTGGTATGATTTGGTTCGCTGGGGGATTTTGGTTACCGAAGTCAAAAAAGTAACTGCAAAAAATACGGTTTCAGAACGAAACAATTTGTATCCAATTCCTCAAAGTGAGCGAAATATTGACCCAGTTGGGCTACCACAAAATCCGGGTTATTAATTTATTAAACTATAAAAAATAATATAACAATGAAAAATTTTAAAATTAATTCAAAATTCAAAAGTCCTAAAAAAGGGCTCTTACTTACAGCTTTTCTAGTGGCACAATTCGGCTTTTCTCAAAGCAAAACAGACGCCAATTTCAAAGGCGTTATTGGCAAGACCTTGGCTGAATCGAAAGAATATTGGCCAGAACCTGTAAAAGCTCCCGCTGGAGCACCTAATATTGTTTGGATTTTGCTTGATGATGTAGGATTCGGAGCCTCAAGTGCTTTTGGTGGCTTGATACAAACACCAACTTTTGATGCTTTGGCCAATAATGGGTTACGATACACCAACTTTCATACCACGGCCATTTGTGCTCCAACTCGTGCGGCATTATTGACTGGCAGAAATTCAGGAAGAGTACACGTTAGTGGTTTTTCACACACTATTTTATCGGCAGGTTTCCCGGGTTGGGACGGAAGAATTCCTTCAGATAAAGGAACGATTGCCGAAATTTTAAGAGAAAATGGGTACAACACTTTTGCAGTGGGAAAATATGGAGTAACTCCCGATGAAGATGCCACCGATGCTGGACCATTTGACCGTTGGCCAACAGGCAAAGGATTCGATCACTTTTTTGGTTTCTTGGGATCACAAACCGATCAATATAAACCCGATTTGGTAGAAGACCAAGTCCACGTAAAACCTGACGGACGCCATTTGACAGATCAAATTACCGATAAAGCCATTAGTTATATTACAAAACAACAAAAGGCTGCACCGGGAAAACCGTTCTTTTTGTACTATGCACCGGGAGCTGTTCACGCACCACATCAGGTAGATGCCTCTTGGAGCGACCAGTACAAAGGAAAATTTGACGAAGGTTGGGATGTATATCGTGAAAAGGTAATTGCCAATCAAAAAAAACTGGGTGTAATTCCTGCCAATGCAATCTTGCCGGAACGCAATCCGCTTATTACGGATTGGAAAAAATTAACTCCAGATCAAAAGAAAGTATATGCTAGATTTATGGAAGTGTATGCGGGATATTTAACTTATACGGATCACGAAATAGGAAGAGTCGTGAATTATTTAAAAGAAACTAATCAATTGGATAATACCTTGATTTTTGTTGCCATTGGTGACAATGGAGCCAGTAAAGAAGGAACTTTACAAGGTACAATTAGCCAAAATCTTTTTTCTCAAGGAGTGTCTGATGAACAAAATCTTCAGGATAATTTGAATAAAATAGGAGAAATAGGTACGGCCAAAGGGTTAAATACTAATTACCCTTTAGGATGGGCACAAGCTACAAACGCACCTTTCAAAAACTGGAAACAAGATGCACATTCAGAAGGAGGAACACGCAATCCATTGATTATTCATTATCCAAAAGGAATTAAAGAAAAAGGAGGAATCAGAAATCAATATAGCCACGTAACGGATTTGCTTCCAACTACATTAGATATTGCCGGAATTAAAGCACCAGAATATATCAGAGAAATTAAGCAAGATAAAATTCAGGGCTCTTCTTTATATGCTTCATTGAATGATGCTAAAGCCGAATCATTGCACAAAGTACAGTACTATTATATTTTTGGAAACAGAGCCATTTACAAAGATGGTTGGAAAGCGGCGGCTGCCCATCTTCCGGATTCTTTTGCCGTAAAGAATTCTTTAGGTAAAAATGAAAAACCGGTAGCAAGCAATTTTGATAATGATGTATGGGAATTGTACAACTTGAACGAAGATTTTAACGAGCGTGTAAATTTGGCTAAAAAGTATCCTGAAAAATTAGAGGAGCTTAAAAAGTTGTTTGATGAGCAAGCCAAAGAAAACAACGTTTACCCGTTAATCGATTGGCAAGATGTGTATGGTAGAAGAATACACAATACCGGAGCTGATAAAGGCAAGACCCTTCAAGATTTGATTCAACAAGCAACGAAACCTGGAGAAACTCATTAATAAACAAACAATAAGAATCAGGCTTTATATATTAACGTATTTAGTCTGATTCTTAATTAATTTTAACAATAATATGACACAAATAGACTTTGAAATTCTTGCCAAAAAGATTTTGGTTGGAGTAATCATATATCTGGTTCCCCTAACCATTTTAGCGGGAGGGCTTTTACTTATTAATCAAGTTTTAAAATAAACATTTATATGAAAATAGATAGAACTTTAAAGATTAAAATTACTAAAGATATTGGCATCAGTCTTTTGATTTATGCCTTGCCAGTTTTGGCTATTTACCTTTATTTTAAGTTAAATAATGGAGCGATTCCAGATGTTCAGGCCATTAGTATTCCTTCTTGGCTGGAATTTGTAAAACCTGCTTTTGAACATTTTAGAACTTGGGGGTTAATTGCTTTTTTAGTTGTTCTTGGACTAATAGAATTTGGTTTTGGCCTGTACGATAACAAATGGACTGCAAGTGAGCGTAACATAGATATAGTTTGTTTTTTAGTACCTAAATTTTTATTAACTCCGGTTTTGGCTTTTTTTAGTTTAAAATTTTTGCCATTGGTTTTACCTGGATTAGAAAATACTTTTTCGTGGGTTCCGTTTTGGGGAGGCTTCTTTCTTATTGCAATTGCCGATGATTTGACACAATATTGGTACCACAGATTGCATCATCAATTGCCATTCTTATGGCTGTTTCATCGTACACATCATTCGGCTCCATATATTGGAATGGCTATGGCATCACGTCAAAATTTCATTTATACCATTTTGTTTTCACAAATTTATTTAGTGGCAACGTTAACGTATTTGGGATTGGGATTGCCAGCTTTGTTTGTAACGGTTTTAAAAAGTATCATCACTTTATCGGCACATTCCAGCATCGCTTGGGACAAACCATTTTATAAATATAAAGCGTTACATCATGTTGCCTGGGTATTGGAGCGTTTTATTTCTACACCAGCTACACACCACGCACACCACGCCGACACTTACAATGATGGAGTTGGGAACTACAAAGGGAATTTTGGGAATATGTTTTTCTTGTGGGATGTGATTTTTAAAACAGCCTTGATTACACGTCAATTTCCAAAAACTTACGGCTCAAAATCATACAAGCAAGAAGAGTGGTATGCACAGTTTCTTTGGCCAATATTCAAATCCAATAAGGAAGGAAGCCCATTGGCAAGAAGATAATTGTATGGGAGAAAGTCTCTGTAGTGAGGTAACTTTTTAAATAATGAATTATGAAAAATAATATTCTAAAAAATAGTGTTGCAACGCTAGCTTTGTTTTTTGCGTTTGGCGCTTTTGCCCAAAATGAAAACGTGATTACATTGACTTTGGATTCTTTTTACACAAAAATAAAGAGCCAAAAAAATCCGCAGATAATCGATGCCCGAAGTTCCGAAGAGTTTTTGTTAAATCATATCGAAGGTGCATTTAATTTTAATTTGCAAACCGAGAATTATTCTCTATATGTAGCCAAACTAGCCAAATCAAAACCAGTGTTTATCTATTCCATTGGGACAGGAAGAAGCAGTGCATTAGCAAAAGAATTATTGAAAAATGGTTTCTCGGAAGTACACGATTTAGAAGGAGGAATTGCCAATTGGATAGGAGGAGGAAAGCCTTTTTATACTAATTTAAAAAGCAAATTATCATTGGCGGAGTACAAAAAAATAATAGCCGATAATAACATCGTTTTGGTGGATATTGGTTCACGATATTGTGGCACTTGCAAAAAAGTAAAACCAGTTTTGGAGACTATCAGAACTCAATATGGAGCCAATTTAAAAATTGTAGAAATTGATTTGGAAGAAAGCCCTCAGGTCATAGCCGATTTAAAAACGGTTAACGTATTTCCAACTTTGATTTTATACCAAAATGGTAAAATTGTTTTCAAAAAAGAAGGTTTGGGCGATTTGAAAAAAGATGTTGATTTGGCTTTGGCTCAAAAATAAATAAAATTATAAATAGTCATCGGTTGCTCTCGATAACTACATTGGAAGTAAGATGATGAATAAAATTAAGATGAAAATATATAGTTTAATTGCGGGAATTGTTTTATCGGGTGCATCCTCTTTTGCGCAAGAAAGTAAAACTGTGGCAGTTGCCGCAAATAATTGTCAGGCTATGTGCAAGGCCAATACTTCCAAAAAAGCTTTATTGTTGCAATCCATTGAAAATAATCCCAAAGGAAATACGGCAAATTCAACTAATGAAATGGTCTGGATTGCTGGAGGAGAATTCAATATGGGAACCGATGATTATCCCGATGCAAAACCTATTCATAAAGTGAGTGTCAAAGGATATTGGATTGATGAACACGAAGTGACAAATGCCCAGTTTGCCACTTTTGTGAAGGCAACAAATTATGTAACAATAGCTGAAAGACCGTTGAATCCAGATGATTATCCGGGTGTTCCGCTTGATAAATTAGTACCGGGTTCGGCAGTTTTTTCGCCTCCAAACGAGAAAGTGGCATTGGACAACATTCAACAATGGTGGCAATACGTGCCAGGAGCAAACTGGCAACATCCTTCAGGACCGGAAAGCAGTATTGTTGGACTCGAAAATTATCCTGTAGTTCAAATCAGTTATGTTGATGCTCAGGCTTATGCCCAATGGGCAGGAAAAAGACTTCCTACAGAAGCCGAATGGGAGTTTGCCGCGAGAGCGGAAAGGCCAAACACCAAATATTATTGGGGAACAGAACTTAAACCCAATGGTAAATGGGTAGCCAATATTTTTCAGGGAACTTTCCCTAACGACAACACGGCCGAAGATGGTTTTGTGGGCGCAGCTCCCGTGAAATCTTTTCCGAAAAACCCTTTTGGAATATATGATTTGGAAGGAAATGTTTGGGAATGGTGTAGTGATTTATATCGTGACGATTATTATAAAAATGGTTCTAATGATAATCCAAAAGGTCCATCTACCAGTAATGATCCCGAAGAACCGGGAGTTGAAAAACACGTTCAAAGAGGCGGTTCGTTCTTGTGTAGTGACCAATATTGCATTCGATATGTAGCAGGAAGCCGAGGAAAAGGAGAAACGACAAGTGCCTGTAATCACTTGGGATTTAGGTGCGTGATGGATAAATAATAGAGAATAATTTTTAAAACATAACTTTTTGGTTCTGTCAAAAAAAGAAATCAATCCGTCAATTTATGGACGAATTATTTTAGGTTTTGTTTTCCAATACGTCCAAATATTTTGATAATTTAGCAATGGTTGAAAATAAATTAGACGAATTAAGAAAACATCCAATGAATTAGTTCTGGATTTTGAACCTGATAAAGGCAAAAGTATTCAACAAACCAAGTACTTTTTTTAAGGTTTTACCACGTTTGCATAAAAAATTAAATGATGTAAACACTATTTTTGAAAAAGCACCAACTGTAAAATCTCTAGAAGAAATTTAATATTCTTATCTCGGATTTTTTTGTAATAGCCATTTACCGGTTTTTACATTAAATCTGGGGACAAGATTTGAAATTGAGGGCACGAACCATTTAATAAACAATAAATATAATAGTATGAAATTTCAAAACATTTTAGAAACAATAGGGAACACACCTCACATAAAATTGAGCAAACTTTTTCCAAAACATCAAGTTTGGATTAAACTGGAAAAATCAAATCCTGGAGCCAGTATCAAAGACAGGATTGCTCTTGCAATGATTGAAGATGCCGAGAAAAAAGGACTTTTAAACCCGGATTCTGTAATAATAGAACCTACTTCAGGAAATACAGGAATTGGACTTGCTCTAGTAGCTGCCGTAAAAGGATATAAGGTTATTCTGGTGATGCCCGAATCGATGAGTATCGAAAG
>Ga0208115_1000148_pt1 | contig 17730 bp, 12 predicted proteins | sample LakWasMeta4_LOW4_2_FD_183856 | JGI IMG/M metagenome (GOLD analysis project Ga0208115, IMG submission 183856) | Freshwater sediment methanotrophic microbial communities from Lake Washington under simulated oxygen tension - Sediment Metagenome... | ecosystem: Environmental > Aquatic > Freshwater >...
GGGAAGATCAATGACATTAAAAATGCCCGAGTTGAATTGCTGGATCCGGGCAGGAGCGTTGTGGCGAATTCGTCGGTGGATGCCGAGGGTAATTTCAGCATGTCCGATACAGCCCGCACCGCTGGACTGGCGATGTATCAGCTGCGCATTCTGGACGAACAAAAAACCGTGCTTGATACCGTCAAACTGCCTTTGAATATCGTGCAGGAAACGACACCGAAAGTTTTAAGCCTGTCCGGCGGGCCGAATCCGGAATTGAAATATCTGCGTCGCTGGGCGATGGATGCCGGCATCGATTTGCAAAGCCAGATCGCGTTGAGTCCCGGTGTGCAAATGGGCAATGCCGATATCGCGATCACTGCCGGCAATCTTCGCGACATCGATTTATTGCTGCTCGACGAACGCGCTTGGGCTTCGCTCGGCCGCGGCGGCAAACAAGCCGTAATCGATGCTTTGCGCGCCGGCATGGGCGTGTTGCTTCGCATCACCGGTCCGCTGTCGGCAAATGATCGCAGCGAATTGCGTGCACTCGGATTTGCGGTCAGCGATGCCGCCATCGTGCAAGGCATCCGCCTCACATCGACGGGTGCTAAAACGACGCTGACGCGCCGCCCGCTGCGAGTCGGCAGCGATGACGCCGTTAGTCTGCTGAAAGACGATGCCAACAATCCACTCGCACTCTGGCGCGCCGAAGGTCGTGGTCGCATCGGCCTGCTCTGGCTGACCGATAGCTACAAGCTGGTCTTGAGCGACAAGGCCGACGCCCACGGAAACCTCTGGCGCGATGCCGTTGCCACACTGTCGCGCACGCGTAATGCCAGCGCGATGTCCCTGCGCGACAGCCATGCACGTATCAATGAAAGAACCGTGCTGTGCCATGTTTCCGCGAAACCCTATGTCCAGTCAGCAGATGCCGACATCACTTTTCTGCTTCCCGACAACGATGGCAGCGCCAAAAACTGTGCCGCGTTCTGGCCGCGCTCGTCCGGCTGGCACCTCGCGGTCTCGGATAAAACCGAACTTCCATTTTATGTGCGCGATGCGAATGAGGCACCCGGACTCAAAGCCAATGCGCTTCGCGAAGCCACGCTGTTGCTGACAGCCAAGCCCTTTAGCGAAAAAAGCACCAGCCGCATTCCTGTGCCCGGTTCGCCCTGGCCCTGGTTTTCGGTTTGGCTGTTGCTGACGGCATCGCTGTGGTTGCTGGAAAGATCGAAAATCGGAACACGCTAATCCAAGGCGATTCGTTGTTCCATATTGATTTTCCAAATCGTGTCATCGATTCATTTTCTGAGCCTTCAAGATGCATGACGTCACGGGGTCCCCGACAAGAGCATTCGGGGATGACGGTTTATTGATTGATTTTAAAAACACCGTCTTCCCCGCGTAGGCGGGGATCCCGCGCCGTTGCTTTGATGTATGACGTCACGGGGTCCCCGACAAGAGCGCTCGGGGATGACGGATTTTTGAATGGCGCAAATCCGGACAAGGTTGCCGAGCATCGGAATATTGGAAGATGGATACTTTCGTACCACTTCGATCCTTCAGCAGACCCGTGTAATCTGTCTGCATGAATCCGATCACTCCCCGCGTTGAAGATCCGCCGCTGCGATCCGTTGAATCGCCGGCTACCGATGTGTTGCTGCGTGAGGACGTCAAACAACTCGGTTCGCTGGTCGGCGAAATTCTGGCCGAACAGGAAAGCCCGGCATTTCTATCGCAGGTCGAAGCGATTCGCGTCGCGGCCATTCAACGCCGCGAAAATCTGCAGTCCATCGACAAGCTCGCTGAAAATTTATCCGGCTTGCCACTGCAACAATCCGAACGCCTGGTACGCGCCTTTGCACTCTGGTTCCAGGCGGTGAACCTGGCTGAGCGCGTGCATCGCATTCGCCGCCGTCGTGATTACCAGAAAGCCGGTGCCGCACCACAACCCGGTGGCCTGGAAGCGATCATCCTGCAATTGAAGGCCGAGGGCGTATCGTTCGAAGAATTGATCGAAGTGCTGCAACGCCTTCATATCGAACCGGTATTCACCGCACATCCGACCGAAGCGGTGCGGCGCGCCTTGCTCGACAAGGAACGCGATGTCGTGCGCCGCCTGATCGAAGACATAGATCGTGCGTTGACGCCGGATGAACGCCGCAAGGGCCGCGAACGCATTCGGGTTTCATTGACCTCGGCCTGGCAGACTAGCGAGATGGCGGCGGTAAAACCGAGCGTTAAAGACGAGATGGAACACGTCGGTTTTTACCTGTCCGAAGTGTTGTATCGCGTCTTGCCGGCCTTTCAGGAAGCACTCGAAGAAGCCGTGACCGCAACCTATGGCGAATGCCCTTCATTGCCGAATGTGCTGCGCTTTTCGACCTGGGTCGGCGGCGATATGGACGGCAATCCGAATGTCGGTGCCACCACCATTCTCGATACCCTGAATTCGCAACGCGAAATGGTGCTGAATGCCTACCGTCGCGATATTTTCGAGTTGCGAACCGTATTGACACAATCAACGCCGCGCATTGCCTTGGATGAAGCCGTCTTTCAGCGGATTGAATTTTACCGTCGGACTTTTCCGCAAATGGCTGTGCGTCTTTCCGAGCGCCGTACCGATATGCCGTACGGCGAATTGCTGCGGCTGATCGAAGCACGCTTGTCGGAAACATCTCGCAATACTGTTGTTGCCTATGCCGGTGTAGAGGAATTCATCGACGATTTATTATTGATCGATACCAGTCTGCTGCACCATCGCGGTGAACATGCCGGGCGATTTGGTCTGGGCCGGGTGATACGCCGTGCGCAATGTTTCGGCTTCCATCTGGCCGCACTGGATTTGCGCCAGGATTCGGCGATACACGATGCCGCCTTGTCGGAATTGTTGGCGAAAGACGATTTCGCACAGCAGACTCCGGAGCAACGCGCGCCAATTCTGCACACGCTGATTCGCGGTGGTTTGAATATCAACGAAGAAACAAGCGTTTCCAAACCCGTGCTCGATGTTTTCCGCGCACTGCATGATAGCCGCGAACGTTTTGGCACTCAGGCGTTTGGTCCGTATATCGTCAGCATGAGTCGCAGCGCCGCCGATGCACTGGCGGTATTGGCACTCGCGCGCATCGCCGGTTTTGCCGACGACAAAAATCAAATTGCCCTGGATGTTGCTCCCTTGTTTGAAACCGTGGCCGATCTGGAAGCTTCCGAAGCCAGTCTGCGTTCGCTGTTTGCCGATCCGGTTTATCGCGAACACTTGCAACAGCGCGGCCAAAAACAAATGGTGATGCTCGGTTATTCCGACAGCGCAAAAGACGGCGGCATTCTCGCCTCACGCTGGGCTCTGCAACGCACACAGGTAGCACTCACGGCACTCGCAAAAGAAAGCGGTATCCGTATTGTTTTCTTCCACGGTCGTGGTGGTTCCGCCAGTCGCGGTGGTGGCAAGACCGAACGCGCGGTGATGGCATCGCCACGCGGTTCGGTTGACGGCTATTTGCGTTTGACCGAGCAGGGTGAAGTAATCCATCGCAAATATGGCGTACGTGCTCTGGCCGAACGCAATCTCGAACAGATGACCGGCGCGGTGTTGCGCGCAACATTGCGACCGCGCGTGATTGAACCGCGTGAAAACCGATGGCGTGAACTCGCTACCCAAACGGCGAACGAGGCCAGGAAACATTATCGGGCCTTGGTACACGAAGACCCGAACTTCGCCGCCTATTTTCGTGCCGCGACACCGATTGATGTGATCGAACGTCTGCGCATCGGCTCTCGCCCCTCAAGACGTGGCAACAAGGGTGGCGTTGAAAGTCTACGGGCGATTCCCTGGGTGTTTTCCTGGAGCCAGAATCGCTGCGGTTTGACCGGCTGGTATGGGGTGGGCACGGCGCTAATGAACGCCATCGAACAACACGGCCAGAACGCAATCGCCGAGATGGCAAAAGACTGGCCCTTCTTTGCGACCCTGCTTGACGATGTCGAAATGGTATTGGCCAAATCGGATATGGCGATATTCGAACGCTACTCGCTGTTGGCCGGCGAAGCCCATGGGCATTACTTCGCAAAAATTCACGAAGAATTTGATCGATGCAAAAATGCCATCCTGAAAATCAAAAACCAGACCGGCCTTTTGCAACGCGACCAAAGGCTCGCCCAAAGCATTCGTTTGCGTAACCCCTATGTCGATCCGATCAGTTTATTGCAGGTGGATTTATTGGCCCGATGGCGTGAAGCCGATCGCCCCGAAGACGAGCTTTTCCAGGCCCTCGTCACCACCGTGAACGGCATCGCGGCAGGCGTGCAAAATACCGGTTAAAAAATGTGAACCCCTTGGCAGAAATTCATTCAGCTAGGCTATGATGCGGAAGGGGATGTAGAAAACCGTTGCACCGTTGCGTGATCAAGGGGTTGGCTGCATGAAGGGATGGCTGTTTCACGGCAAATCTTGTCCGGGAATAGGGGCTTAGCGCCTTGGCTTTTCTCGCCGAACTCAAACGCCGCAATGTCATCCGCATGGCTGGGCTTTATCTGGTCGGTGCGTGGCTGATTACGCAAGTCGCAGCGACTTTATTGCCGGTATTCGAAGCGCCCGGTTGGGTGATGAAAACCATTGTCGGAATTCTTGCGGTCGGTTTTATTCCTGCAATGGTTTTTGCCTGGGTATTCGAACTCACGCCGGAAGGTTTGAAGCGCGATGCCGAAGTTCCAACGGAACAATCGATCGCACCACAAACCGCGCGCAAGATGGAACGCATGATCATCGTCTTGTTCGCAATTGCCTTGGCATTTTTTGGCTTCGATAAATTCGTCTTGGCACCGAAACGCGAAGCCGCAGCCGTCATCGCGGCAAGCGCAAAAGTGAAAGCGCAAACGCTGGCGGAAATAAAAACCAGCGTCAGCGAAAAATCGATTGCGGTATTGCCCTTCGTCAATATGAGCGCCGACAAGGACAATGAATATTTTTCTGACGGCATATCCGAAGAAATCCTCAATGCGCTGACCAAGATTGACGACCTGAAAGTGGCGGGTCGTACCTCGTCGTTTTTCTTCAAGGGCAAGAATGAAAATCTGACCAAGATCGGCGAAACACTTGGTGTGGCGCACGTGCTGGAAGGTTCTGTGCGCAAGCAAGGCGACAAGCTGCGCATCACCGCACAGCTGATCCGCGTCAGCGACGGCTTTCATCTGTGGTCGGACACGTTCGACGGCACAGACGTCGATGTATTCGCTCTGCAGGAAAAAGTCGCCCGCAAAGTGGCCGATGAACTGAAAGTGGCGATGAATCTGGGTGCGGAACAGCGGCTGGTCAATGCCGGCACGAAAAATCCGGAGGCCTACGCGCTGTACCTGAAAGCCACGGAAATTTTCAACCAGCGCGATGGCACACGCATGCGCGAAGCGGTGAGCATGCTGGAACAGGCGACCACACTCGATCCGAACTATGCCCGCGCCTATTCGCGGCTGGCAACACTGAGCTGGTTGCTGCCGGTGTTCACCAACAGTGATCCGGCACGCTCGCAAGAACAAGTGCGCACCTATGCCCAGCGCGCCATTGCACTTGACCCGCAGCTGGCCGAGCCTTGGGCGGCGATGGCCATGTCCTCAGGCACGCGCGCCGGTGCCGGTATGATTCAAGCGCGGGAGGAGTTCGAAAAAGCGCTGCAACTCGATCCCGACGATGTCACCACCAATTTCTGGTACGGGCTGACGCTGGCGCGCTGGGGTTACCAACGGGCAGGTGTGGAACGCATGGAGCATGCGCTGGCGGTCGACCCGATGGTGCCGAACGTGATGCGCTGGCGCGGAGTGATGTATCTGCGATACGGGGATCTCGACGGCGCCGAGCAATACCTTAAACGCGCGCAGGCGACGGGTTTGAGTTTGGCGGGGCGCGAATTGGCCGAGATCGTCGCCCGTCGTGGCGACATCGTCTCGGCGCGGCGCATGTGGAAGGAGGGCTCGCAAGTGCTGCTGACACAACTGGATGGAGATTCCCGACCCGGTTTTAGTGACGCGGTAGCGACGGGCCTGTTCGGTGGCAATGCCGACGATCGCGAGCGCGCCGTCGCCGCGATCGAAGACTTCCTTGCCACCGAGCCCAAGAACATTGCCGGCGTCACGCCGATGTGGCTGGCCCAGCTTGGCCATGGCGCGCGCGCGATGGAAGTCGAGCGATTCTACGTGAAGACGGACAACAGCGATTTCCTGGCCTACCTGTTCAGCCCGGCCGGAAAATCCCTGCGCCAACTGCCTGAATTCCCCGGCTATCTGAAAGCGAAAGGCTTCCCGATGTTGTGGGACAAAGTCGGCCCGCCGGATATCTGCCGCAAGATCGATAAAGGCGATTACGTCTGTGAATGATTTGAACCTTGTTCATATTTTTGTTTTGGTAGGAGGGCCTTCTAGGCCCGAAAGATCTGTCCAATTTTCGGTCGGGCCTAGAACGCCCTCCTACAAGGGAGTTTCGTGATGCTTCTCCGCCGTTTATCGCAATCACTGAAAGAACAAAACTGGATGGCGATCACGATCGAATTCATATTGCTGGTGGTCGGCGTTTTTCTCGGTATTCAAGTGGCCAATTGGAATGAAAATCGCGAACGCAGTAAACAATCAGAGGTATACACCGAACGACTCAAAGCCGACTTGCGTGAAGAAGCATGGGGCTATGCGTTGGTGATTGAATACAACAAAGATGTGCTGGACAAAATTGAAAGTGTGCTGGCAGATTTGGAAGGTGAGGCTGCGCTTTCGGATGAGCAATTTGTGATTAGTGCATTCCGTGCTACGCAATACAGAGTCATTGATCGAAAACGTGCAACCTTTGATGAATTAATTTCAACCAGCAAAATCGATCTGATTAAAGATCAAACCCTGCGAAATACGGCGATAAAGCTTTACAACATCCCAATGCTCGACAATTTATACAATGAAGGTGTGTCATCTGAGTATCGAAGATTATTCCGACGCACCGTTTCAAAAGATGTTCAACAAGCTTTGTTTGAAAATTGCGGCGATGGTTTCGCAAAAGTGTTGGACTATACAAGTATTAAAGAAACACTAAGTCGTCCTTGCACCCTTGGGCTGCCAGTGGCAAAAATTACTGCAGCAGCAAAGGCATTGCGTACGCAAGATAATATGTTGGCTGCCTCGCAATTGCGGTTTGCAGAAGTTTCAACAACGATTAGAGGTTTGGAAAATAGGCCGGTTATTGTAAAAGCATTCCAAGAAATATTTGGGAGAGAACCATGATCCTGCGCCGTTTATCGCAATCACTGAAAGAACAAAACTGGATGGCGATCACGATCGAATTCATATTGCTGGTGGTCGGCGTTTTTCTCGGCATCCAGGTCGCGAATTGGAATGCCGAGCGCGAGACCAACAAGAAAGCCGTCGAGGCCACCGAAAAACTGGTCGCGGATTTGCGCGCGGAAAGTTGGCGCTATCAATTTTTACTCGAGTATCACCGCGATATCCGCGATGCAGCCGAGAAAACGGCGAATGCGCTCAGTGGTAAAACGCCTTTGACGAACGAGGAATTTCTCGTCAACGCCTATCGCGCCAGTCAGTACAAGCAGGGTGCGAGTCGCCGTTCCACCTATGATGAACTGGTTTCGACCGGCAACATCGCGTTGATTAAAGACAAGGAGCTTCGAAACGTATCCGTGCGTGCCTACAGTCTGACCACGATCGACAATCTGGTCAGGGAGGGCATCGAATCGCGTTATCGCGAGCTGTTTCGCATGAGTGTTCCCAACGATGTGCAACGCGCGTTAGCTAAAGAATGTGGTGATCGCTACATCAAGCCCGGTGACTATCAAAACTTTGATCACATCATCGACTATCCCTGCAAAACCACACTACCGGCCGATGCTGTCGATGCCGCCGCCAACGCCTTGCGTTCCGATCCGCAAACCCTTCGTTACCTGCGCCAACGCATCGCCGACCTCGACACCCGTTTGGTGGACATGACGCAGAACAATCGCGATGTCTGGCAAGCTCTGCTTATCATTGCCAAGGAAAAACCATAAGTATCGTAGCCCGGGTCATGGCTCCATCTGACCCGTGCTACGATACTAATTGTTTCGCGGCGGTATTTATCGCTGACGGATCAAGATCGTTCAATTCAATAATCTGCGCGGCTGCATAATGCCCGGCGCGCATTTTCGCAGAGCGTAAATACGAGGGATCATAATGGTGCTCGAGTAATTCTTCGACCAGTGTTGTCCAATCGCCTTGGTCGGCCAGGCTTTGCCAGCGATTGATCGTTTCGCGGCCACGAAGCTCAAGCAAATGTTCCAACAGGTTTTTTATGGCGGAAGGATCGGCAAGAAAATGTTGATAGCCGTCGATCAGTAATTTCACTCTCGCTGCAAACGGTGCTTCGACGGTGATCAACTGGCCTTTGTCTTGCATTGCTGCAGCGAATGTTATTGGCAAGGAAACCGAACCGATTTTGCGGCTTTCCGCTTCGACGAAGACCGGCTTGCTGGCATCGAATGACTGCAGTTTTTGCCAAAGTAATGTCTCGAATCCCTTCTGGCTCGGCTGCGCTTGGTCGGGAATTGCACCGAGCACGGAGCCGCGATGCTCGGCCAGTTTTTCCAGATCGAGTACTTGTGCATGCATCGAGTCGAGTACTTCGAGCAATCGGGTTTTCCCGCTGCCGGTTTTTCCGCATAAAACAACATAACGAAATCGCGGCGACAAGGCTTCAAGATCAGCCACCACGTGGCGGCGAAAGGCCTGATAGCCGCCGTGCAGTTGTGCCGCCGACCAGCCGACCTGTCGCAGGATATGCACCATCGCGCCGGAACGCATGCCTCCGCGCCAGCAATAGATCAGTGGTTGCCAGTCCTTCGGCTTGCCTTCGAATTGTTTTTCGAGATGCTCCGCGATATTGCGGGAAATGAATTGTGCGCCACGCTGTCGGGCGGCAAACGGCGACACCTGCTTGTACAGCGTGCCGACGATTACGCGCTGCTCGTTGCTCAGCACCGGACAGTTGATCGCGCCGGGCAAATGATCAAGTGCAAATTCCGCCGGCGTGCGAACGTCGATGATCACATCGAATTGTGCGAGTTCCTGGATATTGGCGACGGCATTTCTTCCCATCAACGCTCTCGTGATCGACTCTTTGTGGCAAACTGCCGTGCATGCCAGCCTACCAGATTCGGCCACGGCTGCCTCCCATACATCACGACTCAAGACAGGCTATTCGCTATGGAAAATCCCATTCGTCTCACCACCTACAGCCACGGCGGCGGTTGCGGCTGCAAGATTTCACCGGCAATCCTGTCGCAGATTCTTTCCGATATTCCGCTGCGGATGATGCCGAAGGAATTGCTGGTCGGTATCGAGTCCAGCGACGATGCCGCCGTCTATCAATTGAACGAACATCAGGCCGTGATCGCAACCACCGATTTTTTCACGCCGATCGTCGACGACCCGTTTCATTTTGGCCAGATAGCCGCAACCAATGCCTTGTCGGACGTGTACGCGATGGGCGGACAACCGATTTTCGCTCTTGCCATCGTCGGCATGCCGCTCGACAAATTGCCGATCGAGGCGATCCAGCAAATCATTGCCGGTGGTGATTCTGTCTGCGGCAAAGCCGGCATTCCGATTGCCGGCGGCCATTCGATTGATACGCTCGAACCGATTTACGGCTTGGTCGCGATTGGTCTGGTGCATCCGGATAACGTCAAACGCAACAACAAGGCGAAAGCCGGTGATGTTCTGATTCTTGGTAAACCACTGGGTGTCGGCATTCTGTCCGCAGCGCTGAAAAAAGGCCGGCTCGATGCCGAGGGTTACGCACAAATGCTCTCGACCACCACGCAACTCAATACGCCAGGCACCAAGCTCGCGAGCATGCCCGGCGTGCACGCGATGACCGACGTGACCGGGTTCGGACTGGCCGGTCATCTGCTGGAGATTTGTCGCGGTTCGCAAGTATCGGCGAAGATTAATTTCAACGACTTGCCGATTCTGCAAGTCGCCCGTGATTTTGCTGAAGATGGCATTTTGACCGGCGCCTCGAATCGCAACTGGTCGAGCTACGACGAAGAGGTGCGACTGCGCGACGATTTTCCTGCCTGGCAACGGCATCTGTTGACCGATCCACAAACCAGCGGTGGATTATTGGTTGCCTGTGCGCCTGATTGCGTGAAAGATGTACTCGCGGAATTTCATCAGAGAGGATTCGCCGATGCGCGTGTCATCGGCCAATTGCATGAAGGTAACGCCGAACTGCATGTGCAGTGACAGGTCCCGTGTCGGCGGAACATGACAGGGGGATACGATCCCATTATTCACGCCAGTGTTTGGCGCCGATAAAAATCACCCGCAATTGCCGCACGAAATTATCGACCATTTCCTTTTCGGCACGTGCCTGCGCTTTCGGCAAATCGAGAATATCGGAGGCGGCGTTCAACATCGTGGTGACCACCAAGCCACACACCATTTGCAGGCTCGGCATGGACAGTTCGGGCAAAGTACCCAGTGCCCGCATGTCTTGCGCCATTTCAGAGGCGAAATGGCTTTCTTCGGTACGGATGGCATGACGCAGCACTTGCGAACCGCCGCCGCGTTCGCCGGCGATAAAACGGAACACCAGGCTGCGTTCTTCGACGAAACGTTTATAGATCAACACCGAGCCGCGCAGCATGTCGGTCGGCGGAATGCCGTCGCGTCGCGCTTCACGCAATAAGCGTCGCAGCGTGACACCGCCCATTTCCACCAGGGCCAGACCGAGTTGATCCATATCGCTGAAGTGACGGTAGAACGCGGCTGGGACGATGCCGGCTTCGCGGGTGATTTCCCGCAGGCTCAGGGAAGTAAAACTGCGGCCCTGGCCTATCAGGCTCAAGGCGGCCTCGCAAATCCGTTGCCGGGTGCGCTCTTTTTGCTCGACCCGGGTGCTGGGTGCTTCCGTTTCGATTCGCGTTAGCACTCGTTTACTGACAGGCAAGCTTGGCTCCGAGGCCTTTGGACGGCGGTTTATGAACGTTTTAAGTATAAGCCAAAGCCCGCTGCCGCCGACTGGAGTTGAAACTCTAGGAAATATCAGTAAACATATGTTCACTGTAATTTCGGATTCAAGCCCATGTCCGCACAAACAAAGCCCAAACAGCGACTTTCACGTGTTCGCCGATTTCTGCGGCACCCGCTCTGGGCGCCACTGAATCAGCGCGAAGCCTGGGATCGACTGGCCACGGCAGTGAATCCATTGTGGTCCTTGATGGAAGCCCGTGCACGTGTCGTCAAGCTGATCGATGAAGCCCCCGGCGTCAAAAGTCTGTGGCTGAAACCGAATGCCCGCTTCAAGGGTTTTCGTCCGGGCCAACATGTTCTTCTGGAGCTGGAAATCAACGGCGCACGCCAGGCTCGCTGTTTCAGTTTTTCTTCTGCACCCCGTGCCGATGGTTTGATTCGTTTGACGATCAAACAGAAAACCAATGGCCCGGTATCGCATGCGGCACAGGGCTTGAAGCCGGGCCAGATCGTGCGGCTGAGTCAGGCGCAGGGCGAGTTTGCACCTCGCAGTGCTTCGCAAAAATTATTGCTGTTGTCCGCCGGCAGCGGCGTGACGCCGATGCTGTCGATACTTCAAAACGTGGCGAATGAAACATCGGATCAGGATGTCGTCATGGTTCATTGCGGCCACAACGAGAACGACATTATTTTTGCCGATGAGTTGCGCAAACTAGCGGCGCAATACCCGCAAATAAAATTATTTCTGCATGCCACGGAAAATGCCGGTCGTTTGAAAGAAGAAAAAATCACTGCACTCGTTCCGGACTGGAACGAACGCGAGACCTTGCTCTGCGGTCCGGACGGTTTCATGCAAACGGTGGAATCGATGTATGCCAAAGCTGGCCGTAGCGAGTTCCTGCAAAGCGAAAGCTTTGGCCATCGCGCCGCACCGATTGATCCGAACGCCACCGAACATGTGATCCGCCGTGAAAACACGGCACAAGCATTCGTCGTGCTATCCGGACAGAGCCTGCTGGAAGGCGCCGAAGCCGCCGGCCTGCAACCGAAATTCGGTTGCCGTCGCGGTATCTGCCGCAGTTGCCAATGCAAAAAACTGAGCGGCACCGTGACCAACCTGCTGACCGGGCAGATATCCGGCCCCGGCGAAGAACTGATCCAACTGTGTATTTCCACCCCGCAAAGTGCCATCGAACTGGCGCTCTAACAGGAATTATTTATGGCTTCCCACAAAAGAAGATTATCGGGTGTTGCGTTGGAGAAATTCGAGGCTGAACTCGATGCCCTGAGGCTTGAAGTGTTGAACGATATCGGCGAACGCGATGCGAAACACATTCGCAAAATGCGCAGCATCGTGCAGGCATCGGCGATTTCCGGTCGCGGCTTGTTGATGTTCGGTGTCGGCCCGATCAGCTGGGTGGCCGGTATTATCGGCTTGTCGCTGGCCAAGATTCTGGAAAACATGGAAGTCGGCCATAACGTGATGCATGGCCAATACGATTTCATGAACGATCCCTCGCTGAATTCGCAAACCTACGAGTGGGACATCGTCTGCGACGGCGAACACTGGCGACATTCGCATAACGTCGAACACCATAACCACACCAATATCCTCGGTCTCGACCACGACTTCGGTTACGGCATGTTGCGCCTGACCGAATCGCAGAAATGGACGCCGTCGACCTTGCTGCAGCCGCTCTGGTATTTCCTGCTGGCGATTAATTTCCAGTGGGGCGTGGCGGTGCACGACATCAAGATCGGCCGCTTCGTCAAAGGCCGGATGAAGTACTCGGAATTCCGCGAACGCGTCACGCCTTTCCTGAAGAAATCGGGTCTGCAATTATTCAAGGATTACGTGCTTTTTCCCGCGCTCGCGTTCTGGCAATGGCCGCGCGTGTTGCTCGGCAATTTGATCGCCAACCTGATTCGCAATGTCTGGACCAATGCGATTATTTTCTGCGGCCACTTCACCGAAGACGTGCAAACCTATACGCGGAAAGAAGTGGAAAACGAAACCCGTGGCCAATGGTATCTGCGCCAGATCCAGGGCTCGAGCAATCTCGAGGGCAGTCGCTGGTTTCACCTGATGACCGGCCATCTCAGCCATCAGATCGAGCACCATCTGTTCCCAGATCTGCCGGCACCGCGTTATGCCGATATCGCGCCGCGCGTGCAGGATATTTGCCAGCGTTACGGCGTGCACTACAACACCGGCGGTTTCTGGAAACAGTATGCCGGCGTGCTGGTGCGGATCGTGAAACATGCCTGGCCGACGAAATTGCGCGCGCAACCCGTCACGACATGAAGCGTTCAATTCATATAAAAAAACTTGCCAGCCAGTTCGCCGCTGTTTGCCAAACCGGGCTATCGAACACCAGCACTTCGACGAAATTCTCGAGGATTAGCGCCGAGCCAACATACAAATAGACCGGGTGCACACGCTTGATCGTTAGCAGGTCGTAAATCATCGCAATGACAATCGGTGTGTCGGCGAGCACGACGCCAAATACGATATCCGGGCGCGGTACGTCCGGAAAATAATGCCGAAAACGAAACCAGGCCGGCCACAAAACGAACACAGTCGCCAGAAACATCAATCGCTTGTGATAGTCCGGTCGCCGCCGGTAGACGATGCCGGCGATGAACAAACTGGTGAATATCACCATACTGGTGAACACACCCATCAAAGCGGAACGGGCGATTTGACCCAGCCCCAAAGCCAGATCGCGATGCATCGCGCCGATACCCACACCGATGCAGGAGACCACCATGCCAATCACGATCGCAACGGCAAGCAAGCCCATCGCGCGGTGCAGGGCCGGCTTCTTGATGCGGATCAGGAATATCTGCGTGGCAAACAGCATTACCCAGGCAAAGAAGAAACCTCCATGAATGAAAAATACCGGAGTCGCCTTGAAGCTTTCCTGCCATATCGGCAGAAAAAAGGTCTTGGTAAATCCGGCAAGGGCGGCACAGACGAATAGCGCCGCCATCAATACAAAGAAACGACTGCGCCTGTCTTGAAGAACATTTGCCATATCGCGCCCCTAGGGTTTTTCCTGCCGCTCGAACTCCCGCTCTACCAGCGGCACCAACGCGGCGGTAAACCGGTTCGCATCGGCGGCAGCCAGATGCGACCACTCCGGCAACTCGTAATTCAGCATTTCCGGCTGGTCTTCGAAATGGATGCCGGGGGTATCGGTGCGTTTCAACAACACATCCCAGGTGGCGGCACGCGGAAATACCTTTTGCTCGAACGCGTAGTACTCGCCGCCGCTCGGCGCACGCACAAAGACGATGCTGACACCACGGGCCCGCAGTGTTTTGATCGCTTTTTCGGCACGACCGATTTGCTTATCGATCAGCTTGTGGAGTTTTTCCGGCGTGTCCATGTTCGGCGGCGGCGGTTCGGTAAAATTCTCGGCCCAGATGCTGCGTGCCAGCGCGCGGTATTCCGGATCGACTTCAACCTTGCGCCACATATGTGAATTGCGGTCGGCACCCTGCACCAGCAATTTCCGGACGCGGGTGTTTTTTTGCGTGCCCGGGCGCAGCGGCCAATCCTGCCTTCTGATTACCGTTGCCAAGGCAAAATCGGGATCGTAGAAGGCAAGATACGGTTCGAAGAAATGCTGCGAAATCCAGTGACCGCTGCGTTGCGACGGCCCTTGCTTGTGGTAGTGGGAAATCGCTTCGCCGCGATAGGCAAAGCCGGTGAAAAACAGGTCCGGCGCCACGCCCACGAGCAGACGGCCGGTGAAATCCGGGTCATCAGCCAGATCTTCCAGCACCGGTACCGCCGACGTGCCTTCCAGTGCGAGTTGAATCGGGCGCTCGCCGGTGGCTTTTTCCCAGACCGGTAATTGCACGTCGAACAATATCCGCGACGAACCGATCAAGACGGTTTTATTGCCTTCGCCATGGTCGATGCGACGGCGTTGCGCCGCCCAGCTGCCGTAGCTGTTGCGGTAACTCGGGGTGACACCGTAATCGCGCCAATAAAATTCCCAGGCCATCAGCATTACGACAAACATCACTGTCGCACCAATCAAAATCGGACCCCAGGGTTTAGACGGAATATCACGCTCCGGTACCGGCTGGGCTACGCCGGGACGATCAGAGGCGGTCAGGCGCACAAAACCCGGGCGATCGGCGTGCGGGGTATTTTCAGAACTGAAAGTAGATGAAGGCATTGCCTGCTCCCTGTGCAATGACGACGGCAAAGGCCATTACGGCCCAGACACCCGACAGCACCGCCGCCGGAACTTTCGCAATTGCCGTCTCCAGCGTCTGCTCCCGCATTCGCCAATGCGCGAACACAATGCCGAGGATGATCAGGCTGACGAAAACCAGATGCACGGTCGGCAAGATCGGTTTGGCCGTGGAATTCATGCCAAACATGCCGTTTAGGATCATCCAGGCTTTGCCAAAACTGTCGGCACGGAAAAATACCCAGGTGATGTTGACCAGGAAATACGTGAGCAGGGCAAACATCAACAAGGCAAACGGGCCTGGGCGGTATGTGGAAAAACGCGAGCGCAGGAAGCGTTCGACAGCCAGATATAGGCCGTGCAAGCCACCCCAGACGACAAAGGCCCAGCTCGCGCCATGCCATAAGCCGCCGAGCAACATCGTGACCATCAGCGCAAGATAGGTGCGCGCTTCGCCGTGACGATTGCCACCAAGCGGGATGTACAAATAATCGCGCAGCCAGGACGATAGCGTGATGTGCCAGCGCCGCCAGAAATCGGAAAACCCGATCGCCGCATACGGGAACCGGAAATTGTCCGGCATTGCAAAACCCAGACACATCGCCGCACCGATCGCGGTGGTCGAATAACCGGCGAAGTCGCAGAAAATTTGTCCGCTGAATGCCAAGGTCGCAATCCACGAATCGACCAGGCCCGGAATCGCGCCACGGTCGTAAATCATTTCGGCGGCCGGAGCGAGAAAACTGTCCGCCAATACCACTTTCTGGAACAGGCCGAGCGTCATTAAGCCAAGTCCAAAAAACAACATCTGTTTGCTCGCTTTACGCGGTTCGACAAACTGCGGCACCAGCTCGGTTGGCCGCATGATCGGGCCGGCGACCAGATGTGGAAAGAAGGTGACGAACAGCGCGTAATCAAGAAAATTCTTTGCCGGCTCGGCACGTCGCAGATAAATATCGAGCGTGTAGGAAAGCGTCGCAAAGGTGTAAAAAGAAATGCCGACCGGCAAAATAATATCGTAGGCCGGTGCCTGGTAATCGACACCGATGCCCGCCATCAATGCCGTGAAATTTTCAAGCAGGAAGGTGCCGTATTTGAAATAGGCCAGCATGCCCAGGTTCACCACCACCGAGAGTAGCATCCAGACTTTTCTTGCGAGCGGCTTTTCGGCATGCACCAGTTTCTGTGCGGCATACCAGTCCACCACAGTGGACACCCAGAGCAGAATAATGAAGGGTGGATTCCAGGCCGCGTAAAAAAGATAGCTGGCGATCAGCAGATTGAATTTTTTCGTGGTCCATTTGAACGGCATTGCGTGCAAGGCAAGCACAAGCGCGAAGAACACCATGAAGGTGAGCGAGTTGAATACCATCGGCGATCCCCATCCCCTGAAAGTCAGCCCATTTATTGAATGGACCATAGACCTGGTAACGCGCTTAGTATCGCGCTACGGCCATACGCTTGGAAAATACGGGCTTGACCTGCCTTTGTCTAGGGATTGGGAAGCGTAATTCGCGTTGGGCAGTGATCCGACAGGGAAAGCGTGACGATAGCGTCGCCTTTGTCATTCTTTGCCACGCTCGACGAACCAGGTGCGATGGCAATTTTTTCCGCCTTCTGTGTCGCATCGCCGGCGTTCCAGCTGGTGCTGACCAGCATGTGATCCAGCGCGACCGGATAACTACAACCCATCTCGCCGGAAAGACTTTTCATTTCCGGTGGAGACAGGCGACGTGTCTTGGCATCCTTGCATAAGCCCGCAGCCACTTCACTCGCCTTGCAGTTTGCCGACACCAGGGTCATGGCAGACGCTGCCGGCAAGCCATCATTCACTTCGGCCAGCAAAAAACGAACGCGTACGTCGGATTTGCGTGGGCCTTGCGGTGAGCTGTCGTCGACACGTGCGGCGAGCGTTTTTCCTTTCTCCACTTCGTGCCAAAGATCGCGATTGAAATCGCCCAACATGACATAACGATCGAAATTTAGTGCTGCGTGTTCGATCCAGTTTTCCAGCGGTTGAATCTGTTGTTGCAATATCAGGCAATCGCGCTGATCACTTTCCAGCTGACCGCGTTGTTGGTCGCCCTTCTCCAGCGGCGAGACGCAACTGCTTTTCAGGTGCACATTGAGAAAGGCGGTTTTTTTGCCGTTGATATCCAGTGCAAGCCGCAGACCCGGCCGCGGACGGCGAGCATCACCGTTTTCCGGCAGCGAAAGTGCATCATAGACTTCGCAAACGCCTTTGGACTTACTCAGATTCTTTTTCCAGGCTATCGCCAACCGTTGTACCGAATAACCCGGGTACGAACATATCCGATACCGGTTTACCGAACTACCCAGTACGTCTTGTATCGCCGCAACACCGGACACTTCCTGGAAGGCAATGACATCAGGCGACATGGCATGGATGACTTTTGCTATTTCCTGGCCACGCTTTTTGAAAGCGGCCATCGTTACCGGGATGACTTTGCGATTTTCATCCTGATAAATACTGCAGGGAGGAATGGCTTCGATATCCCAAGGCAATTTAATGTCGGCA
>Ga0208115_1000150_pt1 | contig 17688 bp, 21 predicted proteins | sample LakWasMeta4_LOW4_2_FD_183856 | JGI IMG/M metagenome (GOLD analysis project Ga0208115, IMG submission 183856) | Freshwater sediment methanotrophic microbial communities from Lake Washington under simulated oxygen tension - Sediment Metagenome... | ecosystem: Environmental > Aquatic > Freshwater >...
GTTACATTTTTACGTGCAATATTTTGAATAGGAAAAGCCCACGGCGTTAAGTGGTAAATGTTATGGCAGGACGTAAACCAGATCTTAATTCTAATGTAGTTTACTTGCCAGGCAGCGACCAAGTTACGTCAGAGCAGATCGCCCAAGCCGCCCATTTGAAACCGGATTTGCCCTCCTCGGCCGCCGCTGTCTGGGACAGGCTGGCTCCTGAAATGATGGCGCTAGGTAGACTAAAGCCCCATTTCATAGATGCCTTTGCAGAATACTGCTACCTGCTGGCCCGTATTGCCGAGACCCGAAAATACCTGGAAGAGAACGGCGAGACCTACGAGGTCATTGGCCGCAATGGCAAACAGATAAAAAGCATGCCACAGGTGGCTCAGCTCAATGACGACTGGCGCAAATTGTCGCGTTTAACCAGCTGCTTCGGTCTCACTCCTTCAGATGAAAAATCATTGATCAATGCGATACAGGGTAATCTGGTAAATGAGTTCGGCGAGTTTAGCTAATCCAGAATTCCACCCGCACATTGTTGATGTCTTTTCCTATGCAGATGCCGTTGTCAGCGGCGATAAATTGGCCTGTGAACTGGAGCAACTGGCGTGCAAGCGCTTCTTGACTGACATCGACCGCGAGTTTGATTTTACATTCGATCACGATAAAGCCATCCGGGCGATCAGTTTCATAGAAAAACTGCCTCACGTAAAGGGTCAGTGGGCAGCCAAGCGGCTCAGGATAACCTTGCAGCCCTGGCAAAAGTTCATTATTGCTAGCCTGTTCGGATGGGTACATAAGCAGACTGGATTCCGGCGTTTCCGGAAAGCCTACATCAAAGTCCCGCGCAAAAACGGCAAAAGCGTCATTGCTTCAGCCATCGGAATTTACATGCTGGTGGCCGATTATGAATACGGTGCCGAGATTTACTGCGGAGCAACCACAGAAAAGCAGGCATGGGAAGTTTTCAGGCCAGCCAAGGGGATGGTGGAAAAAAGTCCCAGCCTGCGGCGGACATTTGCCATGCTGGTCAACGCCAAGAGCATCACGGCCCGCAATAATTCACGGTTTGAGCCGGTTATTGGAAAACCGGGTGATGGCTCTAGTCCATCACTCGCCATAGTTGACGAATATCACGAACACGTCACCGCCGATCTTTACGACACCATGGACACCGGCATGGGTGCGCGGGAACAAGGGCTGATGCTGGTCATTACCACCGCCGGGGCAAACATGACGGGCCCCTGCTTTGAATTGGAAAAAGATGTTGAGCGCGTTTTGACCGGACTGGTCGAAAATGACGAGGTTTTCGGCATCATCTACGGCATTGACAAGAATGACGCCTGGACTGATGAGCAAAGTTTGATCAAAGCTAATCCCAATTTTGGGGTATCAGTTGGCGCTGACTTCCTAAAAGCCGCGCAAAAATACGCTATACAGAACAGCAGCAAGCAAAACGCCTTTAAGACAAAGCATTTAAACGTCTGGTGCTGGGCAAAATCGGCCTTTTTCAACGCTAACAAATGGGTTGAATGCGGCGATCAAACATTGAACATCAACGATTTCAAGGCCGACGACTGCTTTATCGGTGCCGACCTTGCCAAGATTTACGATATCAGCAGCCTAGCAATGGTGTTTCGGCGCATTATCGACGGCCAAAAACATTACTACGTTTTTACCCGGAACTACCTGCCAGAAGATACCATTCTAAGCGATAAATACCCGCAGCTAAAAGAAATTTACGGAAAATGGCTGAACGATGGACATTTGCGCATCGGCGGCGATGCTGAAATGGATTTTAGGATCATTTCAGATGAAATCATCGGCATGAAAGAAGCCGGTTTTAATATCCTCGAAGTTCCACACGATCCACACTATGCGTTTTTAATCGCACGGGATCTTGAAGAAGCAGGCCTAGTACCGGTAGAAATCAAACAACACGGCAATCAATTAGGCCCCGGCATGCGGGAGATTGAGGCCGCTATTGCGGGCGGACGTATCCATCATGACGGCAACCCGCTGACCAATTGGGCAATAGCCAACGTGATCTGCAAAGAATATCCCAACGGAGGCCTGATGCCCGATAAAGAAAACAAAATCAGTAAGATCGACCCGGCCGTTGCTATTGTTCTGGCAGTAGGAAGGGCGATGCTTGGCGAAGTTGAAGATATTGTCTCGGAGATAATATTTTTATGATGGGATTATTCAGCAAGAAACGAAAACCAGGACGTTACGACATTGATCTTCCTGCGTCTAGTGAAGCGCCGACTGTTAAAAACGCGGTCGACTATAGCAATATTTTTGGCCTGTTTTCAACGCCCAATGCGGGCGTTACTGTCAACGAAAATACGGCGATGCAGGTCAGTGCTGTTTATGCCTGCGTATCGCTAATTGGCGGCGCGATATCATCCATGCCGTTGCCTGTCTACCAGCGTACAGCAGATGGCCGTAAAAAAGTGGACAATGATGTCTGGTGGCTGCTCAATGAACAACCCAGCCCGATGTACTCGGCCGCTGTATTTTGGGAGGCGATGGTCGGATCTCTGCTATTGCATGGCGATGCCTTTGCCAGAATTATAAGATCAGGTTCATCTGGAATAATCGGCTTTGAGTGGATTCATTCTGCCCGCGTTACTGTCCGGTCAAGCACGGATGGTCTTGTTTATATCGTGCAGCCGAATGTTTTGCCGTTCAAACAGGAAGAACAAAAGACCATTTCCGCCATGGATATGATCCATATCGCCGGGCCTGGATTCAACGGCCTTCGCGGCATGAGCCAAATACGTTATGTACTGCGCAATTCGGCCGGAATAGCCTTAGCTGCTGATCAATACAGCGCCGCATTTTTTGAAAACGGCGCGCGTCCTGATTTCGCCGTCGAACTGGCGGGGAGTCCGACGCCAGAACAACAGGAAATGATGCGTAAGTCCTGGATGGAACGCTATCAAGGCGTTGGCCGTGCGCATACTCCGGCACTGCTGACCAATGGCGCAAAAGTCCATGAGCTAACGCTGAATGCCGAAGATTCGCAGCTGCTGACCACACGGCAATTCCAGGTCGAGGACATCTGCCGTATATTCGGCACGCCTCCATTCATGGTAGGCCATACGCAAACCACGACCAGCTGGGGAAGCGGCGTCGAATCAATGGGTATCGGCTTCGTGAAATACACACTGGCTAGGCATTTGACAAAAATAGAGCAGGAGCTGAATCGCAAGATTTGGCCATTCACTAAAAAATACCTGGTCGAATTCAACACCGCAGGCCTTGAACGTGGGGATTACAAGACCCGACAGGAAGGATATCGAGTCGGTATTGGCCGTGCAGGAGAGCCAGGATGGCTGACTGTCAACGAAGTCAGACGCATAGAAAACATGCCGCCGGTAGAAGGCGGCGATCAACTCAACACGGGAACAACCAATGACCCCACAACTGCTCAAACTGCTGGCGCTTAACAAGGGTCGAGGCTTTTTCAAAGCGGAAATGACCGGCGAAGAAGCCACTGTCTATCTATACGATGTCATCGTCTCGGATTCGATCTGGGGCGGCGGCGTGTCGCCTCTGGATTTCGCCAAACAGCTTGCATCGATTACCGCACCGATCATTCATCTACGCATAAATTCGCCAGGCGGCGATGTTTTTGCGGCCAGGGCGATGGTTCAGGCTATGAAAGATCATACCAGCGATATCCACGTCCATATCGACGGGCACGCGGCTAGCGCCGCAACATTTCTGGTAATGGCGGCTGATAAATCCACGATCAGTGATGGCGCAATGTTCATGATTCACAATGCCTGGACCATTGCGGCCGGTAACGCCAGTGATTTTTCAGCCATGGCGGACCTACTGACCCGCATTGACAAGACCATTGTCGGGGATTACATGGCGAAAACTGGCAAGGAAGAGGCGCAAATCAAGGACTGGATGGACGCCGAAACTTATTTTTTCGGCCAGGAAGCCGTAGACGCCGGATTTGTTGATGCCATTGCTGAGGCAGCGCCAAAAAATAAAATTGACTGGGATTTGTCAGCCTATTCAAAAGCGCCGCCGGTTAACAGCGAGCATCCAGATGATAATCATACCTTGCTTGATGCTGAATCAGAGCAAGAACAGGCCGATGAGCTGGACAAATCAGAAAACCAGTTACAGCAAAACAAAAACCGGTTGCGAATTATGCAATCACGACTAGACAAACACCCTACCAACAGATCACAGGCCGCCTAACAAGCGGATTTTTTTTATCCAAGGAACTCCAATGAAACTAGCACATCTCCGCGAAAAACATAACGAACTTGTCAACCAGGCCAACCATATACTGGAAAGCAAAGGCGATCAAATCTGGTCGAAAGAAGACCAGGCAAAATTTGATAATGCCATGGATGAAGCTGATCGATGCAAAACGCAAATCGATGCTTATCAGCGCAAAATCGAAATGGAAACCGAAGAAAACTTCAACGATGCAAATGATTTCCGTGTTGACGGTAAAAAGGAAGTCAGCGATGCGATGCGTGGCGTTGATATATTCATGCGCAAATCATTTAAGGAAATGTCGGTCGAGGACGCTATGCTGATCCGCAACACGATGAGCACAACGACCAGCTCTGAGGGCGGTTACACAGTACAGACAGAAGTCGCGCAAACAATCGTCGATGCGCTGAAAGAATTCGGCTTTATGCGCAAGGAAGCTAGTCAGATTACCACGACCATGGGCAACAATATGTCGTTTCCAACATCGGATGGAACATCCGAGATTGGGGAGTGGATAGCTCAAAACACAACGGCGACCGATGCCGATGTGGATTTCGGTACGCGGGCATTAAATGTATTTAAAGCCGGATCAAAAGTTATTACCGTTCCGATTGAGCTCTTGCAGGACTCCAATATAGACATTCAGGCGTTGGTATTTAAGCGCATGATTCAGCGTATCGGAAGACTTGCTAACGCTGGCTATACCACAGGCGGCGGTTCAACTGCGCCAATGGGCGTAGTGACGGCGGCATCCGTTGGAAAAACCGGAACAACCGGACAAGCGTTGACTATTATTTATGATGATCTTGTTGATCTAATAGACAGCCTGGATGTCGCCTATCTCGAAAATGGCGGGAAACCGTGCTTCATGTTTAGCCAAACGATGCGCAAGGTTATACGTAAAATAAAAGATACAGCCGGCCGCCCAATCTGGACGCCAAGTTATGACGCAGGCATTGCCGGTGGGTTAAGTGATCAATTGCTTGGGTATGATGTTTGTATCAACAACGATTTTGCTGTCCCTGCCGCTAATGCCAAGTCGCTAGCATTTGGCGATTTCAGCAAATACATGATCCGTGATGCGCTGGATGTATCGCTGTTCAGATTTGACGATTCAGCCTACATGAAAAAAGGCCAGGTCGGTTTCCTTGGCTGGGCTAGAACCGGCGGAAACCTACTTGACCTGAACGCCGTCAAACTGTATCAGAACTCAGCAACATAACCAATGGCGGGCTATATGCCCGCTTTTCTATTGCTTAATAAGCGGGAAAAAATATGGCTGAAAACAAAGCTAAAGAGGCCGAAGCAAAGCGGATCAATGTCAGAGTGCTGGCTGATACCACAATTAATGGGATAAAAATAAAGTGCGGGCGGGTAGCAGTAATAAAGGGAAACGATTTTGGTATTGATGATGCCGTTCTCGATTGTACACCCGAGGCTGTCGCCTACGCGCTAACTGAATATCCGGACATCATCGACCCGTATGCGGCGCTATGAATATCAAAATCGAACCACCCAAGCCCGCTTTCGGAAAAAGAAAACCGAGCGATGATTCCACAATGAAGATAGGAATAGACACATCGCAACCATCCACCAAACGCGGACTGATCTGGGTCGTTGTCGGCGTTGTCGGACTGCTGCTGCTGTTTACCGGCCACAAAGACGATATCGCAGCGCTGACATCGCTAGGCGGTATCGTCGCTGGCGGGCTGGGCGTTGCGCTCAAAGATTAACCACCATTAACCACCAACTAAAAAGGCAACCTCATGAGAAAAATCAACAAACTAATTGCCGGCCTGTTTCTAGGGCTGGCACTGCTGTTAAGCGCAGGAACGGCGTCAGCGCTTGGCTTCGCGGATTACGCAGAAAATAAAATCGCCGATGATATTTTCCGGGCCACCGATTATTCGGCAACCTCACCCACCACATTTTATGTATTCCTGTCCTCGACCGCCTGTTCAGATTCCGCGACCGGCACCGAATTAACCGGCGGAAGTTATGCCCGGGTCGGCATTACCAGAGCCACGGCATCCTGGAAGGGCACGCATGGCTCAGCAACCGGCGCATCATCCGGCACCAACGGCACCATTAGCAACGCCGCATCCGTTACTTTTCCGACCGCCACGGCCGACTGGGCAACAGCCACGCACTGGGGGCTGATTGATGCGTCATCTGGCGCCGGGAATCTTATCGTTTGTGCAGCTTTGACCGCATCACGCACCATTACCACTGGTGCTACGGCCAGTTTTGCTATTGATGCGCTCACTGTGCAGGTAGATTCAAACTAATATGAAAATAGTTTCATTTTTAATTTTAATAGCATCGCTTTGCAGTTGTGCAGAGCAGCCGAAAAAAACCGTCCCGTTGCAATCCGCCAGGGTGATTCCTATGAGCGGAAAAGCCATTTTATTTAATCATAAAAAATAGGTGATTTATGGCGCTATATGACGAGTTGAATACCGGACCATTGGCGACTGAATTAGCGCCGTTTGTTGCTTCTGCTGATGAAAATGCTATTTACGCCGTAATGCACAGAAATGACATTCCTGTGTATGGCCCGGTTGATGTTGGGCAGTTTGTCTCATGGTCTGCTGAGACAGGAATGAGGGCTAAAATCAAAATCCACTCAGAAAACAACTCCAGTCCATTACAGTCGATTGCGCTGGCATTGCTGGATTGGATAGGCGGCAATGCTGGATTACAGTTTGATTTATCCAAAGAGGCGCATCAATTGATGCTGCAAGCGTGGGTGACTGCGGGGGAACTTACAGCACCTCAGCGGGACGCGCTTTATACGATTGCTGAGAAATTAATATCCAGAGCTGAGCAGGTATCAATACCAGCAACGATTCTGGATATTAGAAAAGAGCTTTGGAACGATGATGGAACAAGGAGATTAGCATGAGCACAGCGGTAAAAAATGCTCGAACAATTGTTTCGTCTGCGTCAAATACGGCTGGCTCAACAACAAGAGGTCGGCTTGATCTACAAGCGGCGCTGGGCGGGATAGTAACATTTAAAATAACCAATGCCGCCACAGGCCCAACTCTGCAATGCGAAGCACGGGTATTAATATCGCATAACGCGACGATGCCCGCAGCAGCATCGGCTGGCGCAGACTGGAAAACTATCTTTGCGGTTGGAAACGGCACGGCAGCGAATACCGTAGGAGAATGGTCGTACCTATTCGGTCCGGAAATCATGAGCTTAGAAATTGAATTTACAGGCAATACGGGACAATCTGTAACGGTTGAAGCGTTTGCATCAGAAATAACAAGTATCGGCTAATAATATAATGGCACTAGTCCGTTTACGCAGAGGTCAGAATAATCAGCCGAAGCCTAGCATTAGACCTCTATTCAATAGACGGTGGGCATTGGTAAATGCTCATCAAAATATCAATTTTGGAAGTGCAAACGCGGTTGGTACGCTACAGGGTGTAGCAAAATATGGTGTTGGAAGGTTAGGTACTGCGCTAGATATACCATCTGCGAACATTGGGGCGTTGTCGTACGGCGCAAATACCGCTTTACAGCTATCTACGTTGTCAGGCATTTGTGTTGTTGAGCGGCTATCTTCCGGCTTAACGCCTATGTTTTCTACTTGCTATAGCAATCAAACAGCAGGCCCATTTGGATTTATGATCCAAATTAATACGTCAGGTAAAGTTGAAATAGACAAATTTGATGTGGCGCTGGTAGTTGAAACGTCTAATACCATTCCAATTGGCGGAATAGGCGTTGTGGCGTGGTCGTATAATAGTGGAACAGGAAGGGCAAGAATAGCATTAGATGGCGTATTATCGTCTGCAACATCGGTGCAATCATTGGCGCATGGCGTAGTGGCTAGAGGCGGGTATTATAGCAATAATACTACCGCTACAAATCAGCAAAAACAATACCTAATAGCAATATCGCCAGATGAACAAACTGACGCGCAGCTAATATATGATAGTTTACATCCATGGGAAATTTTCGAGCCTTCAAATACGCTGTTTTTTATCCCATCGGCCATTGGCGCAACCGGCCTAAGCGGACTCGCTCAATCATCTGCATCGGCAAGCGGCGCAATCACCCAATCCCTGGCCCTGACCGGCGGGAGCATCGCCATTGCCACCGCATCAGGCGTATTAAACCAGTCCGTCGGCCTGGCCGGTAGCGCCGCTTCTATCAGCATTGCCAATGGTGTCGCCACCATCACTACCACGCTGTCCGGTGCCGGCCTGGTTTCCGCATTCGCCAGCGGTTCAATTAGCCAGGCTATGGCGCTTTCCGGCGCTGCCCAGTCATCGGCGGCGGCAACCGGGGCACTGACAGGCGGAGCAGATTTAGCCGGCGCAGCACAGGCCGCTGTAACGGCCGCCGGGCAAATCAACATGACGCTGGCTATTTCCGGCGCATCCGTTACCGCCGCCCTAGCTGCTGCTGATATCAGTGTCGATTCGCCCGGCCTGTCCGGCGCATCAACAGCCGCCGCAGTCGGTTCAGGCGCATTGGCAAGCACGCAGCCGCTATTCGGCAATGCCGCTGCCGCTGCGACAGCTACAGGTGATCTTACCGTCATCCCACCCGGATTTTCCGGCAACGCTGCCGGCGCAGCTATTGCAGCTGGCGCCCTGTTCGCCACCGTGCCCATTTCCGGCGCAGCGCCAATCAGCGTGATTGGCAGTGGCGGCTTATCCAGTACGCTGGCCGTCACCGGCACAGCCGTGGCGGTGGCGACCGGTAGCGGTGATCTTACCGTCGGTGTCGGCGGCTTGACCGGCCACGCGCTCGCTGATGCGCTGGCAGGCGGTAGCATTGCCTTGTCATTATCATTGTCCGCCGCCGCATTGATGCAGGCCGTCGCCAATGCCCAATTGAGCGTCGCTTATCCGTACATCCTACCGCACGGCGAATACAGTATAAAAAGATTGACCCCGCGTTACAGTCTGAAAAGAGCCGCCTAAAAAGGAAAGCCATGCTTGAAGAAATCGTATACCTGGGCCGCAACAACAGCATCGAACTAGCATTACAAAGCGCCCTGCCCGATGCTTTGCCAGTGGTTATTGATCACAGCACCCTAACACGCTGTCAGGTCATGGTCGGCGCTACATTAATTGATAGCGCCACCGCTCCGGCTTTGTTTGATTTCAGCGCCAGCGCCAAACTCATATTAAAATTCGGTGCGTCCGCGTTGCCGGTCGGCCGCAATATGTCCACGATCACCATTTTCGATGCCGATAACCCGCTAGGGCTGACCTGGGGCGATCTGTTTATTACCGTAAAATAAAATTATGCCCATCAAAATCATTAACGAACCGACGGTTGAGCCGATAACGCTCCAGGAAGCCAAAGATCACCTGCGCGTCGGCCGCAATCTGTCCACGATCACCATTTTCGATGCCGATAACCCGCTGGGCCTCACCTGGGGCGATCTGTTTATCACGGTAAAATAAAACTATGCCTGTCAAAATAATCACCGAACCCACGTTTGAGCCGCTGACCTTACAAGAGGCCAAAGATCATCTGCGGGTCACGCACGCGCTTGAGGACAGCCTGATCACGATGGCGATCACCACGGCCCGAGAAATGGCCGAAAGCTACACCCAGCGGGCGCTCTGTGCAAAAACGCTGGAATATTACGGCAACTGCTTCGGCTACATTATCGAGTTGCCCTACCCGGTAGTCAGCGCGGTTACGTCCGTAAAGTACGACGATACTGACGGCATCGAACAAACGCTGTCTGCTACTGAATACGACGTGCATCTAGTCAGCGAACCGGCATTGGTCGTACGGGCCTACGGCAAAACCTGGCCCGCTATACGCGACCAGCTCAACGCCGTTCGTATCCGCTATGTCGCCGGGTACACCAGCCATGCAGCCACACCCAGCCCGATAAAATCGGCCATGCTTTTAATTATTGGACATTTATATGAGAACCGGGAAGAGCTGAGCAACGTAAAGCTCGAAGAAATGCCGCTGGGATCCAAAGCGCTGCTCAATCCCTACCGGGTCATGAGTTTCTGATGAAAGCGGGCGAACGTAGGAACTACATAATCATCGAGCAGGTGTCAGAAAGCCAGGACGCGCGCGGCGAACTGACTAAAACCTGGACCGAGTACGCCACCGCCTGGGCGGAAATCAAGCCGGTCCGAGGCCGTGAATATTTCCAGGCGCACGCCGAAAACGTCGCCGCTGATACTAGGATCATCCTGCCCTACCTACCCGGTATTACCGAAAAAATGCGCGTCCGTTTCGGTCCCCGGATTTACGATATCGAAACCGTGATCAACATCGATGAGCGCAACCGGGAGTTAAACCTGATGTGCGTGGAGCATACCTAATGGATTTGCAAATAAATTTTGATTCCCAGGCTGTCCAGCAAGAATTGCATGCGCTATCGGAAGATTTGCGCATGAAAGCCGTGCGGGCCGGTCTGGTCAAGGTCGCGGCTTTCGATGTCGGTCTGATGAAAGGCAATACACCTGTTGAAACAGGAGATTTGCAAAAGTCGGTCAGCCGCCGCCAGCTGTCCAGAAGCGCCGTTGGCCGTCTGGGCCTTGGTGACGACACCCTGACCATGCTGGTCGGGCCAAACAAAAAAGTCAGGGGTCAGTATTTCGGGCGCCTCGCCAACATCACCGAAGGCGGTGCCCGGCCTCACGTCATTGTGCCTAGGCAAGAAAGCCGCGTGCAGGCCCTGTTACGTGCCAACGGCATGCGCAGCGAGAAAAAAATGATACTGGCTAATGGCCGAGGCTTTTTCGCTACGAAAGTCAATCATCCAGGAACACGGCCAGACCTGTTTATGAAAGAAACTTACGACCAGTCAGACAGTCAGGTTGAAGGTCTTTTTTATTCAGGCGTTAGCGATTACTTGGCAAGGCGTCAAGCATGAGCAATCTAACAAAATTGGAGATTTCCGAAAAATTACGCCGCCTCGCCAATGAAATGGACGAGATATCAGTGCTAATGGATTATTACGGCGGCTTTGCAGAATGGGCCGTGCATGGCAGAGAAATGGCCGGCGCTGGAAAAATTGCCAGGCAATGGGCAGATGAAATCGAAGCGGATGAAAAATAATAATAATGATTGATCTAACTACCTACGTCGCAGCCGTTGACGGCATTCCTGGCATTGCCCAGGTAATACAGCCCGAGCGCGTTGCAGTGTCAGCAGTCGATACCTCCGCGCTGCTGGTCAGTCTGCTCGGTGTTGCGGTCAGCAATCGTGTATATCCGTATCACCTGCCCGAAGTGCCGGTTTATCCGGCCGCCACCTACGAACTGACCGGATCACAGCGCCGCGAAGTAGACGGCTATACCATCACCTCGACCGATATCTTTATGATTTCCGTGCAGGCAGAAACCCTGGCTGCCATCATCACCGCCGTCGATACCGCCAAGTCCTCACTGATCAGCTACACCGGCAGCGGCATTGCGGGCGGTATAGATATCGTCGATCAGGCCGTTACTTGGCACGCTGATCTTAAACGCTACGAGGCGGCTATGGAGGTGCATGTCACCCATCTAGCTCGTGCATCCCAGGCCATGCCCGCTTATTATCTGTATCCGCTCAAAGAAGAGGCCAGCGAAAACCGCGCGATGAATGCTGTTAGCCAAATGGTTGAAGTTCAATTTGTCGGCCTTCTGGTCGCGCAAATGCCATCAACCGGCGTCTATGGCATCAATGCCCTGCGGGATTCAGTGTATCAAAAAATAATCAATTCCATTCCAGCCAGCGGCGCTACCCGTACCGAGCGCGTCAGTAGCCATGTTGCTGGTCTGGCCGGCTCAGTTGTGCTTTGGCGGGATGTTTTTTCCGTCAGTTATAAATCCCATTACATTTAAAGGAAACCGCCATGCCCCAAGGTTCAGAAACTACTCGCGTCGCCTACATAAAAGAAGTGACATACAACACCACGCCATCCGGCAACATGACGCTGATGAACTATAGCAGCGAATCCATCAACGGAAAACCAGTCACCAAAGAATCAATGATGGTGCGCTCAGATGCGCAACCGTCCGGGCAGCGCATTGTTGGACTGGATGTGAATGGCGGCATCAATGCCGAACTCTGCCCGAGCTTATGTCATCAGGATTTTATTGCCGCCGCAATGCGCGGCACCTGGGGTGGCACGTTGACCACCGCCGTATTGGGTCAGGCCATCGACGCCACCGCAAAAACCATTACCCGCGCGTCAGGCAGTTATATCACGCTCGGGTTTGCGGTTGGCGATCTGGTCAAGCTGGAAGGTTTCGTCAATGCTGCCAACAATACCATCGTGCAACTGACCGCAGTAACTGCGCTGGTTCTGACCTATGTCGGATCGTCTGCGATGGTCACGGAAACCTCGTCAGCTACAGCCATAGTTACACGCCCGGATTACATAAACTGGGGAACGACCGACAGCTCTTTTACCATTGCCAAGGATTTCCTTGATCTGACCGGCAAATCACTGACCTACACCGGCCAGCGCGTCGGCGGTATGTCACTTGATGCAAAATTCGGCGATATCGCCCAGGTAGGATTTACGCTGGCAGGCAGCGGTTACTCCGTCCCTGGCACACCGACGACAAACGGCAGAACGCTGGTTTCCGGCGGTTCTGAAAATTCGCTTAATGCGACCTCCGATCTAGGGCTTATCATGATCGACGGTGTGCAGACGACCTACGCCATCGAGGATTTGAGCATCAAACTGGACAACAGTCTGATCCCGATCAATGGCCTTGGGTCGTTGGCTGCACGCAATCAACGCCCGACCGGCCTGAAATTGTCGGTCAACATGGGCGTATATCTCGAAGATGCCAATTTCGATTTTCACAGCAAAAAACTGGCACAAACGCCGCTGGCGATCACCTATTTTATGCGTGATGCCAACGGCAAAGGTTACGGCATCCAGATCCCGGCTGTGCAATTCTCGTTTGACGACGCGCAAAGCTCAGGCCGTGGCGCTGTCAGCAAGCTGTCGCTGACTGGAACCGCTAAGAATGACGCTACATTCGGAAATACCTTCCGTATTTACAAGCTGGTTTAACCGGTAGGGTGGGCAGGCTGTTCTGCCCACCGTTTATATGCGTGTATGTGCGTGGGCATGACGTTGCCAACCATACCAAATTAACATCCAACAGGACGCCAAGGCGTCCTTTTTTTTACCCAAAATTTAACCCGATAACACCATGGCATTAATCATTACTAAAAAAACCGAAACCGTCGAGAAAAACTACCAGGGTGTAACGCTGATTATCGCCCGTAGCAACAACCCTGCCTTCCGCGAAAAATTTAAAAAACTCCGCCAGAATTTCAAACGCAATCAGGATTTAAGCAAGCTGACGGTAGCCCAGGATGACGCGCTCATGGCTGAAGCCTATGCCGGCACAGTGCTGGTCGGCTGGAAAAACTTCCCGGAAGAAATTCCGTACAGCGAAGCGAACGCCGTCAGTTTGCTGACCAACGATATCGATGTGCGCGAATTCGTGGCCGAAGTGTCGGCTGATCTCAGCGAATTCCTGCTCGAAGAAAAGGCGGAACTGCAAAAAAAGTAGTAGACGCCTACCGATGGCGACTAAACCACGGCTCTCGTATCGAGTTTTACGAAAAAATGGCTGCGCTGGGCCGGAAAACCCCGCTCGATGAAAAGCCTCTTGATGAGCCTGACAGCTGGTTCGAGCGGGAGCAAAGCCGCCTGATCGAGGATATCATTCTCGCCTTCTCGCGGTTGTCGTTTTCTCGCCCTGTTGGCATGGCCGCCGGTACGATTGCGCTGTCGGAAATCACCGGCTACTGGCGCAAAGTCGAGAAACTATGCTCAGAATTGTCCGACTGGATCGACATCATCCAGGCCCTGGACAGCATTTTTATAGAATTTCACGCGCATAAAGAGAAATAGCATGGCGGGACGTAACTACACTACAGGCCTGATCATCACCGGCGATGCGAGCGGCGCAGTCCGTGCCACAGCACTTACCGAGCAGGCGCTGAGCAACCTTAACAGTTCCAGCCGGCGTGGTGCTCAGCAGACGAACAGCGCCTGGGATCAGGTCAAGGCCTCGATGTCGGGCCTCACCGGTGCGGCCGCGCTGGCCGGTGCGGGGATGGTAGTCGGCTTTGCCGCGATGGTCAAGTCCTCGATCGATGCCGCTGACAACCTGCGGGACTTGAGCAAATCCACGTCCATATCTGTCGAAAACCTGTCCGGCTTGCAAATGGCTGCGAAACAGTCTGGAACGGAACTGGAGGCCGTCGCCACCGCCATCAACAAGCTGTCGGTCAATATCGCCAAAGACGGCGATAAATTCAAGCAGCTGGGCATCACCGCCAAAGACCCGCTGGAAGCGTTTGCGCAGCTGGCGGATGTGTTCGCTTCAATCAAAGATCCGCAGCAGCGTGCGGCACTCGGCGCAGCGGCACTGGGCAAAGCCTGGGCGGATACCGCGCCGCTGATGTCGGAAGGCGGCGACGCTATCCGGTCAATGGTCAAGGAGGGGCGGGAGGCGTCCGGCATGACCACCGAGTTTGCCGATAACGCCGATATGCTAAATGATAATATCGAGCTGATGAAAGCCCGGATTAGCGGGGCAGCTGCTACGCTTGCCGGCGCATTTTTACCATCGCTTAATGATCTTATTACGCAAATACAGAAGGCGACAGCGGCCGGCGTGAGTTTCAACAGCGTCATGTCTGGCGTAGGTAATTGGGTGGCCGGTCGTGACGGCTTAACCGAGATGGGGCAGCTGACGAAGCAAATCGTTGAGCAGAAAAAGAAGCTATCAGTCATGAAAACAGAGGGCGGAGGCTTCTATATGCTGGATCATCTGCTGGGCTACAGTGTCGTCGAGGAAACTAAAAAACTGGACGCCATGCTACAACAACGCGAAAGCATGGTGTCCGATTATCAAGCCAAGTCCACAGCAGCAGCCTCCGCAACGGGAGAAGTACAGAAAAAAATCAGCGCTGACGCCATCGCCGCCTTTGTCAAGGGCAGCGACGCGCAGGAAAAGTCTGCGCAAAAATCCCACGCTGCCGCAACCCATCATGCCGCCGCCGTAAAAACGCACGTCGATGCCATCGGCAATGAACTGAAAGCGCTTCAGGATCAGCATGACAAACTGTCGATGTCGGAGCGGGATTACTACGCCTCGACGCTGGCCGCTAAAGGCGCAAGCGCCGCACAGTCCGCTATGGCACTGGCGGTATGGGACGCCAACAAGGCGCTGGAAGCGCAAAAGGAAAGCGGAGACAAGGCCAAAGCGGCGCTCGATGAGCAAATCGATAGATACAATCAGCTGACTTTATCAGCGCGTGATTATTATTCGTTGCAGCTGACCAGCAAAGGTGTTGCCCCGGATAAACAAGGCCAGGCGCTGGCGCAGTTTGATAAAAATACCGCGCTGGAGGCCAATAAACAGGCCATCGATGATTCAAGGCAGTCGCTGGATACCTACATTGACTCGATAAAAAACGCCAACTCGGCCATGGGTGATTTGGGCTCGGTATCGTCGTCGGTGTTTGATGCCGCCCTGGGCGGTTTCAGCGCCATGACCGGCGCACTCACCAACATGGTGTCAGCGCTCGATAAGAATTCGGACCGGATGAAAGAAAATTCCGTCCAGCAAGCGGCCGCCGTGGCGCTGAAGGATCAAAAAGCAATTAACGTATTGAAAGCCGAGCAGCAGCAGATAGAGCGCGATAATACACAGGCCTCAATAGCGGGTATTCGGCAAGTTGCCGGGGCGACCTCACAAATGTTTGCCGAGAACACCAAAGGCCGGCAGGCGTTCCATGCCATCGAGATGGCGTTAAGCGCCGTGGAAATGGCAATGACTCTGGAAAAGCTGGTCGGTCAAGCGGCCTCGGCGATTCTTAATCAGGGCAACGGCGATCCCTATTCCGCGCCAGTGCGCATGGGCATCATGGCCGGTATCACTACCGCTATCCTGGCTACCGCCGGGGCAGCCGGGGCGTTTAGCAGCAGCGGTGGCGGTGGGTCTACCACTGTCATCGGTGTGCAAGCGGGTAATTATGATACGGCAACCAGTTTGGGGTCTAACGAAACCAGTCAGTCTATTAACAAAACGTATGAGTTGCTGAAATCCATCCATGCCGATGAGTATGCCGAATTAAGAGCTATCAATAAAGGCGTACAGTCGTTAGCCGATGGCATCACCAACAGCGTCACCAAATTATTTCAGGGCGGTGGCCTGATCGATTCGATCAGCCAGAAAGCCACCGAAGCCGCCGCAGGGAGTAGCGCGGGTTCTGCATCCAGTGCGGATCCGGTCATGTCGATGGTCAGTATGTTTTCGAGCAAAGGGTCTACCGACTCGAAACTCATCAACGGTGGCATAGCTTTAGCCAATGCCAGCATCGGCAATATCCTGGACGGAATCAAGATGAGTGCCACGGAATATGCCATCAGCCAAACCACAAAAACCGGCACGTTTGGCGGGACAAAAACAAGACAAAGCCTGCAGACACAGGACGCGGGGGCTGAAGTTACCGACGGCTTAAACAGTGTCTTTAAGATTATGGCTAAAACCATGATCAGCGTTGGCACGCAGCTGGGCAAGGATGTTGAGGCGCAGCTGAGGGAGTTTAGAATACCGCTGACGATGATTGATATTCACGGATTGAGTGGCGAGGACGCGGTAAAAAAAGTCAACGGCGCCATATCGGCAATCATGGACAATATGGCGGCCTCGGTATTCGGCGATATCATCGGCCAATATCAAAAACTCGGCGAAGGCATGCTGGAAACTGCCGTGCGCATTGTGTCCGAAGTCGCCGTCGTCAAGGATGCCTTGGCAACCTCCGGGCTTAGCCTGGCCGACAATGCCATTGCCATCAGTGATGCCATGGTGCAAGCAGCGGGCGGCCTGGAAGAATTTCAAAAGCAGTTCACCGCTTACTATGACAAGTTTTATTCCAGCACAGAAAAAAATGCCCGAACACAGGAGCAGATCAATAGCCAGCTGGTCGAGTTGGGGCTGGTGTTGCCAGCAACCCGTGAGGGCTACCGGGCGTTGATCGAGTCCCTCTGGCTAACCAGTGACGCGGAGCAACAGCGCTATTCACTGTTGCTGAAGTTAAGCGCGGGCGCAGATCAATATTATTCCGCGCTGGAATCGGGGGCCGGTAAAGCGGAGCAGTCCATGCAGGCGTTAGCCGATACGGCATCAAAATCGATCAGCGAGGCCTTTGCTGTGCTGAATAAAGCCGTCAGCGCAGAAAAAAAGAACTTAAGCGCCTATGTGAGCGCCTTATCCGGCATCGCCTCGGCGCTGAAAAACGCCCTGGTTAAATCGATTCCAGGCCAGGAGGGCCTCGAACGGCAAAGCGCGCAGGCGCAATTAGCCGGCGCTTTAAAAAGCGGCATCATGCTCGATCAAACCTCGCTGGATAGGGCACTTGGCGCAGTCGCCAAACCCAGCGAAGGACTGTTCAGCAATTTTGTCGATTACCAGCG
>Ga0208115_1000152_pt1 | contig 17503 bp, 18 predicted proteins | sample LakWasMeta4_LOW4_2_FD_183856 | JGI IMG/M metagenome (GOLD analysis project Ga0208115, IMG submission 183856) | Freshwater sediment methanotrophic microbial communities from Lake Washington under simulated oxygen tension - Sediment Metagenome... | ecosystem: Environmental > Aquatic > Freshwater >...
CTTTCCTATAAAAACATGACCTGTGACAGTCTTTTTTAAAATCCACCCCCCGGTGGAATGCTATATATCGCCCATTTAAATGATCTACATCATATTAACAATTCTTTTTCTAAACTAGATTTTGAAAAGGACAAAAACAAATAGAACAATCGATGGGACCATCGGTGTGATGCTCGTTTTGAGATAAATATGAAAAAAATAAATCCGATCAACCTTTCTGATAAAGCAATCGCCTCGCTAAAAAAGATTGCTTCCTTCAAGAAATATACGATAAATTCGCCATTACATTATCAGGGCCAGACCCCGATCGTTGCCTATTTTATTATTAAGGGCAATATTCTTCTGCTTAAAAATAATAAAATTTATCACAAACTGTCGAAAGGCTGCCTCTTTGGGTATCGCGAGCTCTTTTTAAACATTCCTTCCATGTTTACCGCACAAGTTCTTCGCAATACTGAAATTTGCTATCTGGACAAAACAACCTTGATCGAGCTTAGAAGTTCGAAAAATTTAGAGATGCGCCGTCTGTATTCTGAGTTAACAGATATGATGATGGGAATTGAATAACAATTTAGGGAATAACAAAATGAATAACGATCTTAAATCAATTGATCCAATAAAACGCCAAGTCGAAGTATCCGCTAAGGATCGTGGAACAGAATTCTCGCCCATGAGTCCACCTGAAGCTTATAATCCCCCATGCGATATTAAAGTGGATTATGAACAATTTCATCAAGGTCTAAAGCAATTAGTTGACGAGCATACAGAACTTAAAGCAAACCTGCTCACATTGGAAAATGCACTAAAAAGACTGCAAAAAAATAGCGGTTTGGCGCTGGAACTCAATAGTGAAATTCAAAAAATGCTCGAAAGCATCACTCGCGATTTTTCAGAACACAATAAAAAAGAGGAAAAATACCTCTTCCCCCTATTGGCCAAAAGATTTTTAGAAATTGGCGAGCATAGCAAGGCCCGAAATCCAATCACCCCCATCAATATTCTGGAAGATGAACATATCGAAGCGACTCAACTACTCAACGAAGTTCAATATATCTGGAGCTTGGTTTTCCGAGTCAACGAGCCTGCAACGCTGAGACTTTTGCTTAAAGATTTCCTGGTTAAATCTCTTAAAATAATTGAAGTGACCAGGCTGCATATTTTTCGTGAGGACGATATTGTGTTCTCGCTGGCCCAAAGAAACTTAACCACCGAAGAACTAGATTCAATATTTAGTAATTTTTAACAAAGCTTTTATAACGAGACATATATGAACGAAAACTATCCTGAATTTGTAAAAATCCTCCCTGAATGGCACCCAGTAAAAACATATTTTAAAGAAAACAAAGTCCTGGTGGGGTTGCTACGCGACTTTTCCCAGGCGGATTTAAAAGATAATTTTCAACTCTTTTTTAGTTTGTTTAATCAGATTGCCGAAGTCGATATTCGCTACACCCGAAAAGAAAACCAACTCTTTCCCTTTTTAGAAAAATATGGCTGGAACGGTCCAAGCCAAGGCATGTGGGCCTTTCACGACGCTAATCGCGACCTGATTAGGAATTTACGAAAAAAAATTGAAAACAAAGATCTTGGCGCTGCTGAGATTGACGTCCAAATGATTATCGGTGAACTTCAGCGCATGATGCTGGTGGAAGAAATGCGTCTTTTACCTTATGCGCTGGAATTATTAGAAGAGAAAGACTGGAAAGAAATGCGCATCGGGGAAGAAGAAATTGGTTGGGCATTCAATCTCAAGCCAATTGCCTGTGATCTCGCTGACACGGTTGCAGAAAAATCCTCGCCCGATCAAGCACAGCAAACAAATCAAAATACTAATCCTCTTAAGGGACTATCGAGCATTCCCCTGGATGAAGGTTTTATGAATGCGGAACAAATTAACCTTATGCTTAAATTTCTCCCGGTTGATTTAACTTATGTCGACGAAAACGATCGAGTGATTTTTTATAATCGTGGTGAAGAGCGAGTTTTCCCCAGAAGTGCAGCGGTCATCGGACGCGAAGTGCGTTTCTGTCACCCTCCAAAAAGTGTGGGAACAGTTTTAAAAATTCTGGAAGAATTTAAAAAAGGAACTAAAGACGACGCCGAATTCTGGATAGATTATCGCGGTAAAACGATTCATATTAGATATTTTGCGATTAGAGATGCACAAAAAAACTATAAAGGTGTGATTGAAGTTTCCCAAGACATTACCAAAATAAAAACGCTCGAAGGTGAACAGCGCCTGTTGAGCTGGGAAAATGCATGAGCTTACACATTGAAGCCGCCCTTGGCGAAATAGCGGAAAGAGTTTTACTGCCGGGAGATCCACTGCGGGCAAAATTCATCGCCGAAAATTACCTAAGTGAAGTCAAATGCATTAACCAAACGCGGGGTATGCTCGGCTTCACGGGTCTTTATCACAACGAAAAAATAACCGTTATGGGATCAGGAATGGGCCAAGCGTCCCTAGCGATTTATGTTAATGAATTAATCGATTTCTACCAGGTCAAAAAAATTATCAGAGTTGGAACCTGTGGCAGTTATCAACCCAAAGTAAAAATGAGAGATATCATTTTGGCCCAGAGTTCTTCCACTGATGCCGCCCATAATAAAATTGTTTTTCAAGGAATGGACTATTCGGCCTGTTGTGATTTCGACCTGCTGTTCAAGGCCTATAATTCGGCCATGTCAATGGGAGAGCGGCCGCATGTCGGGAACGTATTGGCCTCAGATACTTTCTATCCTTATTCCCCCAACAATGACTGGAAAAGATGGGCAGAGTTTGGAGTGTTGGCGGTAGAAATGGAATCGAATGCGCTCTATACTTTATGTGCCAAAAAAAGAGTGCAGGCCCTTTCAATTTTAACTGTCAGCGATTCTTTGGTGATGGAAGAATCCACCACCAAAGAAGAAAGGCAAACAAGCTTCATGAAAATGGTGGAAATTGCCCTCGAGACTATTCTTTAAGCTATTAGAGGTCGTGACTTCCGTACTCAATTCCGGCGTAGTCAGAAGTTAAGGTATCGACCAATTGCCATTTCAAAAAGTTTTTATGAAAAATTTGCACTTTCACTTTTCCATTCAGGGTTTCATAGTCGTGAAAAACTTCTCCCGTGGGCGTAACAAACTTTAGATCCATGAATTTTTCTTTTGGAGCAAAGGCACTAACGGTCACTTTGTATTTTTCATTTTGGCCACTCATTTCCCATTTATTAGGAGTGATGTCAGTTTTGACGATATCGAGATCATTAGGTCTAAAATGATAATTAATTCCTTTATGACGAAGGCCAATCGAAACACCCTGAATCGGCAATTTTCTTCCGCGATATTTTGGCATCCCGCCACCGACGGCCAGGACTGATTCACTATTTTCTTTGAATTGGTTTGAGACAATCCAGGTCCACCAAGCGGGGAACTCTGTTCCCCAATTACGATCTTGATAACAAGGGGCATTGGTAAATTGATAGAGTTGGTTTTTAGAAATAATGCTGCCTGAGCAGTGAGCGCCGGCCTGGGCAGGATACCACTCTATATCCGTGATGCCTTTGCCTGTGGCCCATCCCGTTGCATTGTAGCTCCAGTCTTTGTTGATCGATACATCCCACGAATACTGGTCCTTGGATTGATGATCCAAGTTTCCAGAAAAATGCACATCAGTCGCCTGCTGATTTCCAACTTCGACTAAAGTTTGATCATAGGACGCTTTGAAGTCCTCGATTGGAAATAGATTTTCGACTTGCTCTTGGATTTGAAAATCGCCCATTCCAACATAAGCGCGGGTGCCCTTCAGGGTGTGCAACTTGTCCCAGGGATTAACAATTCCATAAACGAAGAAAAAAGATTCACCGGTCTCAGGAATCACGACTTTATAGTACCACCACTCAAACCATGGTTTTTCAGATCCTGGTTTGTATTGGTAAACATTGAATGGGTCAATCTCCGCCCGCAACGAAAAAGAAAACGAAATGGAGAAAATAAGAATCAAACAAAATATTTTTTTCATTATAAATTCATATGATTTCCCAATTTAATCGTCAATAAAACATTTCACAGAATACAACTGGCAGGTGGGTTTTAAAAAGCATTCATTTTTTATATGATTTTCCAATGAATTGGATAAAGGATTATTCAAAATCACTAAAGAGTTTACACGCTGAAGAATTAGCGGATGTTTACCTGTTTCGACCGTTAGCCTTTGTTATAGTTAAGCTATTTTACTCTCTCCCCCTTACTCCCAATCACTATTCATTTCTGTCCTTACTAAGTGGAATTGGCGCCAGTTTCTACTTTATTCGAGGCGATGCTCATAGTTTGAAGCTAGGATCTGCCTTTTTTGTGCTTTCCTGTGTTTTAGATTGCTGTGATGGAATGGTTGCCCGACTCAAAAAGAATGGATCGGAATTCGGTAAGCTGATTGATGGAGTGGTTGATTATCTGGTCAATATTTTTGTTTTCCTTTCACTGGCCTATGGATTACAGGCCCAGAGTCAGCAGGGTACCTCTGCGCTCAGTGCGCTGTTATTATTTCCACTGGCGGGTGTCTCCAAAATTATTCATTCCATTATCTACGATTACTACTTAAGCCAATACCTCAACTGCGAATCAAATAAATTTTTTAGTGCGGAAGATGAGATTAAAAAGGTCGAAGATTTTAAGAGAAAACAAAACTTAGACCGATTGAAGCCAATCAAAAACTTTGCATTAAAGGTTTACGTTTTCTATATAAAGGCTCAAGGCAGAATGCAACCAACTGGTCTCTCTTATGATCCGAAAAGCTATTGTCGATTGAATTTTAAAAACTTGCGACAATGGTCTTTCATCGGTCCGTCAATGCACAATCTTGCCCTTATCATTTCACTAGTTCTCTTTGAGCCTTTTATTTATTTGTTTTACTCGATTGTACTGGCCAATCTTTGGCTGATCAAAATGACTCTGCTGCAAAGCAGAAACAGCAAGATTCTTAAAAACGTAAAAGCTTAATTCATTTTCTTTAGCAATAAATCCATTTCGTTTTTGGAGATCTTTAATCCATTGGCAATTTCGAAAATAAAGGATTCTTCTCTCTCAATGTGCTCGCGGTATTTCGTAATAAAGAGACTGAGGTCATAAAGAATGGAAACAGGCGTCGCGCTAGGAGACTTATTCAAGTAGTTCGCGATTGAGAGTTTAATCTCTCTTGAGCTGTTCTCAAAATCTTTATGATCATCCATGATCTTTTGAATCAGGCTGCTATCGGCTTTTTCGTTTTGCCCAAGCATCCAGTTGTATAAAACCCGCTCTTCTCTTTGATGATGATGTTTAAAGGTAAAATCATCAAAGAATGAAAGTATTTCTGCTATTCTTGGAAAACCATCTTGAGGTTCAATATAAAGCAGTGAATACAATTCATCAATTTTGTTAGTGATGACTTCGTGGTCATCGGCCAAAAGATTAATAACTTCTTTCATTTTAAACCTTCCAGGTATCGCCCGAATATAATAAATCTTTAAAGGTGCTTGGTCCTTTTTTCTTTTTTACTGCTTCAATTTGCGCTACCATGTCTTCGTTGTAAATCGCATCTTGTTTTTCGAAGATTTCACCAATGGCCATCGGAAAATGAGGAGGATTACTATAATTCAGCAATTGATAGGCCAATATTTCGTTATGCTTATCGTGAACTAAAAGATCATTTTCGCTGATGCCATCACCCAATTGCACAACTTCCAGTGCAAAATTATTCAAGCGAATCCCTTTGTCTTTTTCTTTTCCAAAAATCATTGGTTTCCCATGTTCTAAGTAAAGGCAGTTATCATCGCGAGTCGTGCGGCTGGTGTAGACGTCATGGACCTTGTCATTGAAGATGACACAATTTTGATAAATCTCTAAAAAGGAAGTTCCCTTGTGCTGATCGGCCTTAACCATCATTTCCATCATATGTTTTGGGTCGGTATCAATGGTCTTGGCGAGGAAAGTTACCCCGGAACCAATGGCCAATTTCCCCGTATTAAAGGGGCGGTCAATTGAGCCGTAAGGTGATGATTTAGTAACCGTTCCTTTTTCAGTTGTTGGCGAATACTGACCTTTAGTCAGACCATAAATTTCGTTGTTAAAAAGAAGGATATTAAAATCAATATTTCTTCTCATCGCATGGATTAAATGATTTCCACCGATCGACATTCCATCACCGTCACCGGTAATGATCCATAAGCTCAAGTCCGGATTGGCGAGTTTGATTCCTGAGGCCACGGCAGGAGCTCGACCGTGAATGGTGTGAAAGCCATAAGTCCCCATGTAGTATGGGAATCTTGATGAACAACCGATCCCAGAGACGCACACAATCTCTTCTTTCTTTTTTCCAACTTTCGTTAAGGCCAGCTGTAAGCTTGAGAGGATTGAATAGTCTCCACAACCAGGGCACCAACGAACTTCAGTGTCATTTGTAAAATCTTTTTTCTTATATTCGATTACTTGCTCGCTCATAGTAACTTTCCTTCTTTTAAAGCATTATAAAAAGCTTCCTCTAGTTCAGAAATCTTGAATGACAGTCCCTGCATTTTACTGAAGCCCGTGGCCTGCACTGGATATTTGGCATTGATCAGGTCTTTCAATTGACCTTTGTTTAATTCAGGTACAATGATTTTTTTGAATTTAGAAAAAATATCACCAACGTTTTTCGGCATTGGATAGATGTAGTGCATATGCATATGTGATACTTTAATGCCTTTTTGCTGAAGTCGTTTAACAGCCATCAATACCGAGCCGTACGTTCCTCCCCAACTTACAACTAACAGATCACCTGAGTCCTCTCCTTCCAGAGTCTGAAGCGGAATATTTTCTGCAACTAACGCTATTTTTTTCTCTCTTAAGTCACTCATCTTCTGGTGATTGAGAGGATTGTGAGAAACATTTCCTTTTAGAATATCTTTTTCCAGACCACCGATTTGATACTCAAAGCCTTTCATCCCAGGAACAATCCATTTTCGGGCAAGAGTTTTTTCATCTCTTTGCGTCCATTTTGTAGTTTCTGGATTTTCATTTTCGGCAACAATCATTCTGGTTTTAATCGCCGGGTATTCAACATCCAGGTCTGGCAATTTCCAAGGTTCAGTTCCGTTGGCGATGTAGCCATCAGTTAAAAGCATTACAGGGGTCATGTGCTCCAAGGCGATTCTGGAAGCTTCATAGGCCATGTGAAAGCAGTTGGAAGGGCGGGAAGCGGCCACCACGACGATTGGTGCTTCTCCATTTCGACCATAGAGCGCCTGATTCAAGTCGGCCTGTTCGGTTTTTGTAGGAAGACCAGTTGATGGACCTCCTCTTTGAACGTTGACAATTACCAGCGGAATTTCATAGCTGATCGCCAGACCAATGGCTTCACACTTAAGTGCGATTCCTGGTCCAGAAGAAGTGGTTACTCCCAAATCCCCGGCACAAGAGGCCCCGATTGCCGAACAAATACCTGCGATTTCATCTTCGGCCTGAAAGGTTTTTACACCCAATTGTTTTTGTTTTGCTAGTTCGTGCAGAATATCGGTCGCAGGAGTAATAGGATAACTTCCTAAGAATAATTCCAGACCAGCTGATTCGGCCGCTTTAATTAAACCCCAGGCCGTTGCCTGGTTACCGTTAATTTGCCGATAGGTTCCTGGAGCGATGACTGCCGCCGGAACAGAATAAGTTGAAACGATAACTTCTGAAGTTTCCGCAAAATTTCTTCCAGCTTTTAGCGCCAGAATATTCGCGTCGATCATCAGCTTATTCTTTTTAAATTTATCTTCAATCCAGGCAATGGTGGTTTCCAAATTACGATTATAGAAAAAGTAAGTCAGTCCCAAGGCATAGAAGTTCTTGCAACGATCTTTTGATTTGTTATCAATTTCAACATCCGCCAGCGCGGCGATGGTTTGAGAAGTGATCGGTGCATGAATAACGGTGTATTTGCTCAACTCACCTGTTTCCAGTGGATTATTTTCATAGCCCGCTTTACTTAGGTTCACTTTGTTAAAGGCATCGATATTCACAATGATATGTCCACCGATCTTCAAGGCTTCCAGGTTGGCCTTAAGCGCAGCTGGATTCATGGCCACCAGCATGTCGACATCGTCACCGGGGGTGAAAATTTCAGTTGAACCAAAGTGAACTTGAAAACCAGAAACTCCGGCAATCGTTCCTTGAGGTGCTCTGATCTCGGATGGATAATCGGGAAAAGTCGCAATGTCATTTCCCATTACGGCCGAAGTGTTTGAGAATTGAGTTCCAGTTAATTGCATTCCATCTCCGGAGTCACCTGAGAAGCGAATAACAATACTTTCATGAATCTGAGCGGTCATAGTACATGCTCCTTAAAAACTAAGTAAAAAATAAAATTAAGCATCATTGTCGATCGATGCCACTGGGCATGCGTCTTTTTGCTCTTCACAAAGAGCAATTTCGGCTGCCGTCACTGGTTGTTTATAAATATAGCCATTGCCATCTTCATCTTCTTTGAAAAAATCAGGGGCCCCGGTATAACAAACATTGCAGGCAATGCAGCCTTCGCCATTATCATCGTCTGGATCAGTCGTGTACCATGCGCCACTTACGTTTAATTTGTGTTTAAATTTTTTATTTGCCATATATTCCTCTTCAAATTTAATTATTTCTTTTTATAGTCCAGAGGGTTCTTCTACATCATTGGGATCAACCAGTGGAGACTCATCTCCCCCGGTCGTATTGATAATATCTTTCACCAGCATCTGATGTTGAAGTTCTTCTTCCTTCAGCTCTTTAAAAAGGGCCTTGACCGCAGGATCAGTGACCATCTTTTCTGCTTTGGTGAAAAAATCGTAAGCTTTGATTTCGCTTTCCAGTGCAACTAATAATGCTTTTTTAGCTGACATAAAACTTTCGGCGCGATCAAAACTTGGCGCTTCAAGTTCTTGGTACTCATAAAGTTTTTCGGCACTCATGCGAGTGGGAGCATTACCAAACAACTCCAATCGTTTAGCTTTTAAATCGGCAGCATGTTTAGATTCGTTCAAGGCCATTTGAATAAAAAAAGCCCCGGCATCATCGCTAGAGGTCGTTCCGATTTGTCTTGAAAATTCTTCATATCTTTCTTGAGCTTCAATCTCTACCAGAATGGCCAAATCCAGCGCATCTTTAAGATCTAAATCTAATAACGAAATTTTCTCAAACATTTCTTATTCTCCAATATCAAAACTATTTTTTAGACTAAAATATATGCTGGCTTCATGCTAACAAACATGACTTGAATCATAATTAAGACGAAAAGGGCCCAACCCACCAGGTGGAAACTTTCTCGATTTGACAAAAGAATGAACAAAGGTTGAAGTAGTCAATTATCAACGTTGAATCGTCACCATGAATTTAAATACTAAAAATATTTTTGAAAAAACGAGCCTGATTGTTTTATTAGGTTCGCTCACTGCTTTTGATCCCATCTCGATCGATATGTATCTTTCTGCTTTTCCAAAAATTGCCAAAGATTTTTCAGTTGGTATTTCCACGGTGGAAATTTCGTTGTCTGCCTTTTTCATCGGCCTGGCTTTGGGGCAATTGATCTACGGGCCCTTAGTCGATATCTACGGTCGCAAAAAACCATTGCTGATTGGGATGTTTATTTATTTCCTGGCCTCTCTGGGCTGTGCCTTTTCCAGCAATATAACAATCTTTATTATCTTTAGAATCTTGCAAGCTCTGGGGGGTTGCGCCGGAATGGTAATCACCCGGGCCATTGTCAGTGATGTCTTTGAAAAAAAGAAGGCCGCTCATATTTATTCGCTCTTAATGCTCATCATGGGAGTTTCACCGATTCTCGCTCCGTTAATTGGTAGTTACCTCACGACTTATTTAGGGTGGAGGTCGATCTTCGCGACACTCGCAGCTCTGAGTTTAATTTGTCTTTTTTATACGATTCACTTATTGCCTGAAACAGGAAAAATAAAAAAGCAGGCGGTTGCTGGCAAATCTTTTTTTTCTATCTTGCCTGATTCCTTTCGAAATTATTTTGATCTGCTCAAAGACAGAACCTTTTTAAGTTATGCTCTCTCGGGAGGACTTTCGCGAGCTGCGATGTTTGCCTATATCGCCGGATCGCCTTTTGTCTTTATTTCCTACTTCCATATTTCTCCCGAAAAATATGGATGGATATTCGGCGCCAACGCCTTAGGAATCATTAGCGCCTCGCAAATCAATCGTTACCTGCTAAAACACTTTCAAATTGAAAAAGTTTATAAACTTGTAGCACTCTCCGCTATTATTTTTGCGGGAGTATTACTTTTCAATTCTCTTTTTTTTAAATCCATTTATTCCATTTTGATCCCGCTCTTTGCACTCATTACCTCCATTGGCTTTATCATGCCGAACTCTGCGGCCCTCGGCCTCTCCCAGCAAGGTCATCGCGCCGGAATCGCTTCGGCCCTTTTGGGAACGATTCAGTGGTCGGTTGCTTTTCTTTCTTCTTTTCTCGTCAGTCATTTTCACAACAATACTCCCATCCCGATGACTTCCATTATTTTTGGATGTAGCTGTTTATCTTTTTTAAGCTTACATCTTGCCGGCATTCATTTAGAGAATAAACACTTGTCACTGGAGCCGATTAAATGAAACCACGACATATCGTTGTTTTAGGCGGAGGCGTCTCCAGCGAAGTTTTTCTTTTTTATTTTTTGCAAAACTTGATTCAATTCCCTCTAGCGGAACCAATTAAGATTACCCAGATTTATAACGATGCTAAATTTCCTTCCTATAGCCAAAAGAGCACCGCCTTTGTATGCCCCCGGGGGATTAAAAAAGGCCTGAGCCCTTTGGGAGATCAGCTGCACGCTGCCTATCATGAGGTTGAACATTTTTTTAATCACTTTGCTCCCAAAGGAGTGACTTTGGGAAAAATTGAGCATTTTCCCGGGGAAGACGATGTCTCCCTCCAGCGATTTTTAAGGCGTTACGGATGCACTTCCAAAGTTAGCGAAGATTGTTTTTATTTTTCTCCGGATAATTTCATGAAATGGATCAGACAACAAAACGATCAGCTCATTGGATTTGGTGAATTTCAAAGAGTGCAAGCTGAAATTATTGCAGTAAACGATGATCATCTGGTCTGTGCTGATCAACAGAGCATTTTCTTTGATCATCTGCTGCTTGGTCCTGGTGCTTATTCAAAAATGCAGGAAGAACGCTATCCTCCGATTGATATTCTTAAAAAAAGCCAGCTGGTTAGTGGTTGCTATTACACTTTCAAAAAAGACCTGGGAGAAGTTTCCTTTGGTCATACTTTTGATGAAGGCTATTGCCTGTATCGATCGGATTCTAAAGAATTGATTCTCGGCTCGACTTCAACTAAACAGAGCCTTGATGGTACTCCTCCCCCTAGAGAGTGTCCCCTGCAGGTGATCTATCATCAAGTTGAGCGCAATCTGAATCGATTAAAGCTCACCCACTTCTCTCTCCCCCCCAGAAATAAGGGAGTGATCACCATGGGTCAGCGCCATAAGTATTATCGCAAACGTCCATTTTGGGGAACACCGTTTTCCAACCAAAATATAAATATGGTGTTGGGACTTTATAAAAATGGCTACAGCCTTTCATTTCTCGCGGCCAAAGAACTTTCAGCTGCAGTTCACCGCCAGCTATTTCACTGAAGGGCATGTCCACTTATTTGCTCAAATTGTTCTCGACAGCAGCTGGGCGTAAAGCTCTCTATTTTTCTAATCGCCTCATTGGCTTTGTCGATAAAATTTTCGGTAGGCTCGATCAGGCAATAATTCGGATGCCCCTTCCAGATTTCAAAAATTCTCGCTTCCAGACAACTTTCTTCTGCCGTTAAGTCTATTTGTGGGATACGCAAATGAATGACCGCCTTGTATTTTCGAAATTCTTTTTGGCGGGTAGTATTGAGCGAGGCTAGAAATTCTTTTTCGCTTCCTGGCCAGTAGGCAAAACCATCAAGCGTTCCCCGATCACAAAGACCCATGGTCCATTTTTTTTCTTTGAGCACCAGATGCTGCATTTCATCTTGCACATGATAGATGGCCTTTTGGGCGGCCATCCTGGCGCTTAGGGAATCCAGTTGCCAGAAACCGCCATCAAAAATAATATTGGCCGCCTCTGGCAACATGGCAACGTGTTCACAAAGAACTTTGCGCAATAGCTCCAGCACTGCGGTTTTACCGGCACCTGGGCCACCGGTTAGCACCACCAACTCAGTCTGCTGTTCTTTTCTCATTTGATAGGAACAGGGACGCTCGCCACTCTGAGGAAGTTTGGTCATCGGTGATTTCACAGAGACTCCACCACATTTTTAAGTTTTCTTTGAATCTCTAGGGCAATGGGATTTAATTGATTATTTTTGATGGAGGCCATCGATGCCACGGGATCTACCACCGATACTTCGATCGGTCCTTCCACTTCTTTTTGCTGAAGAATGACATTACAGGGTAGCATCACGCCGATTTTATCTTCGGCCAGCAGTGCTTGATGAGCAAAGCCTGGATTGCAAGCTCCGAGGATTTCATATTTATAAAAATCGACATCCAATTTTTTTTTGAGCGTCGCTTGCACATCAATTTCAGTTAAAATCCCAAAGCCTTCCTTCTTCAGCGCCTCAATTGTTTTTTCTTTGGCGCCCGAAAAAGTAGCATTCAAAACTTTGGAAAAATAATAACTCATGATTGACCTCCAGGATTGCGCGGCCGGGCCAAAAAGTCCCGTTTGCGGAGCATCTAGAAGGTACTAGCAGGGATTGTGCCAATTGAAGCAGAGAACTTATTTTGCGATAAGTTGCTTCAACTGACACAGGACCTATTTACTTACAAACAATTCTTGTCATAATTTCCTTGATAATTTTCGGTGATAAATTTTTTAACATCCGTCACCGGGATATAGGTTTCGACATCTGATTCATTAAAAAGCTTAGCGGCCATCCCCACTTTTTTGGCGGCGATAATTTCTTTAGGACTCTCACCAATGTAAGCCGAAGGACAAGAGTCCGCTTTATTGATCGCCTTTAAAAACAGAGTGGGAGCTGGTTTCATTTCCGTATTCGTTAGAGGCAAAATAACTTCATCGAACACACTCCAGTCAAATGGCTCCTCTTCATCCCATCCGTCCTGAATAACTTTTTTTAAAGTCAGGAGTTTTTCGTCATAATCCATTCCCCAATTCTCGGGAATATTTGAGATGATTCCAATTTTAAATCCCTCGCGCTTAAGCTCATCCATATAATCGCGCGCACCTTTCATGTATTTTATATGATCCATATCCTTGGTGTTCACCACCGTGTCTCCCAGGTCAAAATAGACCCATGGCTTTTTGTCTTGAGCTTTGACATTGAAACTAAATAAGCTCATAAAAAATAAAACCTTCGTAAGCTTCTTCATAAATCCTCCTTGAAGAGTAATCCTTACTGTCCTTCATTTCTATTATCGGCCTATCTTTTAAACATTTAGCTGACTTAAATCAGCTAAAAGATGTCCAATAATCATAAAATAGGGCTAAAATATGAATAAAGAGCGAGGTTATCCAATGGCATTTTTTTTATCGACTAAAGGACATTTGCACCCCTACCATTTTAACTTCCTGGCGGAAGAATTTGAAAAGGCCCGCATGGAACGAACGGAAATCCATTCGGAATTTGCTCGCAAAATGCCCAGACCCCTTCCAGAAGAACAAATTGATTTTTTCGCGATTGATATTATGAATCGACCGGTTTTTTCCATGCAATCGGATTCTCCGGCCGAGAAAATCCGCGAAGAGATGAAAAAACGCAATATTCGCCATATCCCCATTGTGCATGAGCATAAACTGGTGGGCATGGTTTCCGATCGGGATATTTTAAAAGTCGATCTGACGAGTACATTTTTATTTTTAAAAGCGGAAGATATTATGACCACCGTTTTAATTCTGGCGGAAGAAGAAACTCCACTCGCCCATATTGCCCGAGTCCTGATAGAAGAAAAAATCAGTGCCCTGCCAATTATCGATAAATCGCATAAATTGACAGGCATGATTTCCAGAACAGATATACTAAGAGCGGTAGTCTACAACCGGCTTATTTTGAAATAATTTATTTCGAACTATTTTCCTTTTAAATCGAAACTCACTCGATCCACTGTTCCGGAAAAAGAAATAGTCAGCATCAAAACATAATTTTTTTCTTTGTGCATATAAGAGTTGGCCGGCTTGGCAGAGTAGTGATTGTCTTGAAAGCTCAACTGCACCGGATACTGTTTCCCATTGACATGGGCCATAGCCGAGAGTGAAAGTTTTTTATCGGTAATATTTTTGTGATCATGTCCAGTGATATAGATGCTGGTGCGTTCTTTTTCGTGGACCACTTCTAGAATGGCATTATTTGTTTTTTTAACAATCCCGCCGTGTTTGGCAGTAAATTCCGGGAGCTCCTCTAGGGCCAGAAGTGATGAGGAAATGAAGAAGAGTGATGTAAGAGCAAGTAGGATTTTTTTCATTGAAGACTCCGCGATAAATTTTGGCGATCGGAAACTATGAGTATTATAACTTGATATTAATGGTAGTTCTACAGACTATTTTTCGATAAAATCTAAGGTAATTTGGTCCAGGTTAAATTGGTATCACTTCCACTCACCGCACCTCCCGAATAATTCAGGACCTTGACACTGGCGGTATCGGTTGTTCCATTGAGATAAACAACTCTTGAAAGGTTCGCAATATTTCCGTTGCCAGGCACTGCGACCGCTCCCGCCCCTCGGTTGCAGGCGGCGTTTTTACAAATAGCAATCGACCATCCTGAAGAAGCGCCACTGTAAGTATTAGCTGTTAGTAAATAACGGCCGGCCACTGTTGGCTGGAATAAACCTGTGGCCGCATTAAAGCCGGAGCCCACAGTCACAGCAGCATCAATCGTATACCCTGTGACCGTTGCTCCGCCCCCGGTGGCCACCGAAAAACTCGGAGCTGTCGCTTCACCGGCAGGACCTTGGCTTGAGATAGAACCATTGACATCAAGAGCGACGGTTGGTGAAGTTGTCCCGATACCGACGTTACCTGTATTGCCTATATACAAGTGGGGATTAACTGCGGGGGCATCGGTTCCGCCGGCGAAAAAGGCCAGAGGTCCCATGCCTGAGTAACGGGTAAAGACTGAATTACTTGGTCCAAAAGATATGAGACTCGGGTCACCGTTAGTACCTGCGCCCATCCGGAATCCAGTAGTGCTTGCAGTATTGACTTGCAATGGAGTGGTTGGATTTGAGGTTCCAATCCCGACGTTGCCGTTAGAATCAATTCGAAACCTCTCGTAGGTTTGAGCATTGTTAGGATGAAATTGATTTATAGAAAAGCCTTGATCGGTAGCAATAGTATCTGACATATAAGTTATTGTGGTTAAGCCTCTCCAATCAATGGAAGAGGGCTTCTGCGAAATGGCGCCCACTGAATAGAAATTCGTTGCAGAGCCAGTAGCTCTTAAGGCAATCGACGATCCGGTTAATACTGAAGAAATTGTCGGTTCGATATAAGCTGAAAAAGTTGAAGCAGCGAAATTGGTCGCTGAGATAGTTGAGGAACTTGCAACATTCAATTGAGCAGTGGCACTCGTTGTTCCAATCCCAACTTTTCCATCGGCAGCGATACGTAATTTTTCTGTATTATTGGTGAGAAAGCGCATGTAACCATTCTCCTGGAGATTAAAATCAGCATTGCCGAATACCAAAGAAAGATCTAAACCATCGCTTGTTTGGGTCTGGCCGCTTGAGCCGTGCAAAAAACTAATCGAACTTCTTGCTGAAGCAGTATTCACTACAATACCACTGGTAGAATATCCAGAGGGCGTAGGCCCAATAAATAATGGACCGGCAGCGATATGTAACGGAACAGAGGGACTGTTCGTTCCAATCCCAAGTCGATTATTTGTATTATCCCAAAACAAATTAGTACTCGCGGCCATAGAGCCACTGCCGTTAAATTGTACTTGGCCATTGGCTCCTGCAGGTGTTGCCAGCACTCCGGTTAATCCAGCTCCGCTACCTTGAAAGGCAGTGGCCTTCACCGTTCCAGTGACCTCCAATGGAGTGGTAGGATTTATTGTCCCAATCCCGACGTTGCCGTTAGGCTTAATGACCATCGGAAACGACCAAGAGGTTCCATTATGATAAGCAAACTGAAACTCATTTAAAACGGTTGGATCTGCTTTATGTGTAAGTTGCCACTTTTTAGGAGTCGCTTCAACTGATTGCATTGTAAGGGCAGCAAAATTAGATCCATCGCTAGCTCCATAGATATTGGCGTAATTTGCGTTGGCACCATCATAAACCTCAAGACCAGTTGTCGACGTTACTCCTAGAACTTCTAATTTTGATGTTGGAGTTGTCGTCCCAATCCCGACATTACCAGATGATCGATAAAGATCACCAGCATTTGCACCCGCCCCTTTTGTCCATACACCCAGCACATCGACATACGCTTTACTAACAGCATCGGTAGCGTTGGTTGGAGTGTAGCCAATATTAAGCGAGCCGATGGTATTAAAAGTCACTACCCCGCTCACCGTATTTCCAACCGAGGCAGTCTTGGAAACATAATCACCATCAATATCACTAATATATTTTTGAACTTTATTAAAGGCCCCCACCACCGTATCAGTATTGGCGATGGCCGGTTTAGCTGACGCTGAAATAATGTAAGTGGATAAAACCGAATTGATCACGTCAGTGGCAAAAACAGAAAGTGTTTTATTTCCTCGAATATAATCAGTGGTCGCTCCACTAGCGATACTTGCTTCTTTGCCCGCTATCTGAGTTTGAATTGAGCTAGTGACACCAGTGAGATAATTAAATTCAGTGGTGCTCACCGCTCCCGTTCCTAATTTGGTAATATCGATATTGGCAGCATTGTTGATGTCTGCGTTTAAAATACTTCCATCTGTAATACTTGCTGAATTGGTGGTTGGACTTATCCAGCTCAGCGTTGCATTGGTGGCCACACCGTCCGTAGATAAAACTTGGCCGGCAGTTCCCTGGGTGATTGGCAGTTTATAAGTTGTCGCTCCCGCTACTGCCGCTGGCACAAAACCAACATAACCAGAAGTCGATCCTGTTAATCGCAATTCACCTCGGATATCGGGATTAGTCACAATTGGTGCTGTATTAAAAACCGCCAGCCCTGTGCCGGTTTCATCGGAGAGCGCGCTTGCTAATCCCGCCGAATTGGTGAGAGTTGATTGTTTGCTAGCATCAGTTGAAAGATCAGGGCCACAAGTCCATCCCGTCAGTGTCACCCATTTAAGAATTTCACCATCGGCGCAAGTATTACTGCGAAGTGTTCCGCTAAATCTCTCCAGCACCCCATTGCCCGCAGAAAGACTCTCCAGTCCATTCAATTTCGTTTTATCGGCGGCACTCATCGCTCCATCCAGCAATGCAGTTGCATTGTTAATAGTAAAGCCACCAGTGGTATTATTATAAACCAGCGGTGCAGTTGCCGAGAGAGAAGTTAAGCCCAACTTGCTTGCTAAGTCGCTCGTCAGATTGGTAATTTTTGCTTGAGCAAT
>Ga0208115_1000157_pt1 | contig 17301 bp, 18 predicted proteins | sample LakWasMeta4_LOW4_2_FD_183856 | JGI IMG/M metagenome (GOLD analysis project Ga0208115, IMG submission 183856) | Freshwater sediment methanotrophic microbial communities from Lake Washington under simulated oxygen tension - Sediment Metagenome... | ecosystem: Environmental > Aquatic > Freshwater >...
CGAGAAGCCGCAATGCGGCTCAAGGTTGGCAAGACGGCCTTATACGCTGCACTGCAAGCCGATTCCTGACATGGAGCGAACAACGATGAAACGCAAGCAAAGCAGCGCCTTCATCACGACCAGGAAGGGCTTTTGTTATCTCACGGTAAAAGCCGGCAGAAGCAATTTCAACATCATGGCCCATTGGGAGCGAAGCTACAACTAGACGACATATATGATTTTGCTAATACACTGGCTTTGAAGTCCAATGGGCCGAAAATGTACGTTAGCGGTTAACATGATTCCTATGAAAATATCGTTTCTGCTAAGCACGCTCTATGCCCGAACATGTCTTTATGAAATGTCGCCGATTCAACCCCTAGACGGTTGATGTAAACCCGCATCTTATTCATGTAATAAGTCGAATCAACTTGTTTGCCGCAGTGCTCACAAGGCCCGTATCTGTCCGAGCCACCGTTTAACCTTTTCATCCTATAAATGTACTTATGCATTTGCGTATCCTTAAAGCTGGCCCTGGCGGGACGCCCGGCCTGAAAAATGATTTTCGCGTCTGCGAAAATCAACACCTGTGATTTATGCACATCTGAAACGTGGGGGGTCATTCAATCAACCCCCGAAAAAGCGAAGTTGTGTGTAAATCATCAGGTATATGGAGACAGCACAGCCGGGGATAAGCCCAGCGGCTAAGGGGTTGCGCCGACGCGATAGCAAAGGCGCATCGCCCTTATTGAGCGATTCGCCGCAAGGTCAACCTGGTAAGGTTGGCCTTGCGGCGATTTCTACTAAATATAAAGCAAGGAAGGGCGTAGCCCTTCCTTGCTAACGTTGTTAAGATTGACTAGCAACGTCCGCCGGGTGTGCGGCAATTAACAACCATAAAACAGACTCAGCAAGTGCGTTGATAACGTTGCCGCTTGCGGCGGCGTTTTCTGGGTTTAATGCGTCGCTTTGCCGCTTGATTTCATCAAGCAAATGCATTGCTTTGGCGTGGTGGGATTCGGGAAGCTGGAAAGTGTTTTGACTCATAGGTGATTACCTCACTTAAAATGGCCTTGGCGGAGTGCCCGGCCTGATTGTTATCAGGCGCCCCATTGGGGCGTATGTCAAGCAATACTAACGCTTCCTCGCCTTCATTTATGCGTACCACGTTACCCGGCGCGGGGTGCCGTCCCACTTCCTCATTCGGCCGCGCATCGTGCCGCCGTTCAAAATATGCACACCGCAAGCCCGGCGGGTTTCTTCCTTCGCTACGGCCACAAATTGGCCGGGCTTCGCAGTGGTCTTGCCGGTCATACTTCCGGGCTTGTCTTCTATGGTTTCGCTCTCGATCTGGCGCACGACAGCGGAAAGATTGGACGGCACCCGAACCACTTCAAAAAAATCAACATTGGTCTGTTCATAACCCCACGTTGCAAAGACAATCTCACCAACCGCCAAGCCGTGGCCGGTTTGGCGGTTTGAGCGTTTCAATTCCTCGTACTCTGTTTGCTGCTCGATGTAATTGGATAAATGTCTATCGCGTCGATCTGGCGAAGAGAACGACAAAAAACGCGCGGGCTTGCCTTGTCTCCCCTTATAGGCAACATAGGCCGGCCCGCTCTTACCCTCAAAACAGTAGGCAATAACGACGGCAGCGGGAAAATCGCGGGTTTCTGCGTTGGATGGAATATAGCGGCTCATAATGGTTTCTCCGATCTGTTAGAAAGGTGCCCATTACTGGGCACCATGTTTGCAAGGCTTCCAGCTTTTTAAGCGGCTTTGAGTTTTTTCATTTCTTCGGCCAGCGTCCAAAGTGCCTTATTCAATCTAACGTTTTCGGTCACGCTCTTAACTTCCCTTGCCCGTTGTGAGTTTCTGGTATTGAGATTCTGCACACTAACCCCGCCTTTCAAAACCTTTTCTTGCAACACGTTAAACGTTGTCCAAAGGTCGGCGGATTGGTCGGCAGTCCGGCGCGGCCTTAATAGTTCAGCATTATTAACGCTGACCTCTTCACCGTCCCAGCGCAAACCCTTTGCCGCTTCCGCGAAAATCCCTTGTTCGGCTCTGGTCAACATAAGGCCGCGCATTGCGTCCATGTGCTCAATGGCCTTGGGGGTTTCTGTCACAATTCGATAAGTCCCCTCAATGACGTTATCAACCACGTTGCCGCTGTGGCGTACCCGTACACAATCGATTTGCCCATCGCTGACAATCATCCCATTTGAGCAAACCAAACGATAAAGCCCGGCGCTTAATTGATAGCTGCTGGTTCCATCGTGCGAATTGACTAGAACAATTTCGGGTTTAACCTCGCCGACGCCAGAAAAACCGTCGTGCTGGCGGAAGCGGATCAGGTGTTTTGCAAAGCCCTTTTTATCTTCGCTACGGGTGCGAGACTCGGAAGCGAAAACCGGTAAAAATCCCTCTTTACGCAAGGCATCAACAATATTGATGGTCGGTATGAATTTATAGGTTTCAGCGCGTGAACCGTGCTTAGCTTCAGCGAAAACGGACGGAGCCAAACGACGCAAAGCGTCATTTTCTAGTGGGCCTTGGTTCATGGTGTTATAGAAGCGATTGTTAAACATGGTGACTACCTCACTCAAAATGGCCTTGGCGGAATTGCCCGGCCTGATTGTTATAATACGCCCCATTGGGGCGTATGTCAACCACTTTTTAACACCTGAATTCAAATAAATTATTGATTCGTAAAGCAATGTTGGTATGGTTTGTGCAATCGGGATTAAGGGTTCAGGGAAGCGGGGAATCAAAATAAAGCGCGGCATCGCCGCACCTTATCTAATCTTAACGGGGCACACTCCCGGCCTGGAGTGAATCGGTCTTAATGGGACGAGGGCTTGCGGTGCGTACCGGTTGACAGGGAGGCCGGCGCGGTCAAGGGGTCGTGGAATAAAAAGAGAGCGAAGCGAACGGCTTTATGCCGCGAAAGCCCCTTGACCGTATTAGCCGGGCTTTCTGTCAATATCGGCGCACAGTAAGCAAGCCTCTCCCATTAAGACATCTGAAGGACGATGTGAGCAACGGAAGTTCTTGCAGTGGTGACAAACAGATCAGGCCAGGCGCAAGGATTTGTCGCCACGCGCTTTACTCGGTAAAATTTGGTGTCAAAGAAAGACTGGCGCCAGGCTTATATTGTCACCAACCGGCGCAGGAGGGTAGGGGATAAGCCCCAGCGGCAAAGGGGTGTTGAGCCTGATAAGGCGAAACGTCCCTTTTTGAGCGCGGCAAGGCGGCTTGATGGTTGTAAGCGTTAGCTTACAAGTCGCAACGCGACCGAGCGAAAAGCGAGCCAAGAAGGGCGTCCGGTTTTCGCGATAGCGAAAATGCCCCAAAGAATCAAAAAAAGGCCGTTGATGAGGACGATTTACCCACAGATTTCGCTTTTTCGGGGGCAGATTGAAGGCCCCCACGCTCAATATGTGGATAAATCTTGTTGTTTTGATTTTAAAACCCTGGCGACCTTTTAAGGTAACGAGATTTGTTTAGAGTTAAAGATGTCCTGTAATATTGTAAATCAAGGCTTACAAAAAGCACTGAATAAAAAGCAAAAATAACAATTAACAACTACCAAATTATAGTATTTTGGTAGTAAAATAGGGTATTCTATGGCACCACAAAAAGACAGGACACATATGAACTTACTGCCTTGCAGTCTCGCCAGTAGTATTTTGGAAGGCGATTTAGAACTAGCCGCGCAACAACAAACCCTCGACAAATTGATCGTTATGGAAACGCCAGAAGGGTTTTATGTCATCGCAAGATTTTTGTGGGCGAAAGGTAAAGACTGGTATTTGACAACACGGCGGAATCGAACAGAACCTAGACTCTATAAGGATTTGATACGTTTAAATAAAAATATGAAAGAAATATTTCCAACGATAGGGTTTGAGCTGCTTAGAAATCAACACATGCCACCAGCAGAAGTCGAAGAACCCGTACAGACTCTTACGGCCAATCCAGGGAAAGCTAAAAAACCAACTAAGCGCACCCCTAAAAAATAAAAACCAATAAATAGTATCCGCGCATACCAAATTATGGTATATTGGCAGCACCTAAACAGTGTTGATTACGGAGAACTACCGATGTTTGACCTCCTGGCGTTAGCGCAAGAATGCGCTCCTACCGTAGCACCTCAGACAATGGCGGCAATCGTCAATGTAGAGTCCGGCAAAAATCCTTATGCAATTGGCGTCGTCGGCGGGCGGCTTGAACGCCAGCCGACAAATCAACTAGAAGCCGTGGCAACCGCTAAGGCCTTGGCCGAAAACGGTTGGAATTTCTCGGTAGGTGTTGCACAGGTCAACCGCTACAATTTACCCAAATACGCCGTCAGTCTGGAGCAGGCATTTGATGCCTGCACGAATATTCGGGTTGGCTCAAAAATCCTGGAAGATTGCTATGTACGCGCAGCGAAAACCACACCGGACACGCAAGTCGCCTTACAAGCCGCGTTTTCCTGCTATTACTCCGGCAACTTTACGCGCGGATTTCAACCCGACGTAGCCGGTAAGCCTAGCTATGTAGAGAAAGTCTTAGCCAACGCCGACATAGCAACGCAAGCCATTCCGGTTGTCCCGAACATCCAATCAAACGGCCCAAAACCCAAGGCTGATCGAGCGGCATCGGCATCTGTTACAGTAACGAAACAGGCGGCACCGTCTGATAATGCACCGGTATTACTGCGTCGCAGTAATGACGCGGTGCAACTGAAAGCAATGGAGACAAACCCGCGCTTCGGACAAGAAAAACCAGTCACCAATCACACGGAGAAGTTAATAGACAATGCCCCCGTCGATATAGAGACGGACCTACAGCGTAGCTCCGCTATCGTGTTTTAGGGGGCAGCATGAAACTTATGGTTGTTGAAAGTCCGAACAAGATCAAAAAGCTTGAATCCATTCTCGGGAGTGAATGGAAAGTAGTCGCAAGCGTCGGCCACATACGCGATTTGCCTCGCAAAGAACTAGGCATTGAACAGCCCGGTTTTACGCTTAACTACGAATACATTCCAGCGGCATCTGCTAACGGCCGCACGTTTCCCAGTGGTGAAGAGCGCGTTGACCGCATCCGCAAGGAGGCGGGCAAAGCCGAAATGATCTACCTGGCCAGCGATCCGGATCGCGAAGGCGAAGCCATCGCCTGGCACCTTAAAGAAACGCTCGATTTGGATGAAACGGATTATATGCGCGTGACTTTCGACGCTATTACGGATGACGTAATCCGCGATGCCCTGAAAAAAGCCAGAAAAATCGATTACAACCTGGTACATGCGCAAGAAGCGCGTCGTGCTCTTGATCGCATGTACGGTTATTTGGTGTCGCCTCTGCTTTCCAGCACGCTAGGCATGTCGCTCTCGGCCGGGCGGGTGCAAAGCCCCGCCGTCCGCTTGGTTGTCGATCAAAATCGGCGGATCAAGGCATTCAGGAAGACGACGCATTTCGGGGCCGTCGTTTTCTTTGATGGCGATACATGGCAAGCAGAATGGAACACTAAACCGTTTGTCAGTGAAGACAAGCCCTATATTCTTGATGAAGCCCTGGCAACGCGTGTAGCGGCCTGCCGAAAATTCAAAGTAATAGAGTCAAATAGCGGGCCGGCGAAGCAGTCGCCACCGCCACCGTTCTCAACCTCATTACTGCTGCAAGCAGCAAGCGTAAGTTTAAAGCTCGATCCGGAAGTAACCGCCAAGCTTGCGCAAAAACTTTTTGAGCAAGGAGCGATTACCTACATTCGAACGGACAGCGTAAATTTCAGCGAGGAAGCGATTGTGGAAATTCGCGGCTTTGCCGAAGGCAAAGGTTGGCCGTTACCCAACAAGCCTCGTAAATACAAAGCGAAGGGCGACGCGCAAGAGGCGCACGAAGCGATTCGACCAACTCATATCGATGTTGAGCAGGCGGGCGAAGACGATCAGCAAAGGGCGTTATATCGGCTCATCTGGCAACGCTCCGTTGCCTCTCAATTGGCCGATGCAAAATACAAGGTAAATACCGTCACGCTCGAAACCACGGATAGCGAACAAGTGTTCGAGTTCAAGGCCCAAGGCCGCGTACTCGTAGAACAAGGGTGGCGCATCCTGACCGCGAAAGACGCGGTGAAGGATGAAGACGAAGGGGAGGGCGACTTTGCCGCCAGCGGCGGCAAAGTCCCGTTGCTCGATGTCGGATCGGCCAAGTCGGCCGAATCCGGCAAATTGCTCCGGAAGGAGACAAAACCACCATCACGCTTCACTAAAGCTAGTTTGATTGCCAAGCTCGAAGCCGAAGGCATCGGGCGGCCGTCCACCTATCCGGCAATCATGCAGAACATCATGAGCAAAGGCTACCTGGTTGAAGAAAAGCGATTTTTAGAGCCGACAGAAACAGGCATCTTATTAGTCGATCAGCTAGTAAAAGCGGAATTTGCATTCATTGAATTACCATTCACACGAGGACTTGAGGAAGAGCTAGACGGCATTGCCGAAGGCAATAGCGGTTACATAGATGTAGTGGCCCCTGCCTTCGAACAGCTCCAGACCGAGATTAACGCCGTAGAAAGAGCCGGAACTATAAAGCCGCGCTTCCCTTGCCCTAAATGCGGAAACGGTCTGCGGCGCTATTCACCGGCCGGTAAATCGCCTTTCTGGGGATGCACCAACACTGAATGCAAGACATTCATGGATGACGCAGACAATAAACCGATTGAGCGAAAAACCTACACTTGCACGGTGTGCGAAACCGGAACAATGCGCCGTTTTAAACGCAAGACCGGCGGCGGTTACTTGTGGGCCTGCTCAAGCGATGAATGTAAACATTTCATGGATGACAAAGACGGCAAGCCCGTTGAATCAGTTGTGCATACCTGCCCAACATGCAAGACAGCGCCACTAAGACGCTACCGAAAAAAAGACAAGGAAACGGGCAAGCCGAAAGGCGGCTTTGGTTGGTTTTGTACAAACACCCATTGCAAAACGTTCCTCGATGACGCGAAAGGTAAGCCGCTTGTGCTCAAAACCTCGCCCTGCCCTGATTGCGGGCGAATAATGTACCGCCGCAAAGGCCAGTACGGCTACTGGTGGGGGTGTAGTGGATACAAGGATGGCTGTAAAACCGTTATGGACGATAAGGACGGCAAGCCCGTAAAACGTCCGCCAAAAATAACCAACAAACCATAAAAAATACTACCAAATTACTATATTTTGGTTTATGCTAACAAGCCACAACAACCATTCATCTTATGTGGGTAATTAGATAAAACAATGCCCGTCACACACCACTAAATCCGGCGACAAGCCGGGGAATCACCAAGCAATCTTTTTTATAAAAAACTGGAGTACGACATGACAAAGAAGCTAGATCGAGTAACCGTATTAGGATTTTTCGCCCTGCTGGCCCTGATGGCGGTTGAGCCTGCATTCGCGGCGGGCGGTTTGGACAAAGTGAATACGTTTGTCCAAAACGTGTTAGCCGTGCTGCAAGGCATCGCTATTGCCGTTGTTACCTGCGCCATTATGTGGGCAGGCTACAAGTTTTTGTTCAAACACGCGGACATCGCCGAAGTGGGCAAAATTTTGGGCGGCGGTTTACTGGTCGGCGGTGCCGCCGAGTTGGCCGCGTATCTTTTGGGTTAGTATGAATTTGCGGCAACGTAGAGGAGTTAACAATGAACCAAATGGAAGACAATGATCCACGCGACCCGCTGTTTAAGGGATGTACTCGGCCGGCTATGGTGTTGGGCGTACCACTGGTGCCGCTCACCATTGTGACCGGAACGGTCGTACTCATATCGATCTGGACATCCCTACTCGTCTCGTTGCTGCTAATTCCGCTTATTGTGGTGATGCAGCTCATCACCAAGCACGACGACCAGCAGTTTCGATTGTTGGGGCTAAGAATCATGTTTAGGGGCGTTAATCGCCCATTGCTGAATCGGTTGTTTCATTGCAATCGAAATGGCGAATTCTGGAAGGCATCAGCCTACAGTCCTATCCCCTTCAAACAACGCATCAAGTGAGGCGATATGTCAGCGCAACCCAAATATTTTCATCAAACCAACAATGAGAGGGCTGTAGCGCCATTTTTGCCATACAGTAGCCATGTATCAGCAAACACCATCGTGACTAAAGATGGCGATTATATGCGTATCTGGAAACTGGCCGGCATCAGTTTTGAGACGGCCGACGCCGATGAAATCCTATTACGCAAAGAACAATTGAATACGCTGTACCGTTCAATTGGTTCTAGTAATGTTGCCTTGTGGTCACATTGCGTCCACCGGCAAACATCGGATCGACTGAAATCCTCATTTGATAACGAGTTTTGCCGTAACTTCGATGAAAAATATTACGATTCATTTGCTGGTTATCAAATGATGGCAAACGAACTGTATTTGACTGTGGTGTATCGGCCGAATCCCTCGCGAATGGATAAAGCGTTTGTGAAGGCAGGGCGACGCACACACTCTCAAATCATGGACGATCAACGGGCCGCTATCCGCAAACTAGACGACATCGCCTACCAAGTCGAATCGAGCTTGCGCCGTTATGGCCCAGATGAAAAACAAGGCGGCAGACCTGAAGAATTAACGACCTATGAAGAAAACGGCGTATTGTTTTCTCATGCCCTGTCGTTTTTGAATTTTCTGGTGTCTGGCGAGTGGCAAAAAGTACGTGTACCCAAAGCGCCGCTCAATGAATATCTCGGTACTGCTTGGATATTTGTCGGTACCGAAACGATAGAAATTCGCTCACCGACAAAAACACGTTTCGCTCAATGCATTGACTTCAAAGACTACACCGCACATACCGAGCCAGGCATTCTGAACGGGTTGATGTATGAAGATTATGAGTATGTCGTAACCCAGTCGTATAGCTTCATGGCGAAACGACAAGGTAAGGAATTCCTAGAGAAACAACTTGGACAGCTCCAGAACGCAGAAGACGGCAGCGCCACCCAGCTCGAACAAATGCGGCAAGCAATTGACCAGCTAATTCAAGGCGAGTTTGTCATGGGCGAATATCATTATTCGCTCATGATCTTTGGTGAATCCGTTGAAAAGGTTCGCCGAAACACAACATCGGCGATGACGATTATTCAGGATCGGGGGTTTCTGGCCGCCCTGGTGGCGACGGCAACGGATGCAGCATTTTATGCGCAATTGCCGTGCAATTGGAGCTATCGGCCGCGTGTAGCAGGTCTAACGAGCAAGAATTTCGCCGGCTTATCCAGCTTTCACAATTTCCGCGCGGGTAAACGCGACGGAAACCCGTGGGGACAGGCTGTTATGATATGCAAAACGCCATCAGGACAACCGTTGTATCTCAATTTTCATTACTCAAAAGGCGATGAGGATTCTTACGATAAAAAGGTGCTTGGCAATACCCGCATCATCGGGCAGTCCGGTGCAGGTAAAACCGTTTTAATGAATGCACTGTTATTGCAATCACAGAAGTACAAATCCAAAGCGCCACTTGGTTTTACGTCGGTCTTTTTCGATAAAGACGAAGGCGCGAAGCTTTGTATCAAGGCTATCGGCGGCAAATACCTATCCATCAAAAACGGGTTGCCGACAGGCTTTAACCCGTTTCAAATGGAAAAGAGCGAAGCAAACATTCTGTTTTTGGAAAAACTCGTTCGTGTACTGGTATCGGGCGAAGGCCAGCGGGTTACGACATCAGACGAACTACGAATTAGCCAAGCTGTTCGGACCGTTATGAATATGCCTGTCGGGCTTCGCCGTTTATCAACAGTTATTCAAAACATGACTGAAGGAACTGATAAGGAAGACCGCGAGAACAGCATTGTAAAACGGCTTTCACGTTGGTGTTATGACGATGGCAACGGCCGACAAGGACCGTTCGCCTGGGTGTTAGATTGTCCGACCGATGAAATTGATTTCACCACGCATACGAATTACGGATTTGACGGCACTCACTTTCTGGATAATGCCGATGTTCGCACACCGATTTCAATGTATTTGCTGCATCGAATGGAATCGGTCATTGATGGCCGCCGCTTTATTTACTGGATGGATGAGGCGTGGAAATGGGTTGATGATGAGGCCTTCTCGGAATTCGCCGGCAACAAGCAGCTTACGATCCGCAAGCAAAATGGCTTCGGCGTATTTGCAACACAAATGCCCAGTAGCTTACTAAATTCAAAAATCGCTTCAGCCCTGGTGCAACAGGTGGCTACGGAAATTTATTTGCCGAATCCAAAGGCCGATTTTAATGAGTACGTCAATGGCTTCAAGGTATCCGAAGCCGAATTCGATATTATCAGAAACATGGGCGAGGAAAGCCGGATGTTCCTGATTAAACAAGGTCATCAATCGATGATTGGCCGCCTCGATCTTGCCGGCTTCGATGATGAGCTGGCAATCCTATCCGGTAGTGTCGATAACGTCGAACTGCTCGATACGATCACCGCTGAAGTCGGCGATGATCCGAATGTTTGGCTCCCTGCATTCCACGAACGCCGCAAGGCTCGCGTGGCGTCCTCTAAATCGAAGTAATGAGGTAATTTTATGAAAAAAATTATTATTTGTATGGCAATTTCGGCATTATTTGCATCAACAACGCAAGCTCAGGAAGCGGTTATCGATGTCGCCGCAATTGAACAGGCCGCGCAACAAGTCGCGGCCTGGGGTGAGCAGCACGGCCAAATGATCGAACAAATCACAGCAATGGGAAACCAGCTTGCACAATTAAAGCAAACCTATGACAGCCTCAACGGCAATCGGAATCTTGGCACGATCATGAACAACCCGGCGCTACGAAACTACCTGCCGCAAGATTGGCAAAAGGTTTATGACGGCGTGAAACAGGGCGGTTATGCCGGCCTAACAGGTACGGCGAAAACGATGTACAAACAAGTTTACGATGGCTGTAAACACATTGCGGTTGACGACGAACGCCTAGCGTGCGAGGCGTCGGCCGTGAAAGGTGCACAAGATAAGGGGTTTGCAATGGATGCGTACGACAAGGCGCAGGGTCGTATGGATCAAATCGACCAACTTATGGCGAAAGTCAATGATACTCAAGACCCGAAAGCCATTGCCGAACTGCAAGCCCGGATCGCGACCGAACAGGCAAACATTCAGAACGAGCAAACCAAGTTACAAATGTACGCAATGGTAGCGGAAGCAGAAGATAAGATGCAGCAACAGAATAAACGTGAAATGAATGCCAGAACCTGGGCGGCCAAAAAAGGCATTTCCGCCGAACCAATCACTTTTAACAATCCATAGAAAGCGGTTTGCCTACCGCCATAGAAACATAAGGAGCTTCGATCATGAATAGAACAGCAATATTTTTATTGGCGGTAAGTATGTTGTCAGTAATGGCAGGATGCAAAGAGGAAAAAACGGATACTTCAGCAGCGGATACACCGAAAGATTCAACGGCGCAAGCTGTACAAGTCGTGGAAGCAGTGCAAACCGTTGACTGGTACAAAGCGCATGACGCAGAGCGTCATAGCATGTTAGCTAAGTGCCGCAATAATCCTGGCCAGATTGGTGCGACACCTAATTGCATAAACGCAAGTCGAGCCGATGCATCCAGTGTATGGGCCGCAAGAGGGGGCGCTATTAAAGTAGCTCCCTTGACAGCCGCCGACCTCAAGCAGCATAAATAGGACATATATATGGACCCGATGGTTTTTCAGTTTATTGGCGATACCGTCAAAAACGCAACCGATGTATTTGTTACGCCGGCCGCGACTAATTTGATGACCGCCTTACAATTAGTAGCCTTAACAGGCGTCACACTGTATATCACACTCACTGGCTATGCGATTGCTACCGGCGCGGTGGAGTCTTCATTTTGGACGTTCGTTAAGCAGTGCATCAAAATCAGCATTATTGCTGTGTTCGCGTTGACAGTAGACGGTTATGTCGATGGCATAATGGCGGCATTCGAAGGATTGGAAACCGGGTTATCGGATGCTATGGCCACTGCTGGAGCGCCGTCGGGTTCTGTCTATGAAACTCTTGATACTTCACTTGGAAAGGGCATTGCAATTGTCGAGCAATGTTTTCAAAAAGCCGACGAAGCGGGTTTTAACATAGGCTCAGCGTTGGGCTGGTTTGCCGCTGGTGTTACCGTAGCGATAGGTACAATATTGGTTTCAATGATCGGCGGTGCCGTTATTATCGTAGCGAAGTTCGCAGTTGCGGTCATGTTCGCTCTGGGGCCGATATTCGTAATGAGCTTAATGTTCCCCATAACGGCAAAATTCTTTGATAGCTGGTTTGCACAGGTGATGAATTACACGCTCACAGTCGTCATCACCGCAATAGTCATGACGTTTGCAATGACAGCCTATGATACTTTTGTGGCCGCCGCCGACTTTTCTGGTAGTGGCGACAGTAACCCAATGTTTGCCGCAATGCAGATCGGCGCTCTAACTGGCGTTCTGCTTTGGATTCTTTTACAAGTAGGCGGCATGGCATCCGGGCTGGCGGGCGGCATGTCTATGGCGGCGATGGGAATCCGTCACCTTATGATGCCTGTTACGGGTGGACTCAACGCCGCTAAAGGTGTTGGCAATATAGTTAATCCAATGAGCACCAGGCGAGATATGCAGTCCGGAATGATGGTTACGGCTCGTCGTGGCAACCATCTAATAGCGGGTAACACCATGTGGAACCCTGCATACCGTCAGCACGTCGCGCAAAACATGGGTAAAAACTGGGGTCGCGCAAGCGGCGGCAGTGTCAAACAGTAAACACTAACGCCATTCAAAAATAGACCGTTCTTTTCTACTGGAAAAGAGCGGTTTATTTTGTCTTTTATTTACCAAATTACTATATTTTGGTTTCCAAATTGGTGTATACTGGTACACGCCAATAACCAAACACGGATAATAAACATGAAGCTCGCAATCGTCATATTTTTAACTGCGGCTGTCACCGGTTGCGCTGGGCAAACAGGAACACTGCCCACGTTAGACGGTACACAGCGAGTACCAATCAACAAACAGGTGCCAACAATGACCGCTCCAGAAGCAACCAATAACCAGCAGGAGAATAATCATGTCAGGAAGTAATCCTAAAGATTTGCACAACGACGCAATGGATTGGGAGGCCTCTAAAACCCTTGCTCGGGAGAAATCAGAACGCCGCGCTTGGAGTGTCGCCATATTGGCAGGAATCATGACCGTTTTATCGTGGCTCGCCATTGTAATTATGATGCCCCTAAAGGAGAGCGTGCCGTATGTTATCCGCGTGGACAACGCAACCGGCGTGCCTGACATCGTAACTGCAATGGACGATAAAAAAGTGACGGGCGACGAAGTGATGGATAAGTATTGGCTTGCTCAATACGTCCTTGCCCGCGAAACCTACGACTGGCACACATTACAGCAAGACTATGACAAGGTAGGCCTGCTGTCGTCGCCAAATGTCGGCAAAGCTTATGCTGAATTGTTCGATGGAAAAGACGCGCTCGATAAACGCTATGGGGAAAACATTCGCGCAACAGTGAAAGTTATCAGTGTTGTGCCATCTGGCGCAGAAACCGGCACTGTTCGGTTTATAAAAACGACAAAGCGGGTTGATGAAGAGGGGCCTGGGACTTCCACGTCTTGGCTTGCAACCATTGCTTTTGAATATCGTAATCCATCCGTCATTAAAGAAAGTCAACGCTTAGTCAATCCGTTTGGCTTCCAAGTGCTGAGCTATCGCGTCGATCCTGAAATGATTGGAGGTAAACAATGATTCGCGCCCTGTCACTTTCTATAGCAATTGCGCTGGCATTGCATAGCACGACCACTATCGCGGTGGACATGCCGCAAAGTTCTAAGTTCGACAACCGTATTCAGCATGTTGATTACAATGCTGGCGATGTTGTTGTCGTCCGAACAGTACCGGGCATCAGTACCCGAGTAGTTTTTAGCCCTGGTGAAAATGTTCTGGATATAGCATCTGGATTTACGCAAGGCTGGAATTTTCAAGAACGCGAAAACGTTTTATACATCAAGCCGCAATCCATCAAAGGTGAAAACGGTCAGCCGTCTATGCCACCAGAGGCCGGGAAATGGAATACCAATCTGCTCGTGAAAACGAACCTGCGTCTATACGACTTCGATTTGCAGCTACTTCCCGGTTCGAATAGCGGCGCTCCAGCCACCAATCAGCGGATTTCTTACCGCGTCGAATTCCGTTATCCGGAGGATGAAGCCGAAAAAGCGAAAAAGGCACTAGAAGCGCAAGCGGCCAAGGTAAAGCTGGATGCCAAAACGGCCCCTCGAAACTGGAATTATTCCATGCAAGTCGGACCGGATTCTGAAGGTATCGCTCCAACTCTAGCCTATGACGACGGCCGGTTTACCTACCTCAAATTTCCAAACAACAGGGATTTCCCGGCCGTGTTTCTAGTGGCCGCCGATAAAACAGAAAGTCTAGTGAACACGCATGTAGACAAAGATGTAATGGTCATTCAGCGCGTCGCATCCGAGCTTGTGCTTAGGCTCGGGAATTCGGTCGTTGGTATTTATAACGATAGTTACGACATAGATGGCGTGCCGGCGAATGACGGCACAACGGTTCCGGGTGTGAAGCGCGTCATTATTTCAGGAGAGGAGACGAATCATGAATGAAGCCAATCAACAAGAAGCTGAGCTACATGCGCTCGAAGGTGAGCGCGGAATGCCTAGCGTCAATGAGCGGGGGCCATCAACAGCGACACGCGGCGTGATTGTCTTTTTCATCGCTCTATTCATCGTCCTGGCCGGAAGCCTGGGATATTGGAAATATCAGATTAACCAAGATCGCAACGCACAAAATGCCGCACAAAAGGAATTGCAAATCACAAGCGCGGTTCCCTCGCGTACCTTTACCGATCTTCCGGCGAAGCCGCCGGCACAGGTTACGCCGGTTCCGACAGTAATCCCTATAGCGGAAAATAAGCCACCAATAGTATTCGACAAATCCGGACGCGCTCAAACGGCAGACAGCAAGCCACAACAAGTGTTAGACAAATCAGGTTCAACAATGATGGTCGGGGGGTCGAAAAATCAAGACGCCGCCACACTAAGCGGGCACGCATCGCCATCATTGCAACGCGAAGCGCCTGGCGAAATGGCGGCACTATTGACCTCGACACGTACCCCGCCGAGTTCGGCCGGCACGCTGGGGAACCGCAACTTCATCCTTGCAAAAGGTAGTTTTATCGATTGTGCATTGCAAACCCGATTGGACTCAACCGTACCGGGTATGACCGCGTGCGTGATTACGCGCAATATTTATAGCGATAACGGCAAAGTGTTGTTGCTCGAACGCGGTTCTGAAGTTACCGGCGAATATCAGTCAAACATGAAGCACGGAATGGCTCGAATTTTCGTGCTATGGAATCGCATAAAAACCCCGAACGGCATCGTGATAGCGCTCGATTCGCCGGGTACCGACCAACTCGGCGGCGCTGGCTTACCTGGCTATGTCGATAATCATTTTTGGGATCGGTTCGGTGGGGCGTTGCTACTGACATTGATTAACAGTGCGGCACAAGGCCTATCAAGCTATGTCGGGAATCTAAGTAGTCAAGCGGGCCTTCAGCAGAATTTTAATGGAGGCGGCGGCTCGGCCAGCGCACAAAACGTAGCAACAGAAGCCTTGCGAAACACCATCAATATTCCCCCAACTCTGTACAAAAATCAGGGTGAACAAGTCGGCATTTATGTCGCCCGCGACCTTAACTTTTCGAGCGTGTACGATGTCTCAGCAGCTCAATGATTATATTGCCGGTGAAGTGAACCGGGCAACATCGGTCAATTACCATTTGGAATTTGCACGCGAATGGATGGCCGACAATGAAATTACCGAAGTTGTGGTCAACCGGCCCTCTGAAGTTTGGTGCGAACGACTAAACGTATGGGAAAAGCACGAAGTGCCCGAACTCACGTTCGAACACTTGATGTCTCTAGCGACCGCAACGGCCAAGTTTGCCAATAATGACGTGTCAGACACAAGGCCGATTCTATCGGCCATTCTGCCCGGCGGTGAACGTGTGCAAATTGTGCTGCCGCCGGCATGTGAACATGGCACGATCTCGGTCACGATCCGTAAGCCGTCGTTTAATGTTCGAACGTTGGCCGACTACGAAAAGCAAGGCTTTTTCAACCACATTCGGCCAGTGGCCAGCGAACTTAACGAGGACGAAAAAGAACTGCTACGGCTCAAGGAAAGCCATGATTACATCCAATTCCTACGTCGCGCCGTCCAACTTGAAAAAGTCATTGTCGTAGCCGGTGAAACCGGATCGGGCAAAACAACGTTCATGAAGGCCTTGATGCAAGAAATACCATCAAACCAGCGCATCATTACGATAGAAGACGTGCCGGAATTGTTCTTGCCATCACACCCGAATCACGTCCACCTGTTCTATCCCAGCGAAGCCAAGGAAGAAGAAAACGCCCTGGTAACGGCTGCGGCCTTGTTAAAAAGCTGTTTACGGATGAAGCCGACTCGCATTCTGCTTGCAGAATTGCGCGGCGGCGAAACATTCGATTTTATCAACGTGGCCGCATCCGGCCACGGCGGCAGCATTACCAGCTTACATGCTGGATCGCCGCAACTGGCATTCGAGCGTTTGGCGTTGATGATTCTGCAAAACCGTCAAGGCCGCACACTCCCCTACCCTGTTATTCGCCGCTTACTGTATTTGGTAGTCGATGTGGTGATCCACGTTCACAACGATATTGAGAGCGCCGCTGGCCGACACATAACCGAAGTATGGTATGAGCCGACGCTAAAACGAGCGCCCGCACCAACGGAAGATAGGCACGATGCCAGCGCATAGCCTGTTTTTCGTTATTTGGCGACCAGAGGCCGGCATCGATCGCGCGGTATTGTCACCAATAGCCGGGCGGGTTGCCCGATGATTATCAATGGAGACAAACACGCGCCCGCCGGCGCCGCTCGCTGTCTTCAAAACATCCCCAACTGGCGACAAGAAAGGCGTTCGAAGAACAACCGATTGTCACCACTACTTATAAGGTCGCCTTTGGCGACAATTTAAGGCTACCTGGTCGCGGCCAACGTCACCAAGTAGCTAAATAAGGATTGAACTATGGAAATGCCTAAATGGGTTAAATGGTTAATCGGAATCGTGGTATTCGCCGCCGCTACAATAGCCATTGCGTGGCTGGCAGGCTTCGTATTTTTTGTGCTTAGCAAGACAAACCCTTTCGATAAAACCGAATTATCCACTTGGTGGACATACTGGCAATACTATCAGGATGATCCGGTTATCTTTAAACGGCTCAAGGTATCCGGAATCATTGCGGCCGTTATCGGTTATGGCGTGCCCCTCTTTGTGATTAG
>Ga0208115_1000158_pt1 | contig 17266 bp, 10 predicted proteins | sample LakWasMeta4_LOW4_2_FD_183856 | JGI IMG/M metagenome (GOLD analysis project Ga0208115, IMG submission 183856) | Freshwater sediment methanotrophic microbial communities from Lake Washington under simulated oxygen tension - Sediment Metagenome... | ecosystem: Environmental > Aquatic > Freshwater >...
AAACGGATTGATGTCCAGGCCGCCGCGTCGAGTGTAGCGAGCATACACCGACAGCCGTTGCGGTGAACACATGCGCAGGATGTCGACGAATATCCGTTCGACGCATTGCTCGTGGAATTCGTTGTGGTTGCGAAAACTCACGATGTATTGCAGCAGCCCGCCCTGGTCGATCTGCGGGCCGCTGTAGGTGATTTGCACGCTGCCCCAGTCGGGCTGGCCGGTCACCGGGCAATTGGATTTGAGCAAGTGCGACACCAGGATTTCATCGGTCACGATGCCGGCATCCGCTTTCAGATACTCGGCGTTGGGTGGGCCGTAACTTGTGATATCAATCGGTAAATCGTCGATCACGGTGCCCTCAAGCACATCGATTTCCGCGTTGGCGACGGCGTTTACCGTTACCAGCATGACGCTGACATTGGCGCCGGCAGCCTGCGATAAATCGCGGGCCATTTGCTGGCGCATGGTTTCGCTGTCGGCGAAACGCGTTTGCATGTAACTGTTGAGATACAGCTTGAAACTTTTCGATTCGATGATATTCGGCGACGTCACCGGTACCCGGAATTCAATCAGGGCGACTTTCGGTTTGCCGCGGCCATCGAGCCAGCTGAATTCATAGGCGTTCCAGATATCGACGCCGGAAAAAGGCAACGGCGTTTCGATTCCGATTTCCGCGCGTTTTTCCGCGCGCGGAATCGGAAACAACAGGCTCGCATCGTAATGACCGACATAGGCGACGGGTTTGCCGAGGCTGGAATTATCGACTGAATTCATGGTGTTTTATTGAGGTAATCCAGAGCGACCTGAAACAGGCTACGGGTGCCGACTTTCAATGCCGATTCATCGAGAAAAAATTGTGGCGAATGATTGCTGGCTGCCGTGGCGGCATCCTGTCCTTTTGGGGTGGCGCCGACAAAGAAGTAGAAGCCGGGAACTTCGTTGGCGAAATAGGAAAAATCTTCCGCTCCCATCACCAGTGACATGTTCACCACGTTTTCCGCACCGGCGGCCTTGACCAGACTTGGCACGCTGCGCACGGTCAGTTCCGGATGGTTCACCATCGCCGGGTTGCCGGTGGTATCGGGCACTTCACTGATCACGGTCGCACCGTGGGCTTCGGCGACATTGGCCGCGATGTTTTTCAGTTCGGCAAATACTTTTTGCCGCATGCCTTCGTCGAAGGTGCGAATGGTACCGATCAATTCCACTTCATCGGGAATGATGTTGTAACGGATGCCACCCTTGATCGCGCCGAAACTCACCACCACCGGCAACTCGGAAATATTCAGGCGGCGACTGACGATGGTTTGCGTGGTAGTGACGATATTGGCGGCGGCTACGATCGGATCAATGCCGCCCCAGGGACGTGAACCATGGGTTTGACGTCCTTTGATAACGATGCGGAAACGATCCGATGCCGCCATGGCGGGCCCGGAACGATAACCGACTTGTCCGGCATTCAAAGCGCTCCAGACATGCAGTCCGAAAATGGCTTCGGGTTTGTAATCCTTGAACAGGCCTTCGGCGAGCATGGCCGGCGCACCGCCGGTTTCACCATCGGGCGGGCCTTCTTCGGCTGGCTGGAAAATGAACATGACCTCGCCTTTCAAATCCTTTTTCATCGAGACCAGCATTTCGGCTACGCCCATCAGGATGGCGGTATGCGAATCATGGCCGCAGGCGTGCATGACGCCGGTTTTTTCGCCACGAAATTCAGTCACTTGTTTCGAGGCGAACGGCAGATCGTTTTTCTCGGTCACCGGAAGTGCATCGATGTCGGCGCGCAGGGCAATTTTCGGACCGGGTTTGCCGCCTTTCAGAATGGCGACCACGCCGGTGTGACCGATCCCGGTCTTGACGTCGAGACCGAGTTTTTTCAGATGCGCGGCAACGATTTTCGCGGTGCGGAATTCACGATTGCCCAGCTCGGGGAACTGGTGAAAGTCGCGTCGCCAGGCCAGTACTTTGTCATCGACAGGTTTTGCCAGTGCATCGGCATCGGCCTGTGCAAAAGCGGAAGGAACAAGACTGGCTTGCAATAATGCCAGTGCAAGCAGGCTGACTTTGATGCGCATAAGAATTCCTAATCGGGCGGGATCGTGGGCGGAGCGGGTCTTATCTTGTCCTTAATCGGCCCAATCTTCAACGATTTAGCTTTTGCCGCAAGCGGTTTATGGCCGATGTTCCAGCGCCAGATAATCGATGCTCTGCATTTCGATCAGTCGCGATGATGTGCGTTCGAATTCGCGTTCGAGTTTTTCACCCTGATACAGCGAGATGGGATCGGCGGCTGCCGACAACAGCAAATTGACATGGCGATCGTAGAACTCGTCGATCAAATGCACGAAACGACGGGCCGGATCTTCGTTATGCGCGGCAAAGCGCGGCACATTCGAAAGCAGCACGGTATGAAAATCGCGCGCAATTTCGATGTAGTCGCTGACGGCACGCGGACCTTCGCAGAGTTCGGAAAATTCGAACCAGGCAATGCCTTCGCTGATCGCCCTGGCATTGATGTTTCTGTCGTTGATCAGCAGCGGCTGCCTGTCGGCGACCTGGTGCTGCGAGAGTCGGCGGTAATGTTCGGCCAGTCCGCGTTCGGCATGTTCGTCGCAGGGCGTCAGATAGGTGGCGGCATGCGCCAGATGTCGCAGACGATAATCCTGTGCACTTTCGAGCTTGATGATTTCGCAATGTTTTTCAAGCAGCGCAATCGCCGGAAGAAAACTGCTGCGCTGCAAGCCGTCGCGATAAAGCTCGCTTGGTGGAATATTGGAAGTGGTGACCAGACAAACGCCACGCGCAAACAATTGATCCAGCAAGCGCCCGAGAATCATGGCGTCGCCGATATCGCTGACGAAAAATTCGTCCAGCACCAGCAATCGGGTATTTTTCGCGAGGTCTTTTGCGATCACGCTCAAGGTGTCTTCGGTATTGCTGAGCGCCCGCAGGCGGGTGTGGATGTCCTGCATGAAGCGGTGGAAATGCCAGCGGGTTTTATTGTGCTCGGGCAGGGATTCAAACAGCAAATCGGTCAGGAAGGTTTTTCCGCGGCCAACGCTACCCCATAAATACAAGCCCCGCACCGGAACGGCATCGCGAAACGCGGCACCGATTTTTTCAAACAGGGATGACGGTTTTTGTTCAAGCAGGGCGGTGTGAATGCGATCCAGGGTTTGCAGTGCCGACGCTTGGGCGGGATCGTGCTGCCAATCACCCCGCTCCAGGCCCTGCTGGTAAAGTCGTGATGGCAACAGGCCGACGGTCTGGTTCATAACCGGCGTTCAAGCATGGACAAGCGGCGGAAGATTCTTGCGAACTCCGTTCTTGATGGCGCCACGCAGATCGATCAGGCGTCGATGGAAAAAATGCCCGGTGTCGGGCATGCGCACGATCTGCGGCGCCGGTTTTTGTGCTTCCGCCCAATCGAACACCCCGGTTGAGCTGACGACTTCGTCGTCCTCGCCTTGAATCAACAGCCAGGGACAGGGCGGCGGCAGGACGCCGGAAAAATCGCGTAGACCGACCGGCGGTGCGATGGAAATCATCTGCTGCGCCGGCAATTGGCGTGCCCCCAGCAGTGCGACCCAGCTACCGAAAGAAAAACCCGCGAGCCAGAGGGCGGCTTCACGATTCGCGTGGTTTGCCCATTCGGACACGGCGATCAAATCCAGTACTTCGCCACGGCCGTTGTCGAAACTGCCTTCGGACTGTCCGACACCGCGGAAATTGAAACGTACCGTGGCAATGCCGTGTTCGTTCAAGGCGCGTGCGCACATCGTGACCACTTTGTTGTGCAAGGTGCCGCCATCGGGCGGGTTCGGATGGCAAATCACCGCCAGACCGTTTCTGGCTATCGAAGGCTCGGGCAGATCGATCGCCAGCTCCAGTAAACCGGCAGGGCCCGGCAACAATAGGCTGCCGGTCGTGTGCGGGAAGGCGGGCATGGATTTATTCATGGCAGCATCATAAGCGGTAAGCGCCCCGGGAATCTCAAAAAGCCTGCAGGCTCCGAAGCCGCCATCATGGTTGCCCCGGGTTTTCCGCCAGAAAAAACAAAGCCGCCCTCGGGCGGCTTTGTATTAAATGCAAAGGGATCTCAATTGAGATTGCCGACCATCCAGTCGACGGTAGCAATGACTTGTTCGTCGGTCAGCGAAGGGTTGCCGCCACGGGCAGGCATGACGCCGACGTTGTTGTAGCCTTCGATAGCGTGTTTATGCAGGATGTCTTTGCCCTGCGCGATACGTGCGCCCCATGCGGATTTTTCCATTTTCGGCGCGCCGCCCGCACCACTGGTATGGCAACCGGAGCATAGGCTGTTGAAGATCACTGCACCATCGAGCGTGCCACCGTAGGCCACTTGGCCCTTGGCAGCTTCATCGGCGGCTTTCTTGGCGGCGGCCTGCGCGGCGGCACCGGTAGCGCCGGCATAGACCGCGCCATGCGGCTGGATGGCGGCAGCAATCTGGGCGGCTTTGGCTTCACTGACTTCGGCCGGCTTCAGTCCATTGATGTAAAGACCGAGCAGAATCAGACCGACGGTGACAGCTACCAAAAAAGCGATGACTTGCGAAAAATGTTTGAGAAATACTAAATCGTGGTTGCGCACGTTTGTACCTTGAGGGCGGTGCCCGATGGATTTGATGGCCACCATTATATCGGGCGAGGCTCTGGCAAGAAAGCGCCAAGGCTCAATTTGTCGTTTTTCGGCTAAGCTTGGCCCACTATGCCGCTTTCCATGACCCGCACCGAAGTCTCTGCGATAAAAAGTCTCGACAGCCTGCCGACGGCTGTCTGGCCTTTGCTGAGTCTTGTTTACGGGTGCCTCTGGGTTGTTCTGCTGCAGCAATCGCAAGTGCTCTGGTTTTTGCCTGCCGGGCTTCGCCTGGCCGTGCTTTGGGTATTGCCCGCCAAGCGTTGGCACTGGCTATTGCTGGCCGAAGCCCTTGTCGCGGTGTATCTGGACTGGGCCACCGACGACTCCCTGCTCAACGGCCATTTCGTCGTGCTGAGCTTCGCGCCACTGCTCGTCTATGCCGGTGCGATTTATCTGATTCGCGGCCCCGCCGGCGGCGGCTCGCTCAATACGCCCCGCAATATGCTGCTCCTGCTGAGTAGCGGTGCCGTATCGGCTTTGGGCGTGTCGCCCATCCTGAGCTACTTCTTCAAGGGCAAGGTGTTTGATGCCGTGGGTTTTGATCCGGGTACGTGGGGCAGTATTTTTTCCTTCGTTTATGGCGACCTGATCGGGCAACTCAGTGTTGCGCCCATCCTGATACTGGCATTCGGCATGACGCACATCGGCCTGCGTGAATTCGGCCTGTGGCGGGCAGTGTTTTTTTCGACGATGGCATCTGCCATGGTTCTGGTGCTGCTGCATTATCGCCAGGCTCTGGCACCGTTTCTTTTGTTGATGGTGTTCGCACCGATGTTCATGGTGGCGTTTCTTCGCGGCTGGAAAGGCGCTGCCTTGTCGGTGGCGTTGACCGGTTTGCTGTTTGAAGGCTATCTCAACTTCAACCCCTTGCCGCTTGACCTGATCATCCTGCAATTGGCGTTTGCGCTGATCGCCGCCGGCAGCCTGATGCTGGGTGCCGCCATGTCGGCATTGCGTGACAGCCATTTCAGTCTTCAGCGACAGCATCAAAGCATCGCTACGATGAATACCGAGTTGATCGAGACCAGTGCCGAATTGCGTCAGGTCAGTCAACGCCTCGTCCGCCTTGAAGAACAGGGGCAGCGTGAATTGGCGGACGAGCTGGATGTCGAGCTGGGCCAGTCATTGCATACGCTGGGAACGCATCTGAGTCTCGCGGTCCGTTCGGTAAAAGAACAGGACACGCTGAAAATCCTTTTCAGCATTCGCGATAAAACCCGCGAGATGGAAGACAGTTTGCGCCGGGTGTTGCGCCAGTTGCGCCCCAAGGCGCTTGATAACAAGGGCCTGAAAGATGCGCTTATCCACGGCCCGCTGCATGAAGTGCTCGACGATGCCGGCATTGTGCTGGAAACCGGCTTTTCCGGCAGCTTCAACAATCTGCATGAAGATGAAAAAACCGCGATATACCGGATTTGCCAAACGATTACCCGACAAGCCATCGGCTTGAATGGCATCAAAGAGCTGAAAATCGATCTGCGGGTGAATGATGTTGCCGGGTCCGATTACGAAGTTGGCCTGGATATTGCCATCAGTCCGATTACCGAAGAACAGGCAACTCGCTTAAGGGTTCCCTTGCCAGCGGTGCGTGACCGCGTGATGTCGCTGCATGGCGACTACATGGTGCAGACGCTTGGCGAAAGGCTGCTGCATCGGATTATTTTCCAGCAGAAAGCGGGTTGATCAAAATCGGTTTGTGCGGCGCCGACATGTTTTGGCAAACAGCAGTGTATGCATCGCGCGAAAGCAGACATGCCTCTCCGAATACTGCATCTCACCTTTTGCGATTTGAATTAGGCATCATTCGTCCATGAATGCTTCGGGTTCCGACTTCCGGCTATATCACGGCAATGATTTATCACTGCTGGCCGGCGTGCTGTCCGACCAGCTGCAAAAAAGCCGGGAATCGGGCGACATTGACGACGATTTTCTCGTCCCGGAAACCATCCTGATTCCCCAGCCTGCGATGAAACGCTGGTTGCAAATGGTGCTTGCCGAACAACACGGCATTGCGGCAAACCTGAGGTTCCTCACGCCGGGCGAATTTGTCCGCTTGGCATTGCGTGCCAATGGGCTTGAAGCGAAGAGCCAGATTTTTTCGGCCGATGGTTTGCGTTGGCGTTTGTTTTCGGTGCTGTCCGACAAAACGCAATGGGCCCATCCTGCCATGCAGACGATCGCACCGTATCTGCGTGGATCGCAATCGGAAACCAAGGCCTGGTCGCTGGCCAATGAATGTGCCGCCGCATTCGAAAAATACCAGGCATGGCGACGTGACTGGTGCCTGGCCTGGGACCGGGGCGGCTCGCCGCTGGATTGGCAGGCGCATTTATGGCGCGAAGTAACAAGGGGCAAGCATCATCGGGGTGAGGCGATTGCACATTATCTCGATGCCTTTGAAGCCCCTGACAAGTCTGCTCCGCAGGGATTGCCAAAACGCCTGTTCGTGTTTGCCTGCCTGAACGTATCACCCGATGTCTTGAGAGTTATCGCCACGGCGGCAAAGAGCGGGCCACTGCATTTTTTCCTGCCCTCGCCTTCGAAAAAATACTGGGGCGATCTTCCGCGTTTGCGTGAACGCCTGAAGTACGGGGCCGACACGGTTTTCGAACAAGAGGACAACCCCCTGCTGCAAGCTTGGGGAGGCGCCGGGCGGGATTTTATCGCCACGCTGTTTTCGAACAATACGGTCGATCTGCGCGGCGATGTCGATATCTATGTGCCTAGCGACAAACCCAGCCTGCTTGCCCGCGTCAAAAACGATTTGCTTGAACGGCAATCACCCACAAAACTGCCGGGTGATTTCGACAAAGACGATGCCAGTCTGCAGATTCACAGTTGCCATACCCGCCTGCGCGAAGTACAGGTCTTGCATGATCAATTGCATCGGCTGCTCCTGCAGGACAAGCAAAAAAAACTGCAGGCTCGCGATATCGCCATCATGGCCCCGGATATCGATGCCTACGCACCCTTCATCGAAGCGGTATTCGGCGCGGCAAGAAATACACCGCGCTTTATCCCCTATCGCATCGGCGACCGCAATTTGCAGCAAAGTTCGGCATTGATCGACCTGTTCCTGCGACTGCTCGAATTGCCGATGCTGGAACTGACCAGCAATGAAGTTCTGGATCTTCTCGCCGCGCCGGCGCTGGCGGAGTATTTGGGCATCGATGAAGATTGCCGGCGCTGGTGGCCGTTCTGGATCGAACGAACCGGCGCGCGCTGGGGTTTGAATGCAGCGCATCGCAAGCAGCACGATGTTCCTGCCGAGCACCTCACGACTTGGGCATTTGCTCTCGATCGCCTGCTGCTCGGCTATGCCAGCGGCGAGGAAACAATCTTAAACGGCGTGGCGCCGGTGCCCGACATCGAGGGGCAGGCACTCAATGCCTTGGATACATTGATTCGCGGGCTGCGTCTGCTGGCGCGCTACAACGACTATTTCCGGCATGCCCATGTTGCCGCCGACTGGGCCAATACCTGCAGTGAATTGTTGGCGTTGCTGGAACCCTCGGCAAAAATTAATTCGAGTGAAACTGCGGCGCTGCAGCGTTGCCGCGAAGCCTGCGCCGATTTGCTGGAACAATGTCGGGAAGCCGAACTGGACGCATCGCTTTCACCGGAAATAATCCGCGATTATTTCCGGCAGGCACTGGCTGACGATAATGCCGGGCAGAATTTTTTAAGCGGCGGCGTTACCGTGTGCCGGATGGTGCCGATGCGGCAAATTCCGTTTCAGGTGATTTGCCTGTTGGGATTGAACGAAGGCCAGATGCCGCGTACCGAACCGCCCGGTTTTATCCAGCGGCTTTCCGAGGAAATAAAATCGCCTGCGACGCGCCGATACGGTGATCGCTCGCTGCGGGACGACGACCGCTTTTTGTTCCTGCAATTATTGACGGCCGCCGAAACCACTTTCTATCTTAGTTATTGCGGCAAACACCCGCGAGACGATACCGAGCAGGCGCCATCGAGCCTGATCAGCGAGCTGCTTGATTGTCTGGCGGGCATGTATCCGGAGCAGGAAGATTTCCGGAAAAAATTTATCGTGCAGCATCCATTGCAGGTGTTTTCCGGTAATCCGGAGGCCGATGGGCGCAGTCTGCGTTTCGATCCTGCCTGGCAGACACTGCCATCGGTCGATGAATCTTCGGGCCAGCGTTTTGTCCAGGCAGATATTGCCGCGGATGCCGACGGTGTTTCCGATCAGCACGTGTCATGGCAGGCGTTCAAACGCTTCTTCAAACATCCGGCAAAATTCTTTTTGCAACAACGTTTGGGCATGCGTCTGGAAGACAGCGAAGCATTGCTCGACGAGCACGAACCCTTCGGCATGGCGACAGGCCTGAAACGCTATACATTGCGGCACGCCGTTTTCAACGCCCTGATTGCCGACGGAAAAGCACCGACCGATGGCGAATTATTAGCCTTGCTGCGTAGCCAGGCTTTGCTGCCTGCGGGGTTTTCCGCCGAGCAGGCGCTTTACAAAACCTTGCAGGAAGTGAAACAGCAGGCCATGCGCTTCAAGCGTTGGCGTGTCGGCAAGGCGGGTGTTTTGCCATTCGAAATCGCCGTGGGCGGCCATGTCCTGCATGGCGCACTGGAGAATATCTATTCCAATGGAGCGGCACGCATTGTCCTGGGAGAAATGCGTGGTCGGCATCATTGCATGCAGGGACTGGACGCCTTGCTATTGTCGGCCCTGAAGGCGGACATTCCGATGGTGGAATTCGCCGAGCTGAAAAAAGGCCGACCACAGCAACGCATTCGGCCAACGCATGCAAACGAAGACGCCATCGGGCATTTGTCCGGGCTGATGGCATTGTTTGTCGAGGGTCAAAAAAGGCCATTGCCGTTTAATCCCGATGCCGGTTTCAGCTATGTCAACAGTCGTCTTGTCGAGGCGGGTTCCTACAACGAAAAAGCTTGGGAGAAATCGGCCGAAGCCATGCCGGAGAAAGACGTCTGGTGGACAACGGCGATGCGTGGCCAGGATCCATTTCTCGATCATGGCGACAAGCCGGAAAGCTTTTCCGGCAGCGTTGCATTTCGCGAGATCAGTTTCAGAGTGTTCGGTGCCTGTGCGCCCGAATTCATCGGTAGCGGAGAAGATGCCGATGACTAGGCCGCTCGCATTGAATCTGCCTCTGCAAGGCCGACAGTGGATCGAGGCAAGCGCCGGTACTGGCAAGACGTTTACCTTGTCCTTGCTGGTATTGCGTTTATTGCTGGAACGGGAAATTCCGTTGCCGAATATTTTGGCGGTGACCTTCACCAAGGCGGCCACGCAGGAATTGAAAATAAAAATCCGGGCGCAGATCAAGTCGGCACAGGATATTTTGGCGTCGGGTCAGTTCGATACGTCGGCAACGGCCGTTTTTTTGCATGACCTGCTGCAGCAAAAACCGGAAAAGCATTTGCGGGACTTGCTTGAAACGGCACTGCAGGATTGCGACCGCGCCAGCATTTTTACCATTCACGGTTTTTGCATGCGCGTGCTTGCCGATAACGCACTGAGTGCCGGCGAGGTATTGCAGGCACCGACGCTGTTGACGAGTACTGCGGCGTTGAACATGAAACTTGCGCTCGATATCTGGCGTGAATCGAGCACCGATCGCGAACTCATGCGCTCGCTTGTGAGGCTTTGGCCAAGCCCGGAATGGCTGGCACAACAATGCGATGTTTTATTGCAGGCCGAGTATCTGCTGCCGGAATTATCGGAAGTGCTACCGCCTGAATTCGATATGTCGGCGCACAATATCCGTTTGCGCCAAGCGGTTGAGCTGCATCTGGAGGATGCCAGGGCCCTGATGAAAAACGCGGTGCACTCGGAAATATTGCACAGCACGCACATGAGCCAGGGCATCGTCGATGCTTCTTTCGACAGGCTCGAGACATGGTATTCGCTCGACAATGCCAAGCCGTTCGAAGACCATGATTTTGTCCGCTTGTCTGCTTCGCATATCGCGGTCAAGGTGTTGAAAGACCATAAGGACAAAACGCCCGTATCTCCCTTGTTCGATGCCGTCGGGCTTTGGTATGAAGGCTATGGACGGACGCTGGCTGCTGATGTTGAGCGCGATATTTATTGTCTGCACCGTGTTCGCGACCGATTGAAGGCACGGCGGGAAATTCTGGTGCAAAAGCGCCAGCAATACGCTTACGACGATTTGATTGGCCGGGTCGTGCGCGGATTGGAAAGTGATTCCGGTGCTGCATTGTGCAATGCCTTGCGCAAGGATTATCCGGTGGCACTGGTGGATGAATTCCAGGACACCGATAGCCAGCAATGGAAAATATTTTCCACGCTGTATCCCGATCATTTGCCGGACAATGCCCTGTATCTGATCGGCGACCCCAAACAGGCGATTTACGGATTTCGCGGCGGCGATGTGCATGCCTATCTGGCTGCCAAACAGGAAACCCGATCGCATTGGCATTTGCCGGAAAACTTTCGCTCGCGTCCGAGCGTGCTCAGCGCCGTTGAAACACTGTTCGACGAAGCTGGCGCACATGCCTTTCGCGAGCAGGACATCCATTTTTATCCCGTACATGCCGGTGGCTTGGTGCAGGAAAGCGATTTCCTGCGCGACGGTGAGCCGGCGCCCGCGATGCATCTTGCCCTGTTGCCGGAATACATCGATCCGAAAAAAAATACGGCGGCGGCTCTGCCCGTCAACAAGGCGCGTGAACTGGCCACCCAGGCCTGTGCCGAAAAGATCCATGAAGTCTTGCTGGCGGGACAGAACAAGCAGGCATGCCTGAAAGACAAGGAGACCGGTGGCATGCGTTCGGTACAGGCACGCGATATCGCCGTTCTGGTCAATAAAAATGCCGAGGCCTTGCAAGTTCAGGCCGCGCTGGCTACCCGTGGCATAGCCAGCGTGATCAGCAGCCAGGAAAGCCTGTTTGGCACGATCGAAGCGCAGGAAATATTCGTCATTCTCGATGCATTGATCCATCACCGTGACCAGGCGCGCTGGCGCGGCGCGCTCTCCACCGTACTGCTCGGTTATCAGGCCGAACAAATCCGGCAGCTCGATTCGGATGCAGCCGCCGCGACGCAGAGCGCCGACCTCGCGGTTGCTTATCGCGAGCTCTGGTTTAAGCAGGGCGTATTGAGTCTGTTGGCGGAAGCCTGTGCCAGGGCCGCAGCGAAAATTCTGTCGCTCGACGATGGCGAGCGACGACTGAGCAATTATCTGCAGCTGGCCGAATCCCTGCAGCAAGCGGGCACCCTGAATCAAGGCCCCGAGCATTGCCTGCGTTGGCTGGGCCAGGCGATGCAGGAGGCAAGCAAGGACGAAGAAAATATGCTTCGGCTGGATTCCGACCAGAAGCGGGTAAAAATTCTCACGCTGCATAAAAGCAAAGGTCTCGAATTTCCGCTGGTGTTCATGCCTTTTGCCAATTTCGGTAAATCTTCAAAATCCGGCACCGGTCTGAGCATCCTCAACTACCACGAACAGCATCGACGCATTTCACATGCCATGGTGTATGGCGACAGCAACAAGGAGTTGGTCGCGAAGATCAAGGCGCGTGCTGCGGAAGAAAACATCGCCGAACAGATTCGCCTGCTCTATGTCGGTTTGACGCGGGCGCAATATTACTGCTGGGTCTGCTGCGGTTCGGTGAACCAGGCCAACACGAGCGGGCTTTCTTCGTTGCTGTTTAGAAACGCGAAAGACGAAATCAAGACGTCGGCGCGGGCCGAATATTTGTCGCGATTGAGGCAAATCTGCGAGCGCAATCCGGCTATCGTGCTCGAAGAAACCGGTTGGCAAAAACAGGCGTTTCCGCGTTTCCGCGACGCGGACGCCAATGCTCCGGTCATGATCGCCAAACCCGCCACGCACCTGCAGCAGGATTGGCGCATCCTGAGTTTTTCTCAGCTCACCCATGGCAGCCACCAGCAGGGGCCAAGTGTCAGTGCCGCCGGCGATGAAACACCCTCGGATACCTCCGTACTTACCATTGCCGACGAGATCGTGGATCGGCGCTTTGCCGGCATTGCCTTTGGTAATGCATTGCATCAGGTGCTTGAAAATGCCGATGTGGCGGCATGGCGTGAACATGGCGATCCCCTGCTGCCGCCGGAGTCGGAACTGGCGGCTGTGGAACAGGCATTGCTGCGCGAAGGCTACCGTCAGGAGGAGTTGCAGCCCGGCACAGGCCAGATCAGCCCGCTGATTTTCAACACCTTGCGTGCAAGGTTGCCGGAAGGTATGCGCCTTTGCGATTTACCCGATCAGGCGCGCTTGAACGAAATGGAATTTCATTTTTCCTTGCGGCCCTGCGACAGCGCCAGCCTGCTTTCCTTGCTGAAAAAATACGGCATTTTGTCGGAACGCGAAGAGTTTCCGTTTTTACGGCGATTGAATGGCCTGATGACGGGCAAGATCGATTTGATCTATCAATACGACAAACGCTTTTATATCTGCGATTACAAATCCAACCGATTGCCCGCCTACGATGCCGCCCATTGCCGACAAGCCATGCGCGACAGCGAATACGATTTTCAGGCACTGGTTTACACGCTGGCTTTGCATCGCTGGTGCAAATTCCGTTTGCCATCGCACTACGATTACGAAAAACACATCGGCGGAATCCGGTATCTATTCTGCCGGGGCCTGAAGGCCGACAGCCGGAGTGAAGAAGACGGCGATGAAGGCATGGTTGCCATGCGTTTTGATCGCGCATTGATCGAGCAACTCGAAAACCTTCTGCATCCGGCCGGGGAGACGGTCCGATGAGCATGTCACGCCTGTTTTCGCTGCTTAAATCCCGGCATATCCGCGATGTTGATCATGCCTTGGCAATGAGTTTGCAGCGCCTGGAACCGGAAGCGGGCGAATGTGTCGGCATTGCGATCGCGCTGGCTTCCAAGGCCCATAGTCTTGGTCACAGCTATCTGCCGCTGAAGCGGATCAACGAGTTGCTGGAGGAAGCCAGCACGCTGCCGGCTCCCGAGTTGCAGGCGGCGGAAGATTTTCTGCTTGCCCTGAACGATTCCGGATGGGTGGGCAAAGCGCAGTCGCAAAATTGCGTGCTGGTTCTCGATGATGCGGGCGTTGCGCTGAAACGCTATTGGGATTACGAAAACCGGCTCGCGGATTTGTTGCGGCAACGTTTGGCAATGGCTGCCGAATCCTTGTCCGAACACGTGCAACAACGGTGGGCCGCGCTGTTTTTCGATGACCTTGCGTCTGCGCAAGCCATCGCGGCAAGACGTGCATGCGAATCGCGGTTTTTTCTGCTGACCGGCGGGCCAGGCACCGGTAAAACCGCAACGATTGGTCGTTTGCTGCAATTGCTGCAGTGTCAGGCCGATGAAAACGGCGCACCGCTTCGAATCGGATTGGCGGCACCCACCGGCAAGGCCGCAACGCGTTTGAGCGAGTCGCTGCGAATGGCGATGGCAGATAAGGATTCGCGGCAACCTGTCGCCACTTCGTCCTTCGAAGCGAAAACATTGCATCGACTTCTGGGTAGCAAACCCCACTCGGTAAAGTTTCAACATGACGCCGACAATCCCTTGCCGCTCGACGTATTGATCGTTGATGAAGCATCGATGATTGATTTGCCGTTGATGTGCAAGTTGCTCGAGGCCCTGCCCGCTACCACCCGTTTGATTCTGGTCGGCGATCCGGACCAGTTGCCATCGGTGGAAACCGGCAATGTCTTGCGTGCCTGTTGCGAAGGCATTGCGATGCGAGCCGACAGCGAACGCCATCGGGTCAATCTTGAGCGGGTCTACCGTCAGGCGGTCGATACCGATATCGGCATTGCCGCGCAGGCCGTGTTGTCGGGTAACACCCGGGAGTTTATCCAGGGTCTGCAGTCTTCTGCCTATCGGGGGCTACACTGGCAAATCGGCAATGCCGACAGTCTGGAAAAAATACTGCGCGAAAAAGCGGTGCCGCATTATCAAAAAATCCGCCATGCCGATTCACTCGAACAGGCATTGGCCTTAAGCAAGCAGTTCCGGGTCTTGTGTGCCGCACGCGAAACCGGTGCCGGCAGCATGGCAATCAACCGCTTCATTGCCGATCGTCTGGCAAGTAAATCCGACACGGATTTCTATGCCGGCCGATTGTGCTTGGTCACCGAAAATAGCGCGCGCGAACAATTGTTCAATGGCGATATTGGCCTGTGCTGGCCGGACGAAAACGGCATCCTGCGGATATGGATGGAAACCGCTGCCGGCCTGAAGGCCTGGCACCCCGCCAATTTTCCCGCGCATGAAGATGGCTTTGCTATCACCGTGCACAAGTCACAGGGTTCGGAATTCGACAAGGTGTTGCTGGTACTACCCGATTCGGGACATCGTGTGCTATCGCGCGAACTGCTCTACACCGGCTTGACCCGAGCACGAAGTGAAGTCGAGCTTTGTGGCAGCCAGGCAAGTCTAAGTGCCGCTATTTCAAGGCAAAACCGGCGCTGGGGTCGACTCGCGCAATGCTTGTGACACAATGCCTCTGGTCATTGACAGGGAGTCTGCCTAACATCCGCTTATGAAAGAACTTCGCACCCTGCTTATTGATTGTCGAATCGAACTGCGCAAGCACATCAAGGATTTTCATAAAACCGAGATGTGCGATTCACTCGATGCTGCCATTGCAAAACTGGCAACGGCCACTGCCAAGCCCGAGTCGGCGATGGCGGAGCCGGGCATCGGCGCGAACAAGAGCCTGACTACCAATCAGGTAGGCCTGGCCTGGCAACGCGCCGCGCGCGATCTCAAATTCAGCCATCCGGATTTGTACGAAAAAATGGGCAAGGATGTCATGCGCCTGCTGGACGCCAAGACCATGGTCGATCCGAGCACCGAGCTGCAGCAACTGGGTACCGAAGTGGAAAGCCTGAAAGAACAGCAGGCCAAAATGAAAAAAGTGCAGGAAGCGATTCAGGCCGAACGGGATGCCTTGCTGGGTGCCTTGGCGACGGCCGTTCCGCAACTCGATGATACGACAGATCGATTTGCAACGGCATTGGCACGGATTCAATGGCTGCAGGCCGCCATGGCGGCGCAGACGCAGGCCAGCACCAGCAGCAGTGCAAAAGCTGTCCGTAACGAACCGCCACAGGAAGGCCCGGTGCCGAGCGACGAAGCGCTGGTCGGCATTATTGCAGGGGCACGCAAGTTCACCAAAGACCAGCTCGACTGGGCTCTGGGAGAAGCGATGGTGTTATGCGGATTTCAATTCACGCCGCATGAGTTAATCCAGCAAGGCGAACCGCATATCGCAAAAATCATCCAGGATGCACGCAATAAATAGGAAAAATACGATGTTCAAGTCTCGACTGGCGGCCGTGGCATGTGGTTTGTTGTTGCTGGCAGCTTGCGGATTGATGCGGCCTGGCGAAAGCGCGATGCAAAAAGCGATAAGCCTGTATGTGCTGCAGGAGGAGGATTACCCCCGCGAATTTATCCAGCCTGAAAATTTTGTCTTCACCAACCTGGTGAAAGTCGTCGACAGCAATCCCGAGCAGTATCAGGTGGATGCCGAATTTGATTTTACCTATAACGCAGATGGCGACGTGATCGTGCAGGCGCTTGACGTGAAGCGCGAGCAGGAACGCGAAAAAGAGAAGCGAAAAACCAATAATCCATTCGAAGAACTGAAAGGCGCGGTCACGGGCGCACTCGATAACTTCCGTTATGAAAGCCGTTTCAAGAATGTCCGTACAGGCGATCAGGATCATTTCAAGGGCAACTTCACCCTGACCCGCAATGCCGACAATAGCTGGCGCGTGAGTAGCGCCACTTACCAATAGTCCGCCTTTACCGACGGATTGACGCTTTTTCGCCTCGCTAATGCGAAAATAGCCGCACATTCATCAAAAACACCCCTTGCCATGGCCGGATCCAGCTTACTAGCCTTAATCGACGACATCGCCACCTTGCTCGACGACGTGTCGGTCATGACAAAAGTCGCCACCCAAAAAACCGCCGGCGTATTGGGCGATGATCTGGCACTCAATGCCCAGCAAGTGGCGGGCGTTGCCGCCGACCGCGAACTCCCCGTGGTCTGGGCGGTGGCGAAGGGTTCTACCATCAACAAGGCGATTCTGGTGCCGGCTGCTCTGGCAATCAGCGCCCTTGAGCACTGGTTGCACTCAAAGGGCATCAATATTCCCCTGATTACGCCCCTGATGATGGTGGGCGGTGCGTTTCTGTGTTTTGAGGGCGTCGAAAAAATCGCCCATAAATTTTTGCATCCCGACGATGAGGACGAAAAGCATCACAAGGAAATGTTGAAGGCACTGGTCACTGATGCCGATCTGGTGGCATTTGAAAAAGACAAGATCAAGGGCGCCATTCGTACCGACTTCATCCTGTCGGCGGAAATCATCGTGATTACGCTGGGCACGGTCGCGGACGAAGCTTTCAGCCGCCAGATCACCGTGCTGACGCTTATCTCGATCATCATGACCATCGGTGTGTACGGTTTGGTGGCGGGCATCGTCAAGCTCGATGATGGCGGGGTATATCTGCTTGAACAAAAAGGCGTGCATGCCTGGGCGCGTTTCAAACAGGCACTCGGCAGACGTATTCTCTGGTTCGCGCCCTTCCTGATGAAAACCCTGTCGGTCGCGGGAACA
>Ga0208115_1000160_pt1 | contig 16983 bp, 11 predicted proteins | sample LakWasMeta4_LOW4_2_FD_183856 | JGI IMG/M metagenome (GOLD analysis project Ga0208115, IMG submission 183856) | Freshwater sediment methanotrophic microbial communities from Lake Washington under simulated oxygen tension - Sediment Metagenome... | ecosystem: Environmental > Aquatic > Freshwater >...
TGTTCCCTTTTAAAGTCGCAATTAATTCGTCCAAATTTTCTTCTTCAAAACCCAAACGGTGCATTCCCGTGTCGAGTTTGATGTGAATGGGGAAGTGTTTCAGTTTTCGCTTTTCGGCAATTTTTAAAAAAGCGTTAAGCCCTTTCAAACTGTATATTTCGGGTTCCAAATGATGCTGTATTATGGCCGAAAAACTTGAAGTTTCTGGATTTAAAACCATAATTGGCAACATAATTCCGGCATTTTTCAACGAAATTCCTTCATCGGCGAAAGCCACGCCCAAATAATCTACTTTATGATGTTCGAGCAATTTGGCAATTTCAAATCCACCGCTTCCATAACCAAAAGCTTTTACCATAACCATCATTTTAGTGGTTGGTTTTAGTTTTGATTTATAGAAATTCAGGTTGTGACTGATGGCGTTGAGGTTGATTTCCAGAACTGTTTCGTGGGTTTTCTCCTCCAATGCGGCAACTATTTCTTCAAATTGAAAATGCCTCGCTCCTTTTATCAGAATCGTTTCATTGATAAAATTCAAATAGTTGAAATTCAGAAAAAAGTCGGCTGTATTTTTAAAAGTGATGCAATTTTTGAATTTGTGTTTGAAAGTCGAAATGGTTTCGCCAATGCCAATAACCCGATTGATTTTATTGGACGTAATCAGTTGTGAAACTTTAGAATACAATTCCTCGTTCGACAAACCGCTTTGGAAAATATCCGAAAGGATTACCGTTTTGTTTTTGTATTGTTTTTGACTTTCCAGAAAATCCAACGCAATTTTCAACGACTGAAAATCGGAACTGTAACTGTCGTCAATCAGTGTGGTGTTGTTGATTCCGTTTTTGACTTTCAAACGCATTTCAACAGGATAAAGCCATTGCATACGGTTTTGAATCGTTTTTTTATCGTATTTAAAACTCAATAAAACCATCAAACAAGTTATAGCATTTTCAACCGAAGCGTTATCCTGAAAAGGAATTTCTATTTCGAAATTAGCTTTGGCGTATCGAATTAGCAGAAGCGTTTTGTCTTCGACTGCTTTTTTTGCAACAAAAACATCGGCGGTTTCATCATCGTAACTCCAGGAAAATGGTTTTATTTTTGGGTCAAGAAGCGCATCAACGACCTTGTTTTTTTGATATATTATTAGTTTTGAATGTTTGAAAAGTTTAAGTTTTTCCTTGATTTTTTTCTCCAAATCTTCAAAGCCTTCATCGTGAGCCGAGCCGATATTCGTAATAATTCCGATAGTTGGTCTTATGATGACTTCTAATTTTTCCATCTCGTTCATTTTCGAGATTCCCGCTTCAAAAATCCCCAAATTATGCTTGTCGTTAATCGAAATCACGGATAACGGAACGCCAACTTGTGAATTGTAGCTTTTTGGGCTTCGAATAATATTGAAATCTGGACTTAAAAGAAAGTTGAGCCATTCCTTTACAATTGTTTTTCCGTTACTTCCGGTCAATCCGATGACAGGAAATTTAAAAAGACTTCGATGATAGGCGGCAAATTGTTGTAAGGCATCCAGTGTGTTTTCTACAACAAAAAAAGTAACTTTGTCTGATAATCCTTCCGGAATGTGGGTGACGACGAAGTTCTGTACTCCTTTTTCGATTAAGGATTTAATATAAATATGGGCGTCATTATTGGGCCCGACTAAAGCGAAAAACAAAGTGTTTTTATTGTTTTGCAAAGAGCGGCTATCGATTGAAACATTGTCAATTATGCCTTTTGTACTATCCCCAAACCTTTTGGAGTGAAGGATTTGTTCGAGATTTTTCATAGTTAAAGTAAAATTTACTCTAGATTTTTGTTGGTTTTATCGGTCGATAATTTATGATCTTCTTCACTTTTTTTCATCGCATAAAAATAAGCTGCGCGACTCAATGGTTCATATTCTTCGGTTTCGCCAAGCATAACGAGTTTGTCATTATCAGTTTTTCTAAAACTGTAATTAGCCAGATTTCCTGTACGAGTGCAAACGGCGTGTACTTTAGTTACATATTCGGCAGTGGCCATTAATGCGGGCATTGGACCAAAAGGATTACCTTTGAAATCCATATCCAATCCGGCAACGATAACACGAATGCCTTGGTTGGCCAAATCGTTGCAAATTTTCACGATTTCGTCATCAAAAAACTGTGCTTCGTCAATGCCAACCACATCGCAACCTTGCGCCAAAATAGCAATATTTGCTGCTGCCGGAACTGGTGTGGAGCGAATTTCATTGGCATCGTGCGACACGACCATTTCGTCGTGATAGCGGGTGTCAATGGCAGGTTTGAAGATTTCTACTTTCTGTTTGGCAAATTGCGCTCTTTTTAGCCTACGAATGAGTTCTTCGGTTTTGCCCGAGAACATTGAACCGCAAATAACTTCGATCCAACCAAATTGTTCTTTATGATTTACTGTATTTTCGAGAAACATTTTGTATTTTTCTGCCTTTAAAAATGAATAGTTTTTATTACTTTGTAACGAAACAAACCGACGTAAAATTTTATACTTTTACATCGTTTCAAAAGTAGAGAATTTTTATCAAAGGTTACTTCTTCTCTAAGTTAAATAAAAAATAAAGAAGCTATTTACTAAAAAAAAGACACAACTTACTCACTATAATTTCAAAAGTTATGAAGAAAAAATTGGAAGCCGACTTAATGAGCATCGCACACAGAGTATTGCAAATTAAAAACAAATCTGACATCAATCAATTATGCATTGAAACAAGAAAACTGTATGAAAAATTGGCAATTTTACAATTTGTTGAGGAACATTTTGAAGGAGCAAAACCAACCATTGGTCAAGCCGAAATTGTAGAAAAAATGAAACAATTTTTCGAAGAAAACCATTTATCGGACAGCAAGCCAATTAAGGTTAAAGATGAAATTGTCGTAGAAGAAATTGAGGAAGAAGAAATAGTTCCTGATGAAGTTGTTGCTGACGAAATCGAGGAAGTTGTAGAAGAAGTCCAAGCAATTGAATTGGAGACAGCAATAATTCCAGAATCTTCGGATGACGAATTAAATGACGTCGGATTCCAACCTGCTTTCGAATTGGACGAAGTGGAAGAGAAGGAAATTTCAGAGGAAGAAATTCAAACTAAACCCGAAGAAGTCCAAATTTCTTTTATGGATTTATTGGGCGGAGATTATACGGAAACCTTGTTTGTAAAGGTAGATCAAAGCGAAGAAACACCAACTCCAATAGCTTTCGACCTTCCAAAAGATACTGATTTTAAAGAAGAAGAAAAAGAATTTCTTGCCGCAATTGAATTAAATCCAAAGGATATTGAACCTAAACAATCATCCCTAAACGACAAATTAGCAAAAGGAATTAGCATCGATTTGAATGACAGAATCGCTTTTGTGAAACATCTTTTTGGCAACAGCGACGAAGATTATAACCGTGTTTTGAACCAGTTAATTACCTACGATAGTTTTGAGGAAGCCCAAAATTTCATCGAAGATATGGTAAAACCGGATTACAATAGTTGGGAAGGAAAAGAAGATTATGCACAACGTTTTATCGAAATCATCGAGAAAAAATTCGCATAAATGGGTAAATTATACATTGTTCCTACGCCAATTGGCAACCTCGAAGATATGACTTTTCGGGCGATTCGGATTCTAAAAGAAGTCGATTTGATTCTCGCCGAAGACACGCGAACCAGCGGAAAATTACTGAAACATTTCGAAATAGGAACGCATATGCACAGCCACCATATGCACAACGAACATAAAACCGTCGAGAATTTAATCTCGCGTTTGAAAGCCGGAGAAACCATAGCATTAATTTCGGATGCTGGTACGCCGGCAATTTCCGACCCTGGTTTTTTGCTCACTCGTGCTTGCGTTGAAAATAAAATTGATGTTGAATGTTTGCCTGGTGCAACGGCTTTTGTGCCTGCTTTGGTCAATAGCGGTTTGCCGAACGACAGATTCATTTTCGAAGGTTTCTTGCCTGAGAAAAAAGGAAGACAAACCCGATATTTGGCACTCGCCGAAGAAACCCGAACAATGATTTTGTATGTTTCGCCACATAAATTAGTCAAAACTTTGGCCGAATTCATTACTTATTTTGGCGAAGATCGCCAAATTTGCGTTTCACGAGAATTATCAAAACTACACGAAGAAAATGTTCGCGGAACGGTAAGAGAAGTGTTGACACATTTTGAAAACAAACCACCAAAAGGAGAAATTGTGGTGGTGGTTGGTGGGAAAACAACAGTGAAAGAGAATAAAAAACGATCAGAATAATAAATTACATAATGACTATTACCTCTTTTTTAGAAAAATTAAAACAAATACCAAACACCATTACATTTCCAGAAACCATTGCCGTTATTGGGGAAAATTACGATTTCACTCCAACGACTTTCGATAATGGAACCCAACACAATGCTGCAGGAGAAAACTTGGGCTCTTGCAAATTATTTGCTTTTGCCCAATTGCAAAATTTATCGCAAGCAGAAACATTGGCTTGTTTTGGAGCCTATTATTTTGAAGAAGTATTAGGAGATCCAGAAGGAACAAACCATCAAAACATTCGTAATTTTATAAAAACAGGATGGGATGGAATTCGGTTTGAAGGAGAAGCTTTGACTTTGAAAGCTTAATATTTGGCCACAGATAATACGGATTAAACGGATTTCCACAGATTTTTTGTGCGCTTCGTACTTTCTTTGTGAACTTTGTGGTTAAACAATTTCCAAATCCACAAATGAAAAAGTATTTCCGCTAAACAATCCTTTGTCGGATAATTTCAAATCGGGAATAACGAGTAAAGCCATAAACGAAAGCGTCATAAAAGGTGCTTTCAAATTGCTGCCCAATTCCTTGGCCATAGCATCAATTTCCTGATACAATTTTCCTGTTTCCCAGCCGTTTTTGTCGCTCATAATTCCGGCAACGGGTAAAACCAACATTTTGTTTTCGGGACCATTTACAGCGCAAACTCCGCCTCTGTTTTCGATGATAAGATTTACTGCGTTGCAAATTTCCGTGTCGGAAGTTCCCACGACAACAATATTATGGCAATCGTGTGCCACAGAACTGGCGATGGCACCTTTTTTTAATCCAAAATTCTTGATGAAAGCGATGGCGGGTTTCGTGTTTTGATAACGATTGACAACCGCCATTTTTAGGATGTCATTTTCCGTGTCAGAAACTATTTTTCCATCAACGATTAATGATTTATGATGAATTTCATTGGTAATCAATTGTCCTTCCAAGACTTCGATTACCCGAATTTTTGAGCTTTTTCCAAAGACTTGAAAATCACTAATTTCTTTGGCAGTAATATTGAAATTATTTGGTGTTTCAAACGGAATGTGTTTTACAAATGATTCGCCGTTTTCTGCAACTAACTCACCATTTATATAGGTTTGTTGTACTTTGAAATCGACTAAATCTTCGACCACGATAAAATCGGCGGCACCATTTTCTTTCAACAATCCCACGTTCATTTTGTAATGATTCACGGGATTCACGCAAGCCGCTTGCAAGATTTTGAAAACGTCAATTCCTTTGGCGGCAGCCCGGGCACAAAGCAAATTGATGTGTCCCACAATCAAATCGTCGGGATGTTTGTCGTCTGAACAGAACATCATATTCTCATAATTTTCAGGAAGTAAATCAATCAATGCTTCGAAGTTTTTGGCAGCACTTCCTTCACGAATAATGACTTTCATTCCAAGCGATAGTTTTTCTTCGGCTTCTTCAAAGGTGAAGCATTCGTGGTCGGTAGAAATTCCAGCCGAAATATATTTTTTTATGGGTTCGCCTCGCAATCCTGGTGCGTGACCATCAACCGGTTTATTGAAATGTTTTGCCCATTGAATTTTCTTCAAAACTTCTGCATCGTCGAATAAAACGCCGGGATAATTCATCATTTCCGCCAAATAATAAATATCTGGTGAGGCCATTAATTCCTTGATTCCCTCTGAATCGATTATTGCACCGGCACTTTCGAAAGTTGTCGCAGGAACACAAGATGGAGCGCCAAAATGGAATTTTAACGGCACTTTTTTGCTATTTTCAATCATATAATAAACGCCGGCTGTACCTAGAACATTGGCAATTTCGTGTGGATCGGAAATCGTGGCAACTGTTCCGTGGAGCACGGCAATTTTTGCAAATTCGGAAGGAACGAGCATCGAACTTTCGATATGAATGTGGGAATCGATAAATCCGGGTATAATGTAATGTTGCACCTCGTGATTTTTTTCTATTATCGAGGTGATTTTTCCGTTTTCGACAGTGATTTCTCCTGCATAAATGCGACGGTTTTGGATGTCAACAATTTGTCCTTGAATTTGCATTTTGCTTATTTTAAAAAGATATATTCAAAAGTACTATCATTTTGCTTTAGCTTCTAATTTTTTACCGCAGATTTTTTTTAATTTTTTTAGCCACAGATTAAACAGATTTCTTTAATGGCTTTGAAGAATTTGCGAATCTGCGGTTAATTTTTTTTGACCTTAAATTAGTTAGCTATTTTTAAACTAAATTTGTCAAACACACAAAATCAGAATTCGTAATTCTCAATTCGTAATTAATTATGCGCTGGACTCTTAAACCAACACCTTCTGAAGAAAAGGTAAAACTACTTGCTGAAGCTTTGAACGTGGAGGAATTCGTAGCAACACTTCTGGTACAGCGCGGGATTGAAACTTTCGAACAAGCCAGACAATTTTTTCGCCCAACTCTAGAATATTTGCACAATCCGTACTTGATGAAAGATATGGATAGAGCGGTTGAACGCATTGAATTGGCCATCGAAAACGGCGAAAATATTCTTGTTTTTGGCGATTATGATGTGGATGGAACAACGGCAGTATCACTTGTTTCGTCTTATTTGAAAACCTATTATCCGAATGTTTCCACTTATATTCCCGATCGTTATGACGAAGGTTACGGCATTTCTTTCAAAGGAATTGATTATGCTGACGACAATGGTTTTTCGCTGATTATTGCTTTGGATTGTGGCATAAAATCCATTGATCACGTGGGGTACGCCAAAGAGCTAAATATTGATTTTATAATATGCGACCACCACCGACCAGGAAATTTGTTGCCCGAAGCCGTCGCGGTTTTGGATCCAAAACGGGACGATTGCAATTATCCTTATGATGAATTGTGTGGTTGTGGCATTGGTTTTAAATTGATTCAGGCGTTGGGAGTAAACCGAAATCAAACCATCGAGGATTTGACTTCTTATTTGGATTTGGTTGCTACTGCAATTGCTGCGGATATAGTTCCGATGACGGGGGAAAACAGGATTTTGGCTTATTTTGGTCTGCAGGTCATCAACTCCGATCCAAGACCAGGAATTAAAGCTTTGGTTCATCAAGTTAAAAAGAAAACTTTAGATATTACCGATGTTGTTTTTATTATTGCGCCCAGAATCAATGCGGCCGGAAGAATTAAACACGGCAATCACGCTGTGGAATTATTGTCGGAATTTGATTTTGAACAAGCCCAACAATTTGCATCGGAAATTGAGGCTTACAATTCTGAAAGAAAAGATTTGGACAAACAAATTACCAAGGAAGCGCTTGGCCAAATTATAAAAAATAATGAAAAAGAACGTTTCACCACTGTGGTTTTTCAGGAAGATTGGCACAAAGGTGTGATAGGAATCGTGGCTTCACGATTGATAGAAACCTATTATCGACCAACATTGGTTTTTACCAAAAGCGGCGATAAATATGCAGCTTCGGCGCGTTCTGTCAAAGGGTTTGATGTTTACAACGCATTGGAAGCTTGTTCGGAACATTTGGAGCAATTTGGCGGACATATGTACGCTGCGGGAATGACTTTATTGGAAGAAAATTATCAACTATTCAAGGATGCTTTCGAAAAAGTGGTAGAAGAAACAATTCATCCCGATTCATTAACTCCGGAAATTTCGATTGATGCCGAGATAAATTTCGAAGATATTACGCCAAAACTGACTCGGATTCTCCAACAATTCGAGCCTTTTGGACCACAAAATATGATCCCTGTTTTCTTGACAAAAAACGTGAAAGATACCGGTTATGCCCAAAAATCAGGAGCTGAGGAAGAGCATTTAAAACTTTTTGTAAGACAAAATAATTCCGAGGGAATTCCAGCCATTGGTTTTGGACTGGGAAATAAAATGGAATTAACTGCAAACAAAAAACCGTTTGAAGTGGTTTATTGCATTGATGAAAACGAATGGAATGGTAAGACTTCCATTCAATTGCGATTGAAAGATATTAAGTAGAAATTATGGAAGTTAAAGTTAGAGATCCCTACGCTGCCTTGCGTTTTAGAGAATTCAATGTGTTTTTGTTGTTGCGATTTGCGATGGTTTTTGCCTGGTCGATGCAATTTATCATCATCGAATGGGAAGTGTATAGTTTGACCAAAAGTGCGCTTTCACTAGGAATAATTGGATTGATGGAAGTAATTCCGGCAATCGGAATGGCATTGTTTGCAGGACATATTGTTGATCAAAAGGAAAAAAAAGGAATGCTTCTTAAGTGTATTTTGGGATTTTCAATCATCAGTTTTGGTTTGTTTTTATTGACTTGGCCAAGAGTGGTGAGCGATTTATCAACCAATACCATTTTGTATTCTATTTATTTCTTGGTTTTTTTAGGAGGATTGGTTCGTGCGTTTTTGGGACCAACAATATTTTCGCTTTTGTCTTTAATTGTTCCTAAAAGTGCGTATCCCAATGCTGCTACTTGGAGTAGTTCAGTTTGGCAAATTGGTGCTGTTGTTGGACCAGCAGTGGCAGGATTTTCTATTACTTGGATAGGAGTGCATTGGTCTATGTGTTCCATTTTTGGGTGTTCCATTTTCGCCTTATTGATTTTGACACAAATCTCAACTAAGCCTATTTTAAATCCGAAAATTGGAGAACCCATAATGGAAAGTTTGAAGGAAGGTGTAAAATTTGTTTATACTAATAAAACCATTTTTGGCGCTTTAACGCTCGATATGGTAGCTGTCCTTTTTGGTGGTGCTGTGGCGCTTTTGCCTATTTTTGCCCAAGATATTTTAAAAGTTGGACCAGAAGGTTTTGGGGTTTTAAGAGCTGCTCCAGCAGTTGGTGCTTTGTTGACGATGTTTGTTTCTGCGCATCTTCCTTTTTATAAAAATGCCGGAAAAAAGCTTTTGATGGCTATTTTCGCCTTTGGGGTTTGTATCATTGTTTTCGGGCTTTCCACTATATTTTGGTTGTCCGTTCTTGCTTTGTTTTTGAGTGGTGTTGCCGATGGAATTTCGGTGGTGATTCGTCAAACCATATTGCAACTTAAAACTCCGGATTCTATGCGTGGTCGAGTGGCAGCAGTAAACTCCATATTTGTGGGTTCATCTAATGAGTTGGGCGCTTTTGAAAGTGGATTGACCGCAAAACTGATGGGAACGGTAACTGCAGTTGTCTTTGGCGGAAGTATGACACTTTTAGTGGTAGTTTTTACAGGAATCAAATTACCATCGTTCCGGAATTTGGATTTGCAAAAGGATTTGGACGAACATGAAAATCAGGAGTAAATACTTTGAACAGGTTTTGGTAAAAGCTATATGTTAGTGCAAGTGACTCGTTTGTGACCTTCTAATTCGTATTTTTAATCCTTTTCAATTTAAGATTGCATCTTGAATTATTTGTAGTCATAAGTAGAGTGTTAGTATTAGCCTAGATTTGCAGACCATAATTACCTTAGAAAGATTTGGCAGAATGCCAATGCCAATTGATATTTTGGTTGAATATACCGATGGCACAAAAGAGAGTTTTTACATTCCGTTGCGAATGATGAGTTTTGAGAAAGAAAATCCAAATTCAGCGATTAAAAGAACGGTGTTGAACGATTGGGCTTGGACCTATCCAACGTATGAATTCAGTATTTCCAGAAATAGAACCGAAATCAAAAAAATAACCATCGACCCAAGCGGATTGATGGCTGATGTGAAACAGGCAGATAATACTTATGAGATAAAATAGATTTTTATTTTAAAGAAAAAGGGGACGATTTTTGTTAATCATTCCCTTTTTCGTATTATTAAATCCATTAATTTTTTATGCCCAATGACTCTAAGAAAGCATCTGAATTAGACTTTCTGCCTAAAAACTTTTCTACCATTTCAGTTTCTGGAACTGTACCGCCCTTTTCAAGAATTTCTTTTTTGTATCTAATTCCTGTTGCCGTATCCATAACACCATTCTTTTTAAAAATAGAAAACATGTCTTCTGCATAGACTTTTGACCATAAATAACCATAATAATTGGCAGCATAGCCGTTCAAGTGACCAAAACTGCAAATCATATGGTTGTTGTCATTAAACGGCAATTGATTTAAAGACATTTTTTCTTTAAAGATTTGTAAAGTCCCTTTCTGTTTTACCTCTTCATATTTGTCTTCATAGGTAAAGTCGATAAGACCAAATCCAACTTGTGCTATATATTCACTTCCAATATTTACCAGTTGAGTTTGTTTCATTTTATCAAATAATTCTTTTGGGAGTGTTTCTCCTGTTTTATAATGTTTTGCAAAAATTTTTAAAGCGTCATATTCCCAACACCAGTTTTCTAAAAATTGAGAGGGGGCTTCTATAAAATCCCTTTTAACAGCAGAAGAGCTTTGAGAAGCAATTGAAGGATGGCATAATAAACGATGCACTAAATGACCAAATTCGTGAAACATTGTTATTACATCATCGTGCGGTAGTAATGATGGTTCATTCGCTGTTCCTTCCGGGAAATTACAAATAAGTGCTGCTACTGGTAATGTTTCAACATTCCCTTTCTTTAAATATTGGCTAATTGCAAAACAAGCAAAATGGGTGTATTTGTTTGGTCTTGGAAATAAATCTAAATAAAAACTCCCTGCTTTTTTGCCTTCGCTCCATATTTCAAAGGTTTTTACTTTACTGTCCCAAACAGGCATATTGGTAGCCGGTTTAATTTGTATGCCCAACAAAGTTTCATACACCTTGAACATCCCATTTATGGTGTTATTCATCTCAAAATATTCTTTTACCTCATCTTTATTTAATTGATATTTGGCATTGAGCATTTTTTTGCTGTAATAACTAAAATCCCACCCATATAATGTGTCTGATTCTGTTGGACTCACTTCGTTTTTAAAAGCTTTTAGCGTTTTTACTTCATCCGTAACCAAAGGCGTTAGCTTTTTTATCAAATCATTTTCAAATGCCCAAACATTTTCGGGTTTTGCCGCCATTTTATCTATAAGTGCGTACGCAGCATAAGAAGTAAATCCTAATTTTTTGGCATACACATTTCTGTAATACAATAAACTATCTAAAACCGCTATATTTTGAGGGTAAGCCCTATTATTATAACGTAAACCAAAAGCTTTTCTAGTTTTACTGTTTTCTGCATTTTCACCAATTTTTATTCTATTCGGGCCATTTACATAAACCACGTATTTGCCATTTGGTCGTTTCCAAGAATTCAGCGCCTCCGCATCAATTCCCTTTAAATCAATTTCATTAAACACCAAACTATCTTTGCTCTCTGCTATATTTTTATTGAATGTATTTCCTAATTCAATCAGTTTTTTATTCAAGGCCTCCAATGGTTTTCTGTCAACAGTACTAAGTTTCATTCCATTTTTTTCAAATGAAATAATTTCATCATATAAAAACTTTTTTTGAACTTTGGACAAAGTGGAACCTTTGGTTGTGTAAAATTTTTTTATAGCTTTATACAAAGGTTCGTTTAAGCCTAGAGCACTTCCATAAACGGACAATTTTTCATCTTCTTCATAAGCAGCATTGCGTATGGAGGCATCAGAATATGTTGATTGAATCAAACCAATTTTCATAGATAAGTCTGCAAGTTCATACCCTAAATCATCGTAGGCAACTAAAATGTTTGAAATCGATTGTGGGTGGGCAGCAATTATTTTCTTGACTTTTTCATCCGAGGATTTTATCACTAATGCAACAGCTTCTTTTATGGTAGCTTCATTAACTTTTGTAAAATCAATAGGCTTGTTATCGTGCCGTAAAAGGAGATTTGACGTATTGTTTTGTGCTTGAGCAAGTCCGCCTATTATCAAAAAGGCTAGTATAAATAGTTTTTTCATTTGTTTTCGTTGATTTATGGTTTTATGGTTAGTAATTTTTAGATAAATGTAACATCTTTTTTTAAAGTAATTCCCTTATCGCAGATTCTTCAACATTTCCACTGTCATACTTTCTAAATTGAACTCGTGATGCCAATTCCAGTCCTCTCTGGCTTTGCTGTCATCAATACTTGCCGGCCAACTGTCGGCTATTTTTTGACGAAAATCTGGATTGTACGAAATGGTAAAATCAGGAATGTGTTTCTTGATTTCGGCAGCAATTTCCGTTGGCTTGAAGCTCATCGCTGCTAAATTATAAGAAGAATGAATCTTGATTTGCTCCGCCGGAGCCTGCATAATTTGTATCGTTGCGGCAATAGCATCATCCATATACATCATTGGCATTTTGGTTTCTGAGGATAAAAAGCACTCGTATTTTCCATCGCTCAAGGCTTTATGATAAATATCTACCGCATAATCAGTCGTTCCGCCACCGGGAGGTGTTGACCAGCTAATCAGCCCAGGATAACGCACGCTTCGCACATCGACACCAAAAATGTTGTGATAATATTCGCACCATCTTTCACCGGCTTGTTTACTGATCCCGTAAACTGTTGAAGGCTCCATAATGGTATGTTGCGGCGTGTTTTCTTTAGGGGTTGTTGGTCCAAAAACAGCGATACTGGAAGGCCAGAATATTTTTTTTATTTTCTTGGCTTTCGCCAAATTCAAAACGTGAAACAGCGAATTCATATTCAAATCCCAAGCAAATGCCGGATTTTTTTCGGCTGTCGCCGATAACAATGCAGCCATTAAATAGATGTCGGTAATGTGATGCACTTCGACAAGATGTTCAATTTGGTTGAAATCTAATGCATTCACGACTTCAAAAGTGCCGGAATTCACAATATCATTATTCAACTTTCGGATATCAGAAGCAATCACGTTTTCGGTTCCGTATAGTTGCCGAAGTTTATGGGTTAATTCTGTGCCAATTTGTCCGCAAGCACCTATAATCAGTATTTTAGGATTCATTTCTATGATTTTAAAAAAAACAAAGATAACGTTTTCGTAAATATCAAAATTTCACGAAAAATCTCTCAAATTTAGTAAAATGATAGTAATAATCTTGTTTAATTTCTTAATTTTTATATTGTAAATGTAAGAAATGAGCCCGCGAGATGTTAGATTCTTATTCTGAAGTTGTAATTCGTAATTGTAAATTTACTTCGTAACTTTGCACTCTAACAAAACAGCAATGAAATTTAAATTTATATATCTCTTTTCTCTGGTCTTTGTCCTAAATTCGTGTAAAAACGATACGGAAAAACGTCTTATAGAAACCGAGAAAGCTGCCAAAAAGAAGGAATTAATTTTTGAAAACATCAATAAAGGCTGGGTTTTTAATGCAAATCCCATCAATGCGACTTCACAGGCTAATAAGTTGTCTTGGAACGAGTTGCGTTTGTTCTTGGCTGAATTAGAGCAAAAACCCAAGAAAACAATCGGTGCTTTCCAAAAAAAATCAACAGAACTTTCCAAGAAGGCAATGGCGTTGAATGATTTTACTCCAGTAGAATTCAACAAACCCCAAATAAAAGCGCGAATTTCAACGCTTATTACCAAAGTAAGAATGTTGGATTTATTCATTCATTTGAATGATATTCCCGACAAGAAAGTCCTTGTTTTGATTGGCGAAATCAATGAAGAATTGGTTTCCTTGCAAAATCAAATGGATAAAATGGTTCAAAAAAGCAAAATTCCGCTTGAGGAAGGAGAATCCGATTTATTAAAAATGCTCGATACTGCAAGAGTAATTCCAAATATGAAACCTGACCCAAATCTTCCTCGAATTGAGTAAATCAATCCTATACAACACCTACGATAATTCGCCAAAAGTCAAGCAAATAGTCGATAGTTTGCAACAAGCGGAATCAAAAATCCAGCTTAACGGATTGATAGGTTCTTCGCTTTCGTTTGTCGTGCAATCGCTTTTCAAAAAGACCGAAAAACCTTTTTTAGTTATCCTAAACGACAAGGAAGAAGCCGCCTATTATTTGAACGATTTGGAACAAATGATTGGCGAACAAGATGTTCTTTTTTATCCTGGTTCGTATCGTCGACCGTATCAAATTGAAGATACCGACAATGCCAATGTTTTGCTTCGTGCCGAGGTATTGAACCGCATCAATTCCCGCAAAAAAACCGCGATTATCGTGACTTATCCCGAAGCACTTTTCGAAAAAGTGGTTACCAGAAAAGAGTTGGACAAAAACACTTTGAAAGTAGCAGTTGGCGACAAGATTTCTATCGATTTTATCAATGAAGTGTTATTTGAATATGAATTTAAAAGAGTCGATTTCATTACAGAACCTGGCGAATTTTCGGTTCGTGGCGGTATTGTTGACGTGTTTTCTTTTTCGAATGACAATCCGTACCGAATCGAGTTTTTTGGAAATGAAGTTGACAGCATTCGAAGCTTTGATGTGGAAACGCAACTTTCCATAGAAAAGCAGAAAAAGATCACGATTATTCCCAATGTGGAGAACAAATTTTTTCAAGAAAACCGAGAAAGTTTCTTGGAATACATCAGTAATCAAACAATTATTTTCATTCAAAATACGGAATTGCTTTTTTCTAAACTGGACAAATTATTTGCGAAAGCCAATGAGATTTTCGAAAATCTGAATGCCACGGTGAACCACGTAGAACCTAGTCAATTATTCTTGAACCAAAAGGAATTCATCAAAAAAAGCCTCGATTTTTCTGTTGTCGAATTGAGTTCGAAGCCAATTTATAAAACTAAAACCTCTTTCGATTTTCACATCAAGCCGCAGCCTTCATTCAACAAACAATTCGATTTGTTGTTGAATAATTTGAATGAGAACCATTTTAATGGCTATAAAAATTATTTATTTTGTTCGAATGATGCCCAAGCCAAACGGTTTCATGATATTTTCGAAACCTTGGACGAAGCCAATCATGAAAACATCCGAAAGCAATACAGCACCATCGTTCTGCCATTATATCAGGGTTTTATTGATGAAGAAAATCAAATTGCGTGTTACACGGATCACCAGATTTTTGAGCGCTACCATAAATTCAATATTAAAAGTAATGTTTCTAAGAAGCAAAACATCACTTTAAAGGAATTGACCACTTTGTCCGTTGGCGATTATGTAACACACATCGATCACGGAATTGGAAGATTTGGAGGATTGCAAAAAATTCAGGTGGAAGGCAAAACCCAAGAAGCCATCAAGCTCGTTTATGCTGATAATGACATCGTTTATGTTAGCATTCACTCGCTTTATAAAATTTCGAAATACACCGGAAAGGACGGAACGCCGCCCAAAATTTATAAATTGGGTTCGAATGCATGGAAGATTCTGAAGCAAAAAACCAAGGCAAGAGTCAAACATATTGCGTTCAATTTGATTCAATTGTACGCCAAAAGAAAATTGGAAAAAGGATTTCGGTTTGCTCCCGATAGTTATTTGCAAAACGAATTGGAAAGTTCCTTCATTTACGAAGATACGCCCGACCAAACCAAATCGACAGCAGAAGTCAAAGCCGATATGGAAAGCGACCGTCCGATGGATCGTTTGGTTTGTGGCGATGTGGGTTTCGGGAAAACCGAAGTTGCCATCCGAGCCGCTTTCAAAGCCGTAGACAACAGCAAACAAGTGGCATTTTTGGTTCCCACGACGATTTTGGCGTACCAACATTATAGAACTTTTACTGAAAGATTAAAGGAAATGCCGGTAACTGTAGGTTATTTGAACCGTTTCAGAACTGCCAAACAAAAAGCGGAAACGCTCAAACAATTAGCCGAAGGAAAACTCGACATCGTCATTGGAACGCATCAATTGGTCAACAAAAATGTGGTTTTCAAAGACCTTGGATTGCTGATTGTTGACGAGGAACAAAAATTTGGTGTCAACGTAAAAGACAAACTCAAAACCATTGCCGCCAATGTCGATACCTTGACATTAACGGCAACGCCAATTCCGAGAACTTTGCAGTTTTCGTTGATGGCTGCACGTGATTTATCTGTAATTACGACGCCTCCGCCCAATCGTTATCCGATAGAAACGAATGTGGTTGGTTTCAGCGAAGAGCTGATTCGGGATGCGATTTCGTATGAAATTCAGCGTAATGGACAGGTTTTCTTTATCAATAACCGAATCGAAAACATTAAAGAAGTAGCGGGAATGATTCAGCGTTTGGTCCCTGATGCCCGAGTTGGAATTGGTCACGGCCAGATGGAAGGCAGCAAACTCGAGGAATTAATGTTGGCTTTTATGAATGGAGAATTCGATGTTTTGGTGGCCACCACCATTATCGAAAGCGGTTTGGATGTTCCCAATGCGAATACGATTTTCATCAATAATGCGAATAATTTTGGTTTGTCTGATTTGCACCAAATGCGAGGTCGAGTAGGTCGAAGCAACAAGAAAGCATTCTGTTATTTCATTTGTCCACCTTATTCCGCGATGACGGATGATGCCCGAAAACGAATTCAGGCATTGGAACAATTTTCGGAATTGGGAAGCGGTTTCAATATTGCGATGAAGGATTTGGAAATTCGTGGTGCGGGAGATTTATTGGGAGGCGAGCAAAGTGGTTTCATCAACGAAATTGGTTTTGATACCTACCAAAAAATTATGAACGAGGCCATCGATGAATTGAAGGAAAACGAGTTCAAGGATTTGTATGAAAACGAAGATAGCGGAACCGAAAAAGAATATGTAAAAGACCTGCAAATCGACACGGATTTTGAGCTGTTGTTTTCGGACGAATACATCAACAATGTCACGGAACGTTTGAGTTTGTACAACGAATTGGGCAATGTGACAAACGAAGAAGAATTAGTTGTTTTCCAAAATAAATTGATTGACCGTTTTGGCCCAATGCCG
>Ga0208115_1000162_pt1 | contig 16877 bp, 15 predicted proteins | sample LakWasMeta4_LOW4_2_FD_183856 | JGI IMG/M metagenome (GOLD analysis project Ga0208115, IMG submission 183856) | Freshwater sediment methanotrophic microbial communities from Lake Washington under simulated oxygen tension - Sediment Metagenome... | ecosystem: Environmental > Aquatic > Freshwater >...
TTCCTTGTCCAAGCGCGTGGGACTTCCGGCGGGGGTTCTCAATGTGGTTATCTGTCGCAATGAAGAAGCAGAGTTGATGCTAAAAGATGAGCGAATCAAAATGCTTTCTTTCACCGGTTCAGCTGATGTGGGCTGGAGTTTAAAGGCCAAGGCTGGAAAGAAAAAAGTTGTTTTAGAATTGGGAGGAAATGCTTCGGTCATCGTTGATCGCTCCGCCAATCTGGATGAAGCGGCCAAGGCCATTGCTTTTGGAAGTTACAATTATGCCGGACAAACTTGCATTTCGGTCCAAAGAATTTTTGTGGACGAATCTATCTTTGATCAGTTTGTGGAAAAATTTAAAGTCGCCACCAGCGAACTCAAAATGGGGCCGCCTAGTATGGAGGGAGTTTCGGTGGGACCGCTGATTGATCGCGTCCATGTCAATCGATTGATGGAGTGGATTGAAGAGGCCAAAGCTCAGGGGGCGCATCTGATTTTTGGAGGCGCGGTGGTGGATGTCGAACACAATTTATTGACTCCCACTCTGCTGACCAATACCCAGGAACAGATGAAAATTGTCAGTGAAGAGGCCTTTGGACCAGTGGCAGTCATTGAAAAAGTACAGTATTTTGATGAAGTCATCCGGGTCATTAATCGCTCTCGTTACGGGCTGCAGGCCGGGCTCTACACCAATCAAATCTCCCAAATGAAATACGCCCAAGAGCACCTGGAAGTAGGCGCCTTGATTATCAATGGGGTGCCTGGTTTTAGAATCGACTCTATGCCCTACGGAGGACTGAAAGATTCAGGCCTGGGCCGTGAAGGGGTGCAGTATGCAATGGAAGAAATGACGGAGTCGCGGCTATTGGTCTACTAATAGTGATCTTTTTCTGCTAAATTAATCCTTTCAAACTATCTTATCTATTTCGGGAGTTCTTATGACGGTTCGCGTGCGTTTTGCCCCTTCTCCAACTGGTTACCTGCATATCGGTGGTGCGAGAACGGCCATGTACAATTATCTCTATGCCAAAGCGATGGGCGGGAAATATATCCTGCGGATTGAAGACACAGATACTGAGCGCTCGGAGCGCAAATTCGAAGAATCGCAAATTGAAGACTTAAAATGGTTAGGGATCGTTCATGATGAAGGACCAGATGTCGGTGGCGATTACGGACCTTACCGTCAGTCGGAACGCGGACACATCTATAAGGCTTGGGCCGAAAAACTGCTTGATACCGGACACGCTTACCATTGTTTTTGTAGCGAAGAAGAGCTGACGGCCAAAAAAGAATTAGCGACCGCTGAAAAGCGCGCTCCTCATTACGATGGAAAATGTCGAAACCTTACCCACGAAGAAGTGACTTCACGTCTGGCGGCGGGCGAAGAGGCGGTGATTCGTTTTAAGGCCCCAAGAAAAGCCTATGTCTTTACCGATCATGTTCGAGGCCGAGTGGTTTTCCCGGAAGGAATGGTAGGGGATTTTGTTATTTTAAGGGCCAATGGTATTCCGGTTTATAATTATGCAGTGGTAGTGGATGATGCTTCCATGAAAATCACCCACGTCATTCGCGCCGAAGAGCATTTACCCAATACCCTTCGCCAGTTGATGATCTATGAAGCCTTCGGTGAAACTCCTCCGGAATTTGCTCACGGCTCACTTCTGATCGGAGAAGACCGCCAAAAATTATCAAAGCGCCATGGAGCGACTTCCGTTAATTTATACAAAGAAATGAATTATCTTCCGGCGGCACTTCTGAATTATCTTTGTCTATTGGGCTGGTCTCATCCCGAAGAAAAAGATGTTTTTGACATTCACACTCTCGGAACATTATTCGATCTAAGTCGCTTCACTAAAGCGGCGGCGATTTACGATATTAAAAAATTAGATTTCATCAACGGCCAGCACTTGCGCCATCTTCCGCTGGAAACTATTCTGACGGAAGTGGGAAAAGTTCTTCCGGTGGATCATCCCTTTCACCAAATGGAATACGAGTGGAAAATTGCCTGCGTAACTATCTTTAAAGACCAGATCAATTTTTTCCAGGAAATAACTCCGCATCTTGATATCCTTTTTTCAACAGCGGTTTCTGATTCGGCCGAATACCTGGAAGCAAAATCGTGGGAAACGACACCTAAGATTCGCGAATACCTGGCAGGCGAAATTGCCAACGCGAAAGCGGCAGGTAAAAAATTTGTGACGGAAGAAGATTATAATAACTGGAGCAATCACGTTAAAGGCGAGCTTAAAATTAAAGGCAAGCAGCTTTTTATGGGAATGAGAGCAGTGCTCACTCATCAGGCCCATGGGCCGGAGTTGAAGTTTATTATTCCATTGACGCCGATTGAAGTTTTAGAAAAAAGAATTCAGCTCTAACTAAAAAAGCCTCCCTTGCGGGAGGCTTTTTTTTATTATTTTTTCATCAGGCCTTCTTCACCACAGTAAGCAGGACCACGGGCCTTTTCAGCCGGAGTATAGTTGTAATACAAACTTCCACCACTTTTGCTGTTGGGAGCTTTGGTGTCGTTAATAATTTCACTGGCGTGATCTTCCGAGAGCATGGTGCAGCCTCGGCTCAAAGCAAACTCCGAACCTGAGGCCTTTAAGGCCCCGGCCGCCGGGTCATCAGAGGAAGCAGAGCCTCCTGGCATCATCGGGAAGGGATGCATAATGACGGCGCGGGAATAGGATTTGTCATTCACACCAAGTTGTAGCCCATGCAGCTTCATGGAATATTTCCATCGAGGGTCAGACGAGCCTTCGCGTCTGGTTCCGGTAATGAAAAAGCCACGAGGAGTAGCATAACTGCCGTCGGTGTTGGAAAAAGCTTCGGCCGTTAGCCCACTTTCTGGAACTCCTTTTTTTCCGCCATAACCATGGGAAGAAAAATAAGTTTTTACTTTTCCTGTTTCTAAATCAATGACAAAAAAACGTGACTTAGTCATGGGAGAGTTGAGATCGTTGATGGTGATGTAGCGTTGATTATCAATTTTGATCCCGCCTGGTCTGGAGGGATCGCCGGCCGCTTTGAATTTGGTGCTCTTGTATTTATCAAAAAAACAAAGAGACTGGCTAAGCGCGATGGGGTCTCCACCTAGTTTGGTAAAATTGGCCATGATTTTTTCTCTGGTCACAATGCCATCATCAACCTCGGCTTCAAGCTCGGCAGGCGCAGCAGGCTCAGGTGGAGGCGGAGGTGCAGGTGTGAAGCTATTTGAACTTTGGGCCACACACGCCGCTTTAGGGGGAGTCACTAAACTATTCACCTCTTTACTCATATTGAGGTTGAGCAATTTTAGTAATGGCTCCCAAAAATTATCAAAAAATCCCGCCGCCTGGGCGGGAGATGTAAAGCTCAAGAGAATAGTTATGACTAGAATGAGATTACTTAATTGTTTTTTCATTTGTTCCTTCCGCTGGTCCTTCGGCATCTTTTTCAATCACTTCACTTATTTCATTACAAAATTCTTGCACTCCACCTTCTCTAAAGAGTTGCACTTCGAGTGTGGCGACTTTGCTTTTTTGTTTTTTGACTTCGCTGATCAAATCAAGTCCCGTGCCTTTATTTTTGTGGAGAGCAATTTCTTTTTTAGCGACAATCGTTTTTTCGCCATCTTTAAGCACAACAACGGCCTTAGTGAAAGATTGGGCCGCCTTTATTTCCAGCGCCGTTAAATTTCCAGAGGCCTCCGACCACATTTCCAGCAAGGGAGAAGGGAATTCAGCTTTATCTCCGTAGCGGCCAATAAGCGTCACTTTTTTAGAGGAGCATTTGGGAATTTCTGCCAGTGCCAGTTGAGGCAGCAGCGCTAGGGCTAAAATTACTATTGTCTTCACGTTATCCTCGAGTTGATTGAAGTAGACCGTCTCTCACTTGTCGGTTTAGAAGCCCTGAGGATTAAATTAAAAAGTAGATAGTAACCGACTATCTAGCTGGGTTATTGCCCAACAGCTGATTTCTTACAACTTCCAACAGAGGATTGAATAAACCCGACAGAAACGATAGATTTTTATCTTCTCGCCTAGCGGAGGTTTCATGATTTTAGCGGCCATTTTATTCAGCCTTGTCTCTTTTAATGCTCGTGCTGGCCTTGATGCCGATTGGTCTGACCAGGCGGTAATTGCCCCAGGCACCAACCGGGCGAACATCTATAACCTAGATGCCACCACTTTGGAGTTGATGAAGACCGCAGGCTACAAACACGCCATGAATTATCCGGTCACTGTCACCGGCCTTTTGATTCCCTATCAACCTTTGCTTAATTTTTTTAATGCCGATTCCAACAATCCATTGAAGAAACTTATTCTTCAGATGGGAAAAAACTATACTGGTTTTAAAAGTGAGACCGAGCTTTATGAATGGTTGGGTTTAAATCAATTCAATCCTCCCACTGCCACTGGTATTTATAAAATGCCTTATCCCAATGGTAAAAAAGATCAATTCTATGTCGGTGCCGGATTGGTCACCACTAGTCACGGTAAGGGCTTAACTTTTAGTTGTTTCGCTTGTCACTCCGCCAATCTTTTTGGAACAACTGTCATGGGGCTGACTAACAAGCGGCCTCATGCCAATAAATTTTTTCATATGGCCCGCGGAGTTGTTCCTTATATTCCCAATAGTATCTTTAAAATAGGAACCAACGCCAATGCGGGCGAAGTGCTGATGTTTGAGCGCACTAAGAAAAACCTGGTATCGATTGGGGCCACGGTGCCGCAAGTATTGGGACTAGATACCTCTCTTCCCCAAATTGCCCTTTCTCTGGCGCGCAGAAATGAAGATGCGTACGCTACCAAAAATAAAATGTACGAAAAATTTCCCCGTCACAATGAACTGGAAACTTTCATCGCGGATTCCAAACCACTTCCTTGGTGGAACTTAAAATATAAAACCCACTGGCTGGCGGATGGATCGATTACCGCCGGAAATCCCATTCTCACTAATATTCTTTGGAATGAAATTGGCAGAGGTGCTGATCTCAAAGAGCTTGAAGTTTGGATGCAACAAAATAAACAAACGATTGATGAGTTGACGGTCGCGGCCTTCGCTACCGAAGCCCCGCGCTGGACTGATTTTTTTCCAGCGGCGAGTATTCATCTGGAGCGCGCCAAAAAAGGGGAGCAGATTTTCGCCAACCGCTGTCAGAAATGTCATGGAGAGTATCAAAAGGCCTGGAGTGCGGAAAACGCCAGCGATTTAAATGCAGTTGAAATTTTGTACACCACTAAAGTCATCTACCACGAGCAGACTCCGGTTAAGAATGTGGGAACTGATAATCAAAGAGCGCAAGGGGTAGCGGCCTATGCTGATTCCTTAAATGCTTTGGCCATTTCTAAATGGATGAAGACCACCGTCGTGCCTCAAGACGGATATGTGCCGCCTCCCTTGGTAGGAATATGGGCGCGCTACCCGTACTTGCATAATAATTCCATTCCTTCGCTCTGTGCGCTTTTAACCCGGCCTGAGAATCGTCCCGTGACCTTTGTCCAAGGTCCGGCCATTAATCCGGCCACCGATTATGATCAAGAATGTGTCGGTTACCCGGTGGGAGAAAAAATTCCAGCAGCTTGGCGAAAAGACAAAGAGGCGGTATTCGTGGCCAATAAAGAAGGGCTGAGTAATTTGGGACACGCTAAGATGTTTATTGGGGAAAAAGGCGAAGAACTGCTGAGTTCCGAAGACAAAATGAACTTGATTCATTTCCTAAAAACACTTTAATTATTTTTTTTGAGAGTGGATTCGTTCTTCGTTAATGGCGATATATATTTCTCGCCCAATCCAGGCGTCGGTTGCCGCGTAATTTTTTTGATCATTTTTGAGAACACTTGATTCCCAGTTGGACAATTTTGCTCTTTTAGAAAGGGTGAGGTTTAACACTTCTTCCGTCATTCCTTTGAGTCCGAAATTTTTTAGATGATAAGATTTCGCCATTTCCGAGAGCTCGACAAAGCCTTTGGGTTCAAACGGAAATGTTTTCTGCAGCGCCTTGATGTCGTCGCGAATCGCTACCCCGATTTTTTTAATATTTTCATTTTCAAAAAATGTTTTGAGCAAGGAGAAGTCTTTGAGCCCGTGCAGCCTGAAGAGCAGTGCGTAGTCAGCGGAGGCCAGCTGCAGAAGCGAGACTTGATAAACTTCGCCTTTCCGAAAGGAGGGCTTAGTCTCAGTGTCAAAGCCAATCAGAGGCTCCGAGCGCAATAATTCAAGAGCAGCAGCGATTTCGTGGTCGCTATTGATCATGATGATTTCGCCTGGAAACTGGGCCCTTACGAATATGTTGGTGTCGTCAAATTTATCATTCATTGTATTTTTACTTAAGACTTTGTACCATCAAGTTGGAAAAAAATTAAGTAAAAAGGAACAGCTTATGCCATCTTTTGATTTAGTCTCAAAAACGGACATGATGGAGATGAAAAATGCTCTGCAAATGGCCCAAAAAGAGGTCAATTCACGCTATGACTTTAAAGGTTCAGACACGAGCTTCGAATTAAAAGAAAATGCCATCGAACTTCGGGCCGATGATGATTATAAAATGAAAGCTGCTTTAGAGATTCTGAGAGGCCAGTTGGTCAAGCGCAATATTGGGCAGCGTTGTATCGATCCGCAAAAGGTAGAACCCTCGGGCAATCGGATGATGAAGCAAATCATCAACATTAAAAATGGGATTGATAAAGAGAAGGCCCGCACCATTAATAAGATCATCAAAGAATCAGGCCTGAAAGTATCGTCTTCCATTTTGGATGACAAAATTCGCCTGACGGGTAAAAAAATCGATGATCTTCAAGACGCTTTTATGAAATTAAGAGCTCACAAGGAAGTTGATATCGAGTTGCAAATGGAAAATATGAAACGCGACTAATTTTAGGGGAGGAGCCAATGGTGAATAAAAAGGGCCTGACGGTCATCGCTATCCTGATTGTGATCGTTATCCTCAGTTGGTTTATCTATCGCGTGTTCAATAGCAGTGGGACAGAGGAAGTCATTAGCGACAGTAATCCCCAGGTCCACAGCATCGATTCTAAAATCCCTCCCAGTTTGAAAATCACAGCACCAGAAGAGCAAAAAGCGATAGCACAAGGTGCGATTACCGGTAATCAAAAAATTTTGGCCAAAGAAGACGAAAATTTCGAAATCTTCGATAAAATGGAAAAAAACTGGCTGCAAAAAGCAGAAACGATCATGGGCCCCCAAAATTACAGATTGTATCTGGAGATGCGAGAGCGCAATGATAAAGAAAAAATGCAGGCCTATAAAGAGTATCACGAGTATTTGCGACAAAAATACGGCGATAAATTTTCTTATAATATCTCAGAGGACCAAAGTGTCCGAGAAAAACAAATCAATCAACGTTACTTAAAAGAATTGCTGGGAGTTATTGGCCCGGAAAAATTTAAACTTTATACCGCGGCCAAAGATCAATTAAATGAAGAGATGAGAAGAAATAATAAGGAAGCGATTCAAATCGAATTTTAAACAGCTTGGAATTCCTATGACCCTAATGACTAAATGGCCAACGATTGAAACCAAAAATATTCTCAAGGCCCATATCTTTCGTTATTTACAGGTAAGCAGACAATCACCCAGCACTAAAAAAATAGGTGAATTTGATATTGTTCAATGTGCAAACTGGGTCAACGTCGTGGCGATTACCCCTGAGCAAAAAATCGTTTTAATTAAACAATTTCGTCACGGCACTGATAACGTCACCACCGAGATCCCGGGGGGCGCTATTAACTATAATGAAGATCCTCTAGAGGGGGCCAAAAGAGAGCTGGAAGAAGAGACTGGTTATACTTCCGAGCGCTGGAGTCTCTTGGGTAAGGTGGATGTCAATCCGGCCTTTATGACCAATACCAGTGCGACTTATCTGGCCCTGGATGCGGTTAAAAGCAGTCAGCAAAACCTCGATCCTTTTGAGGAAATTGAGGTTTTTTTAGATGATGTGCAAAATATAAATGAATTAATTAAAAAGGGCGAGATCACTCATTCGCTGGTGGTAACGGCTATTTACCTTTACCAGCAGCGATAGTGTTCTGATTAACCATATAATAAAGAAGTTTTCCGATATTTAATCTTTTGGCCTCAATTTTATCCATGAAAGTCTCACGACAGAAATCATAAGACGCACACTTGTGGAAAGTGAAAAACTTTGCACTTTGCATCCAGGTCCCGGTCGGTGGGATTTCCATTTTCGCCACCATATAAAGGAAAATAGACTGCGCAAAAACTTCTTCGGCAGGTTTTAACTTGGCCATGGTAATGATCGCGGCCCGATAAATTTTAAAAGCTTCTACCAATTCTTTGTAGTCGATAATATTATCTCGATTGCTGTCAAAACGAATGAAAGTTGATTCGATGTTCAGCATCGCTCCAAGAATTAAAATATTGTCACGTTTATTGACCGGGATTTCAGGATTCGGGTTATCTCGAGCGAAACCTTCCACCCCTTTTAGGTATTCATCGACTTCGGTCTTAGGACTATTGTTTACGTAGTCGCTTAGACGAGGGAAAAACTTTTTAAAGTTTAGTTTGTTTAGCATTGTATCGAAAAAATGAGAGTTGAAACAGGCCGTTTCAAAAACAGGATCATCCTGATTAATGCCCGTATCACAGACTGACGAGAGTTCTGTTCTAAACTTATCTGAAATTTCCACTGCCGAGAGAATCATCTGGATGTATTCAGCAGCTTCGTTCACGCTGACTTCCAGATCGCCGTTAGATCTATTTTGGAAAAGATCGGCCAGCAAAACGGCATTGCGGGAAAAAGTCGCAGGATTAGGAGACCACAACTTAAATTCTTCCAGCAGGGGGCGCATGTCGTTCAGGAATAATTCGAATTCTTCCACCGAGACTTGGGGGATGTTTTGCGAATTTTTGTGTCCGTAGCCTTTTAAGAGTTTTACACTGACCCATTTCATCAGGGTCGCTTCCAGAAATCCTTTTTTGTTTCTTTTTATTTCGCTGCCGTAGTAAGGGATTCCTTCTTTCTCAGAACGGTAATAACGAACATTGACTGCTGTTTCCTGGAAGTCCAGGTGCAGTTCGGTCACACGTCTTAAGCTGAAAAGATCGTATTGATTGGGAAGGTCCAATTGCTGCAAGTATTTGATCGGTTCATTTTTTTCCAAGGCCCCGCGATAAACATTGTAAGTCGCGATATTGAAATAAGCTCTTTCCACGAAGTCGTTGGAAATATCTAAAATGACTTTCAGGTCGCGAAGCGAGAAGAGTTCCGGGTGCCCGCCAATGATTTTCTTTTTAATGGCGACGATACTTGGCTTGAACTTTTTCATGTTCGTATCTTTAACAAAACCTTCGGCCAGATTAAGAATTTGATCAATGGTGAATAATTGGAAATCAGTTTGATTGAATTGGATGATGCTGTAGAGGTCACGAACATTTGTCAGGTAATAACGTGAATGTTCGGCATCGCTAGCGAAGTTAGTGTTTTTTACGTAGTAAAGATCAAAGCTTAAAGTCAGGATCTTTGGAAGTTTCGAAATAATCGAAGAGAGTTCATTGGTGGTGATGACTTCTTTTTCCCCACCGGCCAAAACTCTTTTTAAGAAAATAAGCGAGTCGATGGTGTCGGGATTGATTTCTTTAGATCCCAGTTTTTTGCTGGCATCGATGATAAAATTTTTAATATTTAATTGTTGTTGAAGACCGGGAGATTTTTCGATGATCTTAACGGTGCCTTCAGCGAAGCGAGTAACCGAGGCGTTGAATTTTGCTCTGAGTTCCCAGAAATGCCCCTGGTTTTTTTCATCGTCCATTTCTTTTAGCACTTCGGTAATAATAATGGCTTCCTGATTAACTTTAACCAGTAGCTCAAAGAGGGGAGAGATATTAGAGCGAGAGATCTTGGTGGCCTCATCTTTTAGCAAAAGCATGTTTAGTTGGAAAATTAAGCTCAGGCCTTTTACGATGGAATCACTTTGTCCCTGAAAGAATTTTTTAATGAAAGCATTAAGTTCTGTTTCAGAAATAGATCCAGAATCTTTAGAGCGAACATATTTGGTGAACTGAATAAAGTTCTCTTGCAGACATCTGATTTGGTCTTTTTGATCCGCTTTAAAAATTTCGCCTAATTTGGTGATATCGATTTTACAGGCCTGGAGTTCGTTGGCCTTAAAGACATCCAGGTTAGCAGGTGGCTTATCCGAGACGTAACCACAGCTGGCCAGCGCAAGCGCTGAGATCAATAGCAGGCAGTGGAGCAAGCGTTGTAATGGACATTTATTCATATACATAAGGTTATAAGGTCTGAACAAATAAAGTCAAAGCCCAATCTCGCCTGCTAAGAGAATTTTACAGGGTGCATCTTTCATAATTGGCAACTATCAATTACTTTGGCATATAAGCAAATTTCCCAATGAAAACTTCTTCGGAGAAGCCGTGTTTTTTAACAGGTATTTATTACATTGTCTCTTGACCCTAGTTATTGTCATGAATCCGTTAAGGGCCAATGAGAGTTCTATTACCTATGAAAAATTCTACCGTTTAAACAACCCCTTATACCGCAGTAACTCTGGTGATCTTATCAATCTGAGCTATGAAAGCTCACCGGTAGACCCCCTGAACAAGTTAGATGTCTTCGCGATGGGCGATCTGCGTCTTTATTTCCAGGACAACAATGCCCTTAATTACTCACTCCAGGAAGGCTACGTCCGCTATCAGGGTGAGAGTTTTCAATTGAGCGTGGGGCGAAGAATTCTGGATTGGAATACAAATGAAAAATATTGGAGTTTAGGTTATTTAAATGCCAATCAGGCCTTCACCCTATTGAGCACGGAAGAAGAAGGGGTGACCGGGGTCCTGCTAAAAAAAGATCTGGGCCAATTTGAGTTTGATGTCTTGCTCTCTTATATTTTTGTGCCGCAAATGAATCCAGCTGTCGATTTTAAAAACGGAGAAGTTCGCAGCAAGAGTGACTGGGTTAGACTTCCGCCCAAAAGAACGGTGGTCAATGGATTAGAAGTGCCGATCTTCTACAAACTCAGCAAGGTCGATGTTTCCAAAATCGTATTTAATAAATCGTTGGGCGGAAATGTTCGCTACAAATGGAAAGAAGGCGGGCTTTCGGCCTTTGCCATTTATAAACCAGAAAACAGACTCCGCTCCAATGCTTCCGCCTTTTATGACAATGTGACTTTAAATCAAGTCGTGGTTGAGGCCGATCCAACTATTAATCACCACGCTTATTACGGGCTTCAGGTTTTTCAGGCCTTCGGTGACCTTAAAACCCGCGGGGGACTAAGTTACGTCGATCCCAATGCCCGGCTGGGAAAAGATTTTCCGGTCGATATCTCCAATGCCAGAAAGACTTTCAAGTCCGATTATTTTGCCATCAATCCTCGCTACGACAAAGAGGCCTATACTCACTGGAGCGCCAATCTGGATCGCAAGACTTATGCTCTCTCGCTCAATTACATCCATCTTTTAAGTAAAAACATCCGTGCCAGCGATGACTTTTTTAGTGATACGGTAAAGTGGAAAAGAGCGCTTGGTGGAAGTATCAGATATTTTTTCACCGATTCATTCAACATGCTGCTTGATCTAAAATACGATTTCGCCCGCTATGACAATATCATCAAAGGTGAGCTGGTTTATAACTACCAGAACAAAGTCCATCTGGCCCTGGGGCTGGAAGTGCTGAAGGCACCGTTGGACAGTTCGTACTGGAGTTATTATCGCGCTAACGACACTCTTTATTCTTCAGTTGGTTTTTACTTCTAATTTTATTTTTATTTTTGGCAATGAGGACAGTGATAAGTTCCCCGCCCGCCCAGGATTGTTTTAATCACTTTGCTTTTTTTACACATCTGACAGATGCTCTGATGAAAAACCACCAGGTGTTGCACCCCTTCGCCCTTTTCCCCAAAAGCATCGCGGTAGCCGCCGCCAAAAGTCGTTCCCGAATTTTTGACTGCCCCAAAAATAATCAAATCAATCGCGGCTTTGATTTTGGCGCAATCTTTTTTGCTGAGGGTGCTGACGATTCGAGTGGGCAGTAGCTTGGCCCGGGCACAGATTTCTGTCGCGATATAATTTCCTACTCCCGAAAAATATTTTTGATCCAGCAAGAAAGGCTTTAGTACTTTGTTGGGATGTTTATCAAAAATGGCCTTGATATGATCAGCATCGAAGCCCGGTTCGCTGATGTCCATCGGGTAGGTGCTGAGTCGTGTTTCGAAATTTTTTTTGTTCAAAAAATAAATATGGCCGAAGCGTCGAGGGTCTATATAGCTTAAGAATTTTTTGTCGGTCTCGATGATGACATGGGCATGTTTGCCCTCGATTGCATCGAGTTTTGAATCGCTGATTCTCCAGGAGCCGGACATGCCGAGATGGGAGATGATGTAGTGATTGGGGTTGTCGAATTTGAAGATTAGGAATTTTCCTTTGCGGATGATTTCAGTAATGGCCTCGCCGGATTTGGGAGTGAAATCTTTTTGTTTTATCAGTCTGGTGGTTTTGTCGGAGAACGTCGTTTTTTTTATCTCCAAAGGGAGAAAGTGGGAGAGTTGGGATTTTATGGTTTCGACTTCGGGTAACTCAGGAATGGGACACCTAACCTATCAATGTTGTTAATAAAATTGTGGAGCTATCTGTATAATAGCTCCACAATAGCGCTTTTAGAAGCTATTCAACTATTTTCTTTTTTGGAAGTTGAATAACGTTCTCTTGATTAGCATTTTTATCAATAGTACCCCTGTAAACTTCCATGATCTTTTCAGATACTTCTTTTTGGAAATCGTTATCAAGTTTACTGTAATGGTCAGCTAACTTTAAATCCTTGTGACCTGTCATTGCTATTACTGCATCTAGCCCGCCAGCAACTTTACGAGCTAAATGGGCCATACCGTGACGAAGATTATGTGTTCCAGTATAAGGGAGTCCAGCCTTCCTCTGTGCTCCTTTATAATTAACTTGAATGGTGGAGTAGTTGAGAGGCTGACCTTCGACATGGAAAACGAAATTAGAACCCTTTACTTTAGCTTGAAGTCGTCTCATTAAAATCTCTCGGAGCTCCTTGGTCATATGAACAGGTCTAGCTTCCTTATTCTTAGGATGAGGGTTTAGAGTAACAAACATTTTCGTAGACTGATCCCATTGGCAAGTTTCCATGATTGTCAGTTGTCCATTTTCAAAGTTAACCCGATTCCATTGTAGACCTGCAACCTCTCCAATTCTTCCAGCAGTAAGGAATTGAAGCATGGCTAAATCGCGATAGAGTGGTTTGAGTGCTTCAAAAAACTCTAAGGCATGATCTAGCGTAATAGATCTGTTCTTTGGAGGTACTGCACGAATGAACCCCTGCTTCTTATGATCGGTTCTAACTGGATTAGATAATCCTTGAGCTTCATCTTCAAAGTACTCACTATTTTTATACCAATTGAAAATGGTAGTGAACATGTTCAACTCGTTATCCAGGTTGCATCTCTTTGCTCGACCTCTGGCATTTCCTTCATAGAATTCACTTTTAAAGTAAGCAACATTTCTCTCCACAAATGAGGTGATTGTTGATCTTTTAATCTCATTCATGGGTAAGTGTTCGAGCTGTTTGAGTAACTCATATCTCCTTTCCCAGATATCTCTAGTACTAGAGGCTAATATAGGAAAATGTTTTTCGCGCATGAGTTCAACAACTTCTTTTAAGGTAGAAGTCTTCGAATTGTTAATATTGCTCTTATTGAAGTCTCTCCATAGAGTTGCCTCTTCTAAGGAATCAAATGTCTTCTTAACTTCAACCCCGTTCTTTTTCTTTCGAACGAGGTATGAATTAGAAACACGATGCTTCCAAATGCTTTTATGATTCTTGAGTTTTGTATAATTGAATGTTGATTTTTTCATATGATCTCCTAATTTCCTTCCAGAATCCAATTATGGATTTCCCTTGGGATAAAATAGAGACGTTTTCTTTTCTTATGAAACGGAATAGCTTTCTGATAAACTAAATTGTAGATAGTTCCTACAGTTAGATTCAGGTAAGTTGACGCTTCACTTATCGTCCATAATTGATTGTTAAAGATCATTTCTGTATTATTTTTATCAATTCTTTTCATTTTAATCCACCCAATTACTTAATTTGTTTTTATTAATATCGTTATATGATTCTCTCGCCATCAACCTCACTTGGTCGAAATAGGAATAATTATCATCTCCTTGAACTAGTGCATTTATGTTGCTCACGTTCGTATTCTCATTTGAAAAATTCTTTTCAATGACAGGATCAATGTAGATAAAGTGACGAGGAGGATTTGTTCCATTTTTCTCCTTTGCAATTCTTATGTGATAATATTTTCCAGCCTCAGAGGGATAGCCAGTATCCTTGTAATTAGGATTGAGTTTCGTCGATGTATATCCCAATGCAGTACTGAGCTCGTTGATCACTTTCCCTCTGCTGTAACCATTACGTCTATTCAGTGCTAGATAGTCACATATATTTTTAGGGGGATAACGGTTTCGAAGCTTGTCAGGTTTTGTCTTATAGAATTCGTACATCTCGCATAATTCATCAAGGATATCACTCGTTGATGAACTGACAGAGTAGTTAGGACTTTCACCAAAAACTTCTTTAACGAAATAGCTCATTAGTCTAAAGCCTGAACGTCTATCTTCAACGATGGGCAAAGGTGTTGCCTGAGTATAGCTAACACTATTTATTTTTGATAACAGCGTTGCTAATAGTACGGGCATCTTTTCATTCCATTTTTCATAAAAGTGTTGAACTTGAAGTGGAGTTGATTGGGTTAATTCTATTTTTACAAGACGTCCTTCTGTTTCATCGGTAAACATTTTGTGAACAGATGTAAGAGCAAGGACGAAATGATTGGGAATTTGAACGTACCCGTATCTCATCTTTCGATACTGAATTATTTCGCTCGTTGCGATAGAATCAATTACTTTCATATCTTCATCTGATGCATTTTTGATTTCATCAAAGACAATATAAATGACACCTGACAATTCAGCGAGGAAGACATCAAGCTCATATTGGCTAGACAATAATTTCTTAACGATAGCGGTAGCTTTAATTCCGTTATTGTAGATAGATTTTGCTAATATCTCAGATAAGAAATTTTTTCCAGACTTGGTTGGCCCAAGAAAAGAGTACGCTGGCATTTGGCCTGGCATTAAATGAGTGAGCATTGGTTGAATTAAATAACCGAGATAGTTTATAGCATGGTCCGAATTTTCCCAAGAAAATGATTCTTTTAAGTCTTTTACAAATTCTTTAAGTAAACTGTAATCAATTTGTTCAGATGTTAAATCTACTGCCATAGTTTTTCGAGGCAATTTCTCATCAGTATTAAATACCCATCCATTCTTTACTCTGTAAACTGGGCGATCGAAGATTGTTACTTCATGAAGATTGCTTTTAAGAACACTTAATGCTTCGAGATTCGATACTCTTACTGTTTCTACCGTTTGCTCAGCGGTTCTTTTTTCTAAGTCTATTTTATGTGTTGTTGGAGTGATTACAGAAAGTAACTTTCTGTTCATTTTAATAGGGGTATAAAGCTTTGTTTTGAAAGTAATAGGTGAGGAGTCTCTTTGAGTCCTCCCTTTAGTGTATTGCAAGTGAGAAAAAGCTCCATTAACTAAGCACTCTTTTGTTCGAAGGGGGTAGTTATTGAAAAAGATTATATCTAAATAGGCACTCCATTTAGGATCTGTTGATAGCATTTCAAAAACTAATTTAAAGTGCTTTTCAAACTCTATGAAAATGTCTGTTAAATCTTGATTCTTCTTATCTTCATAGAAAGCATAACGATACATATCCATCACTGTTTCTTTATAAACAAATTTTTGCATATGCATCAGTAGGAATTTGCTCTTCTCACTAATGGTGGATTTTGTGGATTCTGGGATTGAGTCTTGGTTCGAATCCTGTTTTGGGGATTCCACACTTTCCACACTAACCACGTTTTCACTAATGTGATTTTGATCGTGAGGTTTACCAGTGTCATCGTTTAGATTTTGAGCATTGTTCTCAGGGGCAGTTTCAGTTTGCATAATGACTCCTTTTGTCATTGATTGTTTTAGTAACCATGCCCGGTGAACGAATTAGAGGCCTTTTCTGAGGCGAAATGAATCACATCGTGAGTAGGATTAAGCTAGGTATTTGTAATCCTATTACTGCTCGTAAAAAGGGGAGTATGCGTTATTGAATTTTGTGCAGATTCTTTCTGATGCGACTTAATGAAGCAATGGATTGTTTATAAGTGAGACCTATAGAGTCACCAAGAAGTACGACTGGAATTTCAGTATTACTACCGTGACTTCTGCGTTGATTTAATTTGCTCATGGCCTGATCTCTTTCTGTCGCTAACTGTATTAACTCGTCACTTGGATTTATAAGCTGTGACAACATAAGCTGGTCAATGTTTGATAAGGATGAAGATAGCTTCATGAGTAGCTGCTTTGCTGAAACTATTTCGGCAGGATCAAAATTCGAATTATAAAACTCATTAGAACTTTCATCGGCAGATTCATAATAAGTTTCCCATTGAATTTCTAAAAATTGATTTCTTGATTTTGTGTAATATTTTCGACGTAAATCGATGAAGCGATTTTTTATCGATTTCATTAAAAGATTTTTAAAATGAGGGGATTTAAAATTTAAATCGTAATGGAACTTTAGGATTCTCAACAACACAATGGAAGCTTCGCTAAAAAGTTCGTCTTCATCTAATTTTGAATTGGACCATGAACGACATTGATATTTAATCAAGAAAGAGTAGTGTTTCAGCCCTTCTTCAAATAAAAGCTCAAAACTAGTCTTCTCGGTATTCATATTTTCACGTTACCCAGGGTGTATATAATCATTATCGCGCCATACCGCGTGAATGTCTCCTAATAAGAATAAGTATTTTCGTTAGCTACTCTAA
>Ga0208115_1000165_pt1 | contig 16669 bp, 14 predicted proteins | sample LakWasMeta4_LOW4_2_FD_183856 | JGI IMG/M metagenome (GOLD analysis project Ga0208115, IMG submission 183856) | Freshwater sediment methanotrophic microbial communities from Lake Washington under simulated oxygen tension - Sediment Metagenome... | ecosystem: Environmental > Aquatic > Freshwater >...
CTACTCGATTCTATTTTGAGTGCTGTTGATAATGTCACTGGTATATTGAGCCGTATTTTCGGAAACATCGCGGGCTCAATTCATTGGAGAAAAGGTTATTTATACAAAAATACAACAGCGCTGGAAATCGCTCGCGGCAACCTGATGCCAATGGATATCCTGCTGGAAAAAAGTCCTTTTGTTTTGACCGATAAATTCATTCCTGGTCACTACGGTCACGTTGCGGTTTACCTTGGAACCAAAGAACAACTGCTCGCCATCGATATGTGGAACCACCCGGATATCATCCCCTACCATGAAGCCATTGAAAAAGGAAACGTCATCCTGGAAGCCGTTCGTTCAGGAGTTAGACTTAATTCGCTGGATGAATTTATGAACATCGATGAATTAACCATCATGAGAAAAGAAGATGGATTAAAAAATCCTGATCTATTAATCGAAGAAGTCACTCGCGGCATGGATCAAATTGGAAAGGCCTATGACTTCAATTTTGATATCGCTACTCTGGATAAAATTGTTTGTTCAGAACTCATCTACATCACTTTTGGAAATGTTCAATGGCCGACTCATTACCGCATGGGAAGAGCGACAATTACTCCTGATGATGTGGCCGAAGTTCTTTTTCAGAAAAACACAAAATTCAAAATTCACAATTATATGGTTGCCAAAGAAGAGCACCGAATTGAGTTAAGAAATATCAGTTATATTGCGGACGAATTTGATTACGAAAAACGCACAAAAGAAGGCAATCCGATCGAAGATGAGCAAGATGCAACCAATAGTTACTGGAAAAAAGAGACTAAGTGCTATAATATAGCTGAGTCTGAGCGAACGATCCAACCTACTAACGCAGAAAGTTCAGCTTATGATAACAAGCGCGTCTGTAAAACCAGTTACAAAGAATTTTATTATGAAGAAAGGGAATCTATCTAAGCTGTCGGTTAAAAGAATAAGTACCTCGCCTTACTTCTCTCCTGAATTTGAAAAACTTGAAAAAAACAAAATTGAATCTGTCGCGGGAGCTAAAATGCTCCCCGCTAACAGCGAGCAGCTGGCAGATATTTTAATCACCAATACTCACACCGATATTTCCACCATTTCAGAGGCCCAATTGCGCGCCTGTCAACTGCTGATTCATCCCAATTCGGGTTATGATAATTTACCCGCTGAATTTATTAAGCAGGCCAGCTTCCCGGTGATCATTGGCAATCCGATCCGCGCTCATGCCGTGAGCAACTATATCTTGAGCGCCCTCTATACCCACTACTCTCCTATTCCTTTCGACCACAGCTGGAGTCCCTCGCGCAAATGGCCGCGCAAACTACTGCAGGAATTATCGATTCTTATTTTAGGCAGTGGTCATATTGGCAATTTACTCCACTCAAGCCTCGCCTCTAGCGTCGCCTCGATTCAAGTTTACGATCCCTACATCGGGCCTAATGAGTTAAAGCTAAAAGGTGTCGATGTCGTCATCCCCGCCTGTAGCTTGAATCAGGCCAATAAGCACATGATCAATCAGCAATTTCTGCTGCAATTGAATGAGGATTTTCTTTTAATCAATGCTGCTCGTGGCGGATTGGTTCACACTGAAGAGCTACTCAATGTTCTGGCGATGAGGCCCCGCGCCCACGCTATTTTAGATGTCTTTGAAAAAGAGCCGGCCGATTTATCGATCTTCGGCCAGCGGGACAATATCCGCGTCAGCTCCCATGTGGCCGGAGTCTATGAAAAGATCGACGCCACTACCGCGAAGTTTGAAGCAGAAGTCATTAGCGACTTCCAAATGCTGGATCATTCTGAATTCGAAAAAAAATATAAAACATTGATTCTAAAAAATCGTCTGAGTCCAGATGGATTTTTAATTTAAGGATAAGAGCCTATGACTATTCCCTCGCGCCATGAATTCCTTTCCAAAATAAAATTATACTTAACTCCTCCCGGGGAAGGTGTTTTCACAGTGCATACCGCGAGTGATAAAAGAATTAATTTGCAAAAAAAGATTTACGGACCTGAAGCGCTCAAAGAAAACCGGGTGCGCGCCATCTGGGAAGAAAGCCTCAGTAATACTCTTCCACTTTCCAAATGTGTCATCTTTGGAATCCCTTCGGATTGCGGCGGTGGAATCCAAAGAGGGGCGAATTGGGGACCTCTCTATTTAAGAGAAACGCTGATCAATTCCCGGGAAGATTTAAGGGCCTATGACATCGGCGACGTAAGAGTTGTTCCTCACCTTTTGCATGATAAATATTTAAATGATGAAACTATTAAAAAGGTAAGAAAGGCGCTTTATCAAAGTGAGTCCATCAGTTTGCCCGTCTCCCCCCTTTCGATTGCTTATGATTTCGCTCAAAACTTTCATCAACAGTTTCCTTCAAAATCTATTTTCATGATTGGCGGTGATCATTCGGTCAGCTATCCCATGGTCAGGGCCTATCTCGAGGCCAAAAAAGCTCAGGGAAAAAAAGTGGCGCTCATTCATTTTGATGCCCACACTGATTTGCTGGAAGAGCGGATGGGAATTGATCTTTGTTTTGGAACCTGGACTTCTCAAGTGATTCCCTACCTGGAATCCGCTGAACATCTAATCCAGATTGGAATTCGCGCCAGCGGTAAAGAGCGCGGGCACTGGGAGAAAAAATTCGGTCATGTTCAGTACTGGGCGAGTGAAGTTTTTGAAAAAAGTCCAGGCGTCATCGGTGAAGAAATCACGTCACATTTAAAAGCATTAGGAGTGGAAGAAATTTATATTAGTTTTGATATTGATTGCCTGGATATTACTTATGCCGGAGCAACCGGCACACCTGAATCAGGCGGACTTTCTCCCCATGAGCCGATGGTCATTATGCAAACTCTATTTGAAAATTTTAAAATTACAGGTAGTGACATGGTGGAAATTGCTCCCATGGTAAAACCTCCAGGTGTCAGTCAAATGGAGCCAGAGACCACGCTGTTAGTGGCCAGCGCCCTATCCACTTTTTTAATTCAAGCGATGGGAGTCGATCACTAAATGGCGATCGTAGAGTTTCCCCCTATTGAATCTGCTGATGAACACGGTCTGGTTGCCATTGGTGGCGATCTGGAAATTGACTCATTACTGCTGGCCTATTCCCAAGGAATTTTTCCCTGGCCTATTTCCGAAGAGTATCCCCTCGCCTGGTTTTCTCCCGATCCGCGTGGCATTCTGGCCTTCGATAAGCTTCACCTGAGCAAAAGTCTTCGTAAGTTTTTGAAAAAAAATCCTTATGAAGTCAGATTCAATACCAATTTTGAAGCAGTGATTATGAACTGTGCTCGGGTCAAAAGAAATGATCAGTCTTCAACCTGGATCACCCAGGACATTATTAATTCTTATATTGAACTACACCGCCAAGGTTATGCTTATTCAATCGAAACTTACCGCGAGGACATACTGGTTGGTGGGGTCTACGGGGTTTGTATCAATCGTTTCTATTCCGGTGAATCAATGTTTCACACCGAAGACAACGCCTCCAAGGTGGCGCTGGTCTCCCTGCTTTATTTACTTAAACAGCGCGATATCGGCTGGATTGACACCCAAATGGTCACCCCGGTGGTCGAGACCCTCGGTGGCCTGGAGATCCCCCGCGAGACCTTCCTCCAAATGCTCAATGTTTCATTAAGATCATAAAAATCAACATCTTACTTGCTATGTAAAGTTTACAACAAAGACCACTGCGCGCCGCATCCTGATAAGATTGATGAAGGTTTAATTTCATTATTTTGTTTAGGGAAGTTATGAAGAAAAGTACATTTTTTTTAGTATTCGCTCTAAGCTTCACCATCGCCAGCGCCAGGGCCGAAAATCCTGAAGCGCAAATAGGGCAAGCGCTCCTAGATCCTCTCAAAAGCTTAGAACTAAGAAGTGCAGACTTCATCGAAAAAACCGAATCATGCGAAGAGGTTTTAACCAATCAAGTAGCAATCATTGATGAAAGTGAGAAATTTATTTTATCTCTGGTTAGCAAAAAAAAGATGGACATCACCGCTTACGAAATCACCATGCTCCAGAAAATTTTAACCAATCGATATCTTCATCTTATCAAAGCGGTCAGAATGTATCGCGACTCCGAAGCCCATGCTAGTTGCGCGCCCCGAGTGCTGGGAAATGCCATTGCTATTTACGATTTTACCGAACTGGGATCACGGGCCTTAAAGGACAGCAAACTGAGAAGAATTATTTTAAATTTTACCAATTTTCCAAAGTATAAATTAACACGACTCAAAGAACTCTATGACCACTACACTTCGCGAGCGGTGATTCAAGAATTGCAAGAGCGAATCATTGAAGAAAATATCTCGCTGCCGTCCAGCTTAATCATCAACGATGCTACTCGCGGTGGAGGAAATTTTTATGAACTCAGTGATGTGGCCGTCTCGGGAACCAGCAACCTGGTGTCGGGAGCGACGAGAGTTTGGGGTTTCATCTCAGATCAATTGAAATGGAGAAAGGGGCGCTTGAATAAAAATAGCGAAGCGCTGGAAGTGGTTCGCGCCAACTTAAAACCACTGGATCTGATTTATGAAACCAGAAATTTCACCCTTTCCAACTACACCATCCCCGGGCACTGGGGGCATGTGGCGGTATGGCTGGGAAGCAAAGAAGAACTCCAAGAGTTAGGTGTTTGGGATAAAGAATATTTTGCACCCTTTAGAAAATTTGTCGAAGACGGAAAAAATATTATCGAAGTCAGAAAACAGGGATTGGGAGCTGTCTCCCTTAGTGATTATATGAATCTGGATGAAGTTGCCGTGACCCGAGTGAGCAACGCCTTGGCGAATGCTGAAGCCATCATTCAGGAACTCACGGAACAAATAGACAAAAAATACGACTTCACTTTTAATGCTCACTCCAGCGACAAATTGACCTGCTCGGAATTCATCGCTTTTAGTTATGGCGATATTCACTGGCCGGAAACCAGTGCCTTATTCCAGGTCAGCATCAAACCTGACGATCTTGCCATCCTTACCCTATATGAGAATTCTCCTACCGAATTCATTCTTTACCTCAAGGGCAACAAAGACGGCTCTTTTGAGAACAAAAATTTTGAGGAATGGAAAGATTTATTTGGAAAACGAACCGAAGACAAATTGAGTTACCGATAAAAAAAAGGCCCTCATCACTGAGGGCCTTTTTTTATCACTTATTATAAACGTAATTTTAATCGATCTTTATCATCTACCGTCGAAACAATTCCCTTGCCGTTGTTGAGAGATTTTCTAAACGCCAGTTCGTAATGATCTGCCACCCACTCTTGTTCTGCGTGGCCAGACATTTCGTATTCATTAGTTAAGCGAATAGCATCCACCGGGCAAGCTTCTTCACAAAATCCACAGAATACACAACGAAGCATTTCAATCTCAAAAGAGACAGGCGCTTTTTCAACTTCTTTATCAGAGTCATCAGCGGCCACGATGTGGATACACTGAGCTGGACAATAAGTTGAGCACAGCATGCATGAAGTGCAACGAAGAGTTCCATCTTCCTTCACCGTCAGAACGTGTTTTCCTTTAAAACGATCCGAGTAGAAATACTTTTCTTCCGGGTAGTTTAAAGTTATGCGGTCATGCTTAAAAAGATTTCGCAGCATGGTTATCATTGTTATCTTAAGGCCTAAATAAGTTCCTTTTAAGAAACCGTGTTCACGGTATAAATCAGCATTTAAAATCATACATTCACCCATTTTCCGTAATAAGAGACGTCTTTTGAGATCTCACCGTAAGCACGTCCTGCACGCAACTTACGATTGCTGCCTTGATAATTGATGATCTCGCCATTTTTTTCCAGGAAGCTTGGAACAGGCAGAAGATAATTAAAGGCGCGAAGAGTTGAGAGTGTTTCACCCGGAGTTAGAGCGATGCGAACCGCTGCTTTCTCAACTTTAGCAATTAAAGTATTGAAGTGATCTTCGTTATAAAGAATTTCAGGAATCACCACATAGACAACATCCGAGCTGGAAATTCCATTTAATAGTTTATCCAAAGCGGCCTGGGAGTGATCATATCCGGCCAGTTCAAAAGCGGCCTTCGCCCCTCTGGAATTGGCGTTTTTATCCCCTCTTCTTAAAATGCCGTCAAACTCAGGTCCCTGATCTGGAAGTGTATAAAGCCCAATTTCGGCCTTAGAGCCTTTGATGGCATTGAAGAAATTGGTGTACTCTCCATTGGTCAGAGCAGCAGTCAAAATGTATTTAGCTTTTTTATTTTTAACGCTGTTTTGAACATTAGCTTCATCAACTGGCACGAATAAACCGTTGATGTTTTCACTGGCGTTCTGGAGACGAGTCGGGCTGGAAACGTGTTTATAGATGTTGCGACCATCATCACACATCCAGTGACCGTTTACCTCATGATCGTAAATAGGTTTAACTCGATAAGCGCCATTTTTATTTTGTGAAACTTTAACTGAACAGCCAGTGGCGCAACCAATACAAGTGGTCTGCACTTCTTCCAGGAACCAAACCCGTTGCTTAAAACGGAAGTCTTTACTGGTTAGAGCTCCAACCGGACAGATATCAACCAGGTTTTGAGCATAGTCATTTTTAAGATTTTCATTAACAGTGATTTCCGCATGGTCACCACGGTTAAGAATTCCAAGTTCATTGGTTTTTGTCACTTCTTCTGTAAAGCGAGTGCAACGAGAACAAAGGATACATCTCTCAGCATCCAACATGACGTTCTTGCCGATATCCTGAACTTTTTCTTTGTGGACTTTTTTGTCGATCATTTGAGAATCATACTGACCGTGCTTCATATAATAATCTTGAAGTCCGCACTCGCCGGCCTGATCACAAACCGGGCAATCCAGAGGGTGATTCAACAGGTGAAATTGCAATGTACTCTCTACTGCTGCTTTAATTTTTGGAGTGTCATTACGGACAACCATCCCTTCGGCGCAGGTGGCATTACAAGAAGGATAAGTTCGAGGGACGCCATCTTGCTCAACCATACACATTCTGCAAACACCGGCCACTGAAAGCCCTGAGTGGTAGCAGTAGTGAGCAACTTCAATTCCGTTGTCGAGAGCAGCTTGCAAAAGGTTTGATCCCTTTGGGGCTTCGATCTCTTTTCCGTTCCAGGTTAGTTTTACTTTTTCCGTCATAATTATCTCTGTAAATATTTACACTATTAATCTAATTTATTTTTTAGGAGATGCACTCACGTATGTTTCAAGTTCTTCTCTGAAGGCCTTAATCATTCCTTGAGTAGGCATGGCCGCGGCGTCCGCCAGAGCACAAATAGTTTGTCCTCTCATCGCACTGGCCGTTTTATCAAGAAGATCGATATCAGATTTTTTAGCAGTTCCCTTATCTCTTCTCTTGAAAACACTCTCCAGCCATCCTGTTCCTTCGCGGCAGGGTGTGCATTGACCACACGATTCATGGTGATAGAATTCAAGCGTCCATTTTAGAACATCACCCATATTGCGAGTTTCATCCATAACGATAATCGCACCAGAACCAAGCATTGATCCTTTCGCCGCGACATCTTCATAGTCCATTTTTACAACATTCGAAACTTCGGCATCAAAAATAGGACAAGATGATCCGCCCGGGATAACCGCCTTAAGTTTTTTGCCATTTCTCATTCCACCGCAGTGGATTTCGATAATGTCCTTGAGAGAAGTTGAAAGTGGAACTTCAATCACCCCTGGTTTGTTAACATCACCCGAAATGGAAAAGAGTTTGGTTCCAGGAGACTTTTCAGTTCCCCATTGTTTATAAGCAGCGGCTCCGTGTCTCATGATCCACGAAACGGCGGCCAGAGACTCAACATTGTTAACCATTGTTGGGTATCCTCTGTATCCTTTGATCGCCGGGAACGGAGGTTTTAGTTTTGGCTGTCCTTTTTTTCCTTCCAGCGAAGAAATCATTCCAGTTTCTTCCCCACAAATATAGGCCCCAGCTCCACGGTGAACGTAGAGATCAAAATCAAATCCTTTACCTAAAATATTTTTACCAAGATATCCTTTGGCGTAAGCTTCTTTGATCGCTTTTTCCAAAGTCACGGCCTGTTGATGGAACTCCCCGCGGATATAGATATAACCCTTTTGAGTGGCCAGTGCCCAGGCAGAGATAATCATCCCTTCAATCAGGATATGGGGATTTTTTTCAACCAGGTATCGATCTTTAAAAGTTCCCGGCTCTGATTCATCTGCATTACAAAGAAGATATTTTTTAGCGGCGCGATCTTTTGAAAAGAATCCCCATTTCATTCCGGTTGGGAATCCCGCTCCCCCACGGCCACGAAGACCTGAGAGTTTAACTTCTTCTTTGATGCTTTCTGGGTCTTTATCGAAACAAGCTTTCATTGTTTCGTATCCACCCGCTTTTTCAAAAACTTCAATATTGTTAACACCAGGAATGTGGTGATAACTTAGCAAGGCATAGTCTTTATAGTTGGCGACGTCTTTCATTATCGTAACTCCCCTAATTTTTGAATCGCAGCTGCCAAATCAATGTTTTTTACATATTCATCATTGACTCTCATACAAGGAGCGAGTTCACAGGCACCTAAACATTCCATTTTTTGTAATGAAATTCGGCCATCAGTAGTTGGAGTTAAATAGCCGGTATCAAAATGCTTCAAAAGGCCTTGGTAGATTTCGCGGCCGCCGAACATTGAACAGCTAATGTTGGTACAAACTTGAACCATATTTCTGGCGACTGGAACGTCGTAGAACATGTCATAGAAAGAAATGACTTCTTTGATTTTGATTTCAGGAATACTCATCAGGGTACTGATGTAAGTAATTGCCTGAGGCGGGATCCATTTATTTTGCTCTTGAACTAAATGCAAGGTTGGAAGCAAAGCTGACTCAACATCGTCATAGCGAGTAAGGATCTCTTTATAGGTTGCCAGATTAGCGGCATTAAACTCGAAAGTTTCGCCACTAGTTGTTGGGGTAGTTTTTTTTGTATCGCTCATCGGTCTAATTCTCCCGCAATAATGTTCATTGATCCAAGCTCTGCGACAGCGTCTGCGATCATCTGATTGTGAACAACTTCGTTAAACGACTGGTAAATAGCAAAACATGGCGGACGCACTTTAACTCTGTAAGGATTTGGTCCTCCATCAGAAATAACGTAAAAGCCCAACTCTCCATTGGCCGCTTCGGTCGCAGAATAAATTTCACCCACTGCTGGACGAACACCTTTCATGATCAGCATGAAGTGATTCATCAGACCTTCAATATTGGTGTAAACTTCTCTTTTTGGTGGAATACAAACTCTTTTATCCAGCGACTGGTAAGGACCGCTCGGAAGATTGTTCAGAACCTGAGTGACGATGCGTAGAGATTGTCTCATCTCTTCCATCCGAACCAGATAACGATCAAATGGAGTTCCGTCTTGTCCGATTGGAATTTCGAAATCAACATCGTTATAGAAATAGTATGGATTATTTTTTCTAATATCGTAGTTTACACCTGAGGCACGAAGACATGGCCCTGTGTAACCCCAAGCGATAGCATCAGCAGCGCTTACCGGTGCCACTTTTGTTCTTAGAGTGTAAATTTTATTTTTAGTTAAAAGACCATCGACCACTTCGATATTTTTGGAAATGATTTTTACCACTTCCAGACAGTCCGTCACCCATCCGACTGGAAGTTCCTGGGCCATCCCACCAATTCTAGTTAAAGAAACGGTTAATCTAGCACCACAAAGTTTCTCGAAGAGTTCGTAGACTTTTTCTCTTTGCTCTAAACAGAAAAAGATAGTTGTTAAGGCTCCAAGGTCAACCGCCCCTGCTCCAATACAAACCAGGTGGTCGATCACTCGAGAAAGTTCAGCTAAAACCATACGAAGTGCTTTAGCGCGATCAGGAATCTCGATTCCCATCATATCTTCGATGGCCTTACACCAGCCAATATTATTCATTGGTGATGAACAGTAGTTTAATCTGTCAGTATAAGGAATGACCTGATTATAAAGATGGTTTTCAGTCATCTTTTCAAAACAACGATGAAGGTATCCAATTTCCAGTTTCGATCGCTTGATCACCTCACCTTCAATTTCCGCCATAATTCGAAGCGTGCCGTGAGTGGCGGGGTGAGAAGGACCGATGTTAATCCATTCTCTTTTTCTCGCATCGTCTTCACTGATTGCAGGATCTGCTTCAAAGAAAATTTCAGAAGATTCAGACAAAGGCTGATTATGATCAGCAGCATAATCTTTTCGCAGCGGATGGCCCACGAATTCGTGGTGAGTGAGTAGACGTTCTTTTTTTCTTCCTAAATAAGAAATCCCAAACATATCCCAAGCTTCGAGCTCAAACCAGTCAGCCCCTTTCCAGAAAGGCATAACTGAAGGAACAATCTCTCCGCCCTCAACATTAACTGGAACCCGAACGCGGATGCGTTCATTTTTATCCATATTAAGCAGATGGTAAACGGACTCAAAGCGAATTCCATGAGTCCACTCGCTCACCGGGCGTTTACTATTGTCCACACCGCAAATGTCGAGCAGCATATTGAAACCAAATTCATCTTTTAGTCTGGCCATTACGCTCAGAAGATTTTTGGTGTCAGTGAAGATCACATGGTTTTCAAATTTGTAGGAATAAGAATTCCCGGCAAAACTTTTTTCTAGATCTTGAGAAAATTGACTTAGTTCTTGTGACATGAAAAAAACCTATTTTTAACTTTATAATTATTAGTTTGAAGAAGCCTTTAGCATCGCTGCTGCCTTCGCAGCTTTAGCCTCGGCCGCAACGACTGAGTCGCCGTAAGCAGAAACGCCTTTTTTAATTCGGTCTTGAATCTGCATAATTCCCTGAAGAACCGCTTCCGGAGTTGGAGGGCATCCTGGAATATAAATATCGACTGGAATATCGCGCGAGACACCTTGAACCACGTGGTAAGCGCGGTAGAATCCACCGGAAGAAGCACACGCCCCCATGGCAATAACCCATTTCGGATCGGCCATTTGATCATAAATTCTACGGAGTACCGGAGCTTGTTTTTCAGTGATGGTCCCAGCGATAATCATCAAATCTGATTGGCGTGGGGAAAAGCGAACAACTTCCGCACCAAAGCGTGAAGCATCGTACTTGGGCCCTACAACTGCCATATACTCAATCGCACAGCAGGCGGTACCAAAAGGAAATGGCCATAATGAATTAGATTGTCCCCAACGTTTGGCCCATTCTAGAAATGAATCGGCCTTAGTCGTTACAACTAAACGATCAAGGGCAAAGTCTTCTTCGCTTCTACTGGCCAGTGCGCTCACGAGTCTCTTATTAGTCGACATAACGTCTCCTATACTAAATTTGTAAATGTCTTGTTGTGGAATATTTTAGGGAGAAGCGCTGAAAATGTAAATCAATAACTTACTGGATCGTCGTGGCATCATCGATCGTAAAGTTAGGCCATACAACATCCTGCGGAAAGACATCAAACTGATTTTCTTTGATGGAGTCCTTCCGCTCTTTCTGGTCTTTACAGACCAGCGCCAGGCTTCTGTCTTCCACCCAGCCATAAATTTTTTGATGGCTACCACCGCGTTGAGTGTCATATTCGATAAAACGGTAGTTTTTGTTAATTTGGTTCCTCATCAGACCCAGGCCATTGATGGCCTGATCAAACGCCTTTTCAAAGTCTCTTGCGCGGCATCGATTTAACTCAATATTTTGGTCATTAAAATAATGGTTATCGTCGACTTTGGGGTTATAAGACCACATTTTCTGGGCGCAACTATAATAAAAACCGTTTTTTTCCAGATTGGTGAAGGCCTGCAGATAAGTAAAAAACCACAATCTTTTATCATTTTCGTTGATATTGGCCGGACGAACCAATTTCTGACATTGATAAAATTGATTGGAATTTTGTTTGTAAAAAGTTTTGAAAAAATTTAAAAACTTGGCCTGTTGATCGTGTTTTTCCGTACGAATTTTTTCCACATTTTCCCAAATATTATCGTAGAGTTTAAAGCATTCTCCTCTGAAATTGCTCAACTCCTTCATCTGGATCAATTTGGCATTTTTATCAAAATACTTTAGGGTCTCGTCCAGGTTATATTCTTTAGAAATGCGAAAGGCCGGGAAATATTTTTTACCAATCTGATGAACGCCGTCTTGATTAACTAAGATTGATTTAACATAAGTCCAATCGACAATCGAACGAAGTTCACTCAATAAATTAATGCCGGTATAAGCGCTGTCGTGAGAATTAACCGCCAACAGGATCTGCGATGATGTCCATTTTGACTTTAAATCACAGGGGTAATTTTCACAGGCCTCCAAAATGACCGAGCCAACAATGCGGGCCGTATCATAATTGGTGGGAACCGGCTTAAATTTTTCAATTTGGCCCTCACGGGAAAAGACCACAATTTTTTGAGGTTTGCCATTTTCATCATAAGTGCGGGGAACAATCCCCTGAGTGAAATTAGGCCTAAAAACATCGCCTTTATAAAAATCCCAAATATCGTCCACAGGACAATAATCGCGCTCCTTATAAAGTTTCCCCGAATAGAGATCGAAATTGTACTTGAAAGAGCTGTCTTCCGGGATGGCGACAAAGAAGTTCACGAGTCTGCGCTCTTTACTTAAGGCCGGGTCAATATCAAAAAAGGGATGGACCAGAAAATTGTCGTTTTGATCCATATGGGTAAAACGAAAAGGAACTTTAAGCCAATTGGCCTTGATAATTCGCTCATCCCGTTTGTCATCTAACTTAGTGCTGGAACAACTAATTAAAGAAATTGCCATAAAGAGGCCAGGAAGAATTTTTTGTAATTGACAGATTCTCATAAATTTCCCAAAATCACAGTTCGCCGAATTCGTTTGTATAACTTCCTAAATGTGCCTGGGTGGTGGAATCGGTAGACACAGCAGATTTAAAATCTGCCGACTTTTACCGGTCGTACGAGTTCAAGTCTCGTCTCGGGCACCATTTTTTTAACTACCTATTATCCTTAAATTTTCCACCACATTTTTTCTTTAAGGTCCAAAACAGGGATAAACTCCTGCACGACACTTATTTCTTCTTCGTAAAAATGCGCGTACCTCATAGTCATGTCTACTTTAGTATGACCTAAAAGCTTTTGGAGATCAAAGACATTTCCACCGAACTAGACTTGTTTGTAGCTTCCCAAAAAATCCCCAAAACTTGTCAATGCACTTTTTAAATCTTCTGCGTGAGGAAGAAACACAACGCGGACATGATCAGGCTCAGGCCAGTTGAAGGCGCGGCCGTGCACCAGAAGAATTTTTTTCTTCTGCAATAAATCAAGCACGAGTTTTTCGTCGTTCATTAGATTGAATTTTTTTGAATCGAGTTTAGGAAATGCATAGAGCGCGCCTTTGGGTTTCACCACACTCACCCCGGGAATATCGTTGAGAAGATCCACGCAGAGATTTCTCTGCACAGTCAGGCGTCCCTCAGGGCCGGTTAAATCAGTGATGCTCTGAACTCCGCCGAGAGCAGTCTGAATCGCATGCTGGCAAGGGACGTTTGCACACAAACGCATCGTGGAGAGAATATCGAGACCTTCAATGTAGCCTTTCGCCATTTTTAGATTTCCGGAAACCATCATCCACCCGACGCGATAACCGGCGGCCCGGTAAACTTTTGAGAGTCCTCCGAAAGTGACAGTGAGAATATCTTCCGAGAGTGACGCCGTGGTGACGTGTTTTGTATCGTCGTATAAAATTTTGTCGTAAATTTCATCGGAGAATAAAACCAGATTGTGTTCACGACAGAGTTGAATCACATCGAGAATAAGTTCTTTCGAATAAACCGCGCCAGTTGGATTATTCGGATTAATGAGAACGAGCGCGCGTGTACGTTTTGTAATTTTCTTTTTGATATCATTGATGTCGGGAAACCAGTCTGCATTTTCGTCACAACGATAATGAACGGCGCGACCTGAGGACAAATTCACGGCCGCTGTCCAGAGCGGATAATCGGGCGCTGGAAGAAGAACTTCGTCATCGTCGTTGACGAGTGCCTGCATGGCCATCACGATGAGTTCAGAGACACCGTTGCCGATGTAAACTTGCTCGACATCAATACCTTTCACCCCGCAATTCTGATAATCAAGAACGATTGCTTTCCTCGCAGAAAAAATACCTTTCGATTCGCAATACCCCTGAGCATTGGGAAGATTGAGAATGATATCGCGGACGATTTCTTCCGGCACATTAAAGCCGAACGCACCAGGATTTCCTATATTGAGTTTCAGAATGCGATGGCCTTCTTCTTCCAGCCTGCGCGCTTCCTTGTGAACAATTCCGCGGATGTCATAACAAACGTTATTAAGTTTGGTGGATTTCAAAATCTGTGTCATGTGTGTCCCTTCCAAGTTCCGTCGCAGCGATCCTCCGCCAATTAAAGCACGGAACTCAAAAAGGTTCCACTAGACTTGTCGATGACTGTTGCACGCAAATGTGTATGCACTTACAACACGCTTAAAGTTTTTATAACCATTTAAATTTATTGGCGCAATTATTGATGGTGTTATAGCTTTAAATAGTTCGAGTATTTGTGTATGGGAGCATGTTTGGTTTAACTATTATTTTGTTGCCACTAGTTTATTATTTCACTAAAAAAAATATAAGAGATGCGCCACCACTAATCGATCTGCCAGCTCTCGCTTCCCTTTTATAAACCCCTTCACAAGATCAGGTCCTGAACATATGTAAACTTTACCAATAAGCAGATTATAATTTGACGCAACTTCATATTAGTTTTAAATGATTAAAAATTCATTAAAACGAGGATTAAATATGAAATTTCTACTTCTTAGCTTATTAAGTTTTTCTGCATTCGCAAGCTCTGGAATAAACGTAAAAGTAAGCGATGGTGGCTTAGCTAATTGTAAAACAAAGGCAGACATCCAAAGAAATAAGTTTGGTGTTTATAAAGCTGGATTAAGATCCATTACAGTAGAAGATGAAATAGCTGCGGTAAAAATTGATGTAAGCTTTCTTTCATGTGCAGAAAACGACGGTCAAATCGGATTTAACGAAGTAAGACCATATGACTCTTTCAGCTACCAAACAGTATCATTGAGCACAGGGATAAGCACTGTTCAAGCTCAAGCTGAAATGATCAAAATGATTTCATACCGAGATGGAGTTTATAAAAAAATTGCAGATATTCAACTTTCAAATGAAGAAAAGCAAACTGTAAAACTAGAATTAAAACTTCAAGACCTATTATCAGAAGAGGAAATTACTGCTCTTCAAGATGGAAAAGTGGTTACAGGGAATTTTGATTACACTATCCAAAAAATGATAAAAATTGAAAATCAAAAAAAATCGAACTTAATAAATTTTGGTGCTTTTAGAATCCATTTCAAAGCAAACCTAGATAATAATAATCAAGTCAATATCATCGCAATTAAATAATATCTAAAAAGGGCTCGCTTTATGCTGGCCCTTTTTTAGTTACTACTGAATAAATCAATACGTCTCATAACTTTTCTCTATCTCTATGAAAAAACAATCTATTCTTTAGTTAAAATTAATCCTTAAAGTATTGTCGGCGATTCTTTTAAAGACTATTAACCACATCCTTTCGAATAAAACTTTTATGGAGGTTATTGTGTTTAAGAAATTTACTGCCGTCTTGTTGCTCTTGGCATTCACAAATGCGTACGCGGTTTCGCCCGTTAATCAATCGTACGCACTCGCTAATGAGTTAAACAAAACTTTTGATGAACTAAATTACAAACTCAATGTGGAATGGGATCAGAGCGATTCTAAATACAGGGATGATGCGCTGGAAGATTTTGAACAAAATCTCGAAGCAATTCAAAACCAAGGTCTTACTAGTCAGGAACTTGTTCAATATACATTAGACAAAATTAAAGACAAAAAAACGCGTGATGAGGTTAATGAAATAGCAAATATTATTAATGAAAATAAAATGTCGCCAGAAGAAGCTAGGGCCTTTGCTTTATCGAAAATCAATAGCACACACGCTCAAGGCGCAAATTGGGTTGGTTCTAGAATTAACGCAAAAAAAGCACTTATCGTGGCAGCGGTTCTTTTGATCGTTTGTGTGCTCGTCGTTGCTAGCAAAGATGGTAAAGACGGCAAAGATGGAACTGATGGAAAGGATGGACACGACGATAAAGAATGCAAAGAAAGTGACAAATGTGATCATGAAGACAAGGATCATGAAGACAAAGATCATGAAGACAAAGATCATGAAGACAAAGACCATGAAGACAAAGACCATGAAGACAAAGACTATGGCGACAAAGACCATGGGGACAAAGACTATGGCGACAAAGACCATGGGGATAAGAACAAAGATTTTGGCGACAAGAACAAAGATTTTGGCGATAAGAACAAAGACTTTGGCGACAAGAACAAAGATTTCGGCGATAAGAACAAAGATTTCGGCGACAAGAACAAAGATTTCGGCGACAAGAACAAAGATTTCGGCGATAAGAACAAAGACTTTGGCGACAAGAACAAAGATTTCGGCGACAAGAACAAAGATCATGGCAACAAAGATCATGGCGATAAAGACTAATTCTTATTCAGAGATTGGATTTAAAAAAATGGCCCTCTTAATGATCTGTACCCCAAAAAGTGGACAGTTTAATAAAAGGGCCCATTAGTTTAAACGCCTGCACTCAGCAGGCGTTCTTCCTTTAAGTCCCCATTGAGGGCGTTCTCTGTTGTAATAGTTTACGTATTC
>Ga0208115_1000176_pt1 | contig 16091 bp, 15 predicted proteins | sample LakWasMeta4_LOW4_2_FD_183856 | JGI IMG/M metagenome (GOLD analysis project Ga0208115, IMG submission 183856) | Freshwater sediment methanotrophic microbial communities from Lake Washington under simulated oxygen tension - Sediment Metagenome... | ecosystem: Environmental > Aquatic > Freshwater >...
CTTGGTTGGAATATGCGGATACACCTCACCGAATTTTTTGAGCAGGGTCAGTGAGTTCTGGTAATCAGAACCGGGTCTTGCCTGTTTATAGAGCCTGGGAATAGTCTCCAGGTTGTGGTTCATGACATCCGGCGGAGCTTCGCTCAGAATCTTCATGGCAACATCCAGGCGGCCGCGGAAATCCGGCACCAGGATTTCAATCTTGATGTCCGGTGATTGCGCACGTACCGCCCTGATGCAGTCCACAAAATGCTGGGCGCCGCCATCTGGCAGATCATCGCGGTCTACGCTGGTAATGACGACATATTTCAGTTTCATCTGCGCAATGGTGCGGGCCAGGTTCTCAGGCTCATTCACGTCGGGTGGCAGCGGTTTGCCATGCGCCACATCGCAGAACGGGCAACGGCGGGTGCAGATGTCGCCAAGAATCATGAAGGTGGCAGTGCCGCCGCTAAAGCATTCGCCGATATTGGGGCAGCTCGCTTCTTCGCAGACCGTATGCAGGTTATTGTCGCGCAGTACGCGCTTGATTTCCTGATAGCGGGCAGAGTCCGGTGCTTTCATGCGTATCCATTCCGGCTTGCGCTGGGCAGGCTGCGGGATAATTTTAATCGGGATGCGTGATGTCTTTGCAGCGTCAATTTCCTTAACGCCTGCGATTTTCTGTTTGCCAGCTTTACTCTCTGGAATGTCCGTCATGCCTGTTCCGTCTCTTTAATCATTGCTGGCTTTTGCCGGCAGTTAAATTTGCAGCGAGTTTTTCCAATAACAGCTCGCCTATCGTGCTTGCGTCATCGCTTATGCCCAGGGCTTTGGTCTGTGTTACCTGCAAGCCGGCATAGCCGCAAGGGTCTATTGCCGCAAATGGGCTTAAATCCATATCTACATTCAGGCTCAGGCCGTGATAGCAGCAGTTGTTTTTTACGCGCAGGCCCAGCGATGCGATCTTGGCTTCCTGCCCGGTTTCAAGCTGCACATAAACCCCGGGGGCGTCTTTCTTTGCATTTGCCTTGATGCCATGCGCGGCCAGCAATTCAATCACCGTATCTTCCATGATGCTTACCAGGCTGCGGATGTTCAGTTTGCGCCGCGGCAGGTCGAGCAGCACATAGATAATCACCTGGCCGGGGCCGTGGTAGGTAATCTTGCCGCCACGGTCGGTGTGCACCAGCGGAATGTCATCACGTGCCGGTAATCTAACCTGCTTGCGGTTAAGGCCTAGTGTATAGACCGGCGGGTGCTCGGTAAGCCACAATTCATCAGGTGTTTCGGCATTGCGTTCAGCATTGAAGCCTTGCATGGAACTGCATGCGTCTTCAAAGTCGGTAATGCCTAAATGCCGTATGATCAAAGGCTGCTGCATCGCTTGCCAGTTGCAGTTAGAGTGCGAATTTCACCATAGGATGCGCGCTCAATAAACGGTAGACGTCATCGAGCTGATCCTGTGTAAGTACATAAACAGTACAGGTCAGGCTGATGTATTTGCCAGCCGAGCTTGCCCGCATCTCTATATGGTCAGTAGTGAATTCAGGCACCACGCGCTGAATCAGTTCGATGATGGTCGCAGAAAACGTCTCATGCGTTTCCCCCACGACCTTGATGGCAAAGTCACAGGGAAAATTAATCAGCGGCGGTGCGGTATGTGGTTCTATTTCTTTCATGGAGAAGCCGGATTATTGCGCCAGTAATTTGATTGAATCCCAGGCACGGCCGAATATACCTGCAGCATCTACGGCTTTTGCCGCCACCAGTGGGCGCTGGTCAATCACTTTGCCATTCAGGGTGAATTTGACATTGCCGATGACCTGGCCTTTTTTAATCGGTGCAACCAGAGGCTGCGTACTTGCAATCACCGCTTTCACGTTGGCATATTCGCCTTTTGGCAGGGTCAGGTAGAGATCGTTTGCTACGGTTGATGCAACCTGATTCTCGCTGCCTTTCCACACTTTAAGCTGGGTGATGCTTTGGCCTTGTTTGTACACCAGTGTTGAATCAAAGAACTGGAAGCCGTAATTGAGCAATTTCTGGCTTTCTGTGGCACGTGCCGCATCAGTAGGCGCGCCAAGGATTACAGAAATACGGCGTACGTTATCGCGTTTTGCTGAAGAAATCAGGCAGTAACCGGCAGATTCGGTATGGCCTGTTTTCATGCCGTCAACGTTAGGGTCCAGCCATAGCAGGCGGTTGCGGTTAGGCTGCGTGATGTTGTTGTAACTGTATTCTTTCACTGAATACAAGCGCTTGTATTCATCAGGAAAATCGCGGATCAAAGCCGTGGCCAGAATCGCCAGGTCACCCGCGGTGGTGTAATGCTGTGGGTCAGGCAGGCCGGTTGCATTCATGTAATGCGTATTTTTCATGCCCAGGCGTTCGGCTTCTTTGTTCATCATGCTGGCAAAGAGCGTTTCTGTACTGGCGATGCCTTCTGCAAGTGCGATAGATGCATCGTTGCCGGACTGGATAATCATGCCATGCAGCAGCTCATCAACGGTGACTGGCTTGTTGGGCTCAATGAACATCTTGGAGCCTTCTACTTTCCAGGCAATTTCACTGACCGGCAAGGTCTGCGTGAGCTGCAGATGACCATTCTTGATTGCCTTGAAACTCAGGTATGCAGTCATGATTTTTGTCAGCGACGCAGGCTCGATACGCATGTTTGCATTTTGTGTGGCAATCACATTGCCGCTGTTAAAGTCTTTAAGCAGGTAGGCTTTTACTGCCAGGCTAGGCGGCGGTGCAATCTGGGCGTCGCCTGCATAGGCTGGCTGGCTCAGTGACAGGGCTGCAGCCAAAGCAGTTGCAGAAAAAGTGCTGATGGTGCGAACTAAAAATGGATGGTTGATCATTATGTATGTGGTATTTTGAATGTTTACTGATTGGTTACGATTGCAGGCATATTTAATTGCTTGCGAATTTTATTGGCGGATATGTCGGCATCTTTACGTGTGTCGAAAGGCCCTAGCTTCACGCGGTAAAGACCGTCATTATACACGTTAGTGACTGCTGCATTGCCGGCGATATCAAGCCCGATTACCTTCTTCTGCAGCATGTCACCGTTGAGCTCGTTCTTGAATGCGCCCACTTGTACGTAGTAGCTGAGGCTGCTGGTGTCGGTGCTGTCTTTACTGTCTTTGCTGGCAGCAGCTTTTGCCGCTGTTACGACAGGAGTTGTTGCGGGAGTTGCGACAGGCGTCGCCGCAGGCTGGCTGTATGCCACAGGCGTGACTTCAGGCTGGCGGGCTGGCGTATTATTTGCCGGCTCCGCTTCAGCTACGCGTGTGCCGTTCATTTTCTGTAAGGCTTCCGGGCTGGTGTCTATCCATTCAACCTCTACCAGGCCGCTGCCCTGGCCCGTCAGGCGCAGTTTATAGGCGGCCGCATAAGACAGGTCTATCAACCTGTCATGTTTGAACGGGCCCCTGTCGTTAATGCGCACAATCACCGAGCGTTTATTCGCCGGGTTAGTCACCCTCACATAGCTGGGAATCGGCAATGTGGTGTGGGCACCTGTCATCGCATACATGTCATAGGTCTCGCCGCTGGAAGTCTTTTTACCGTGATAACGCCTGCCATACCATGATGCAATGCCCTGCTGGCTATAAGGCGTGTAGGTCGTCATGGGCACGTATTTCTTGCCTAATGCGGCGTAAGGTTTGTTGGAGTTGACAAGCGGTGTCTCCGTCTTCAGCTGGGCATCAGGAATGCTATCAATATCAGCAGGGGGATTGTCGCCGGGGCCATCATCCAGATAATAGCCGCCCTTGCCTTTGGCTGGCTGGCCTGTTTGGGCAGAGGCTCGTGTTCCATTATCCGGTTTGACGCTGGAGCCGCCGCCGCATGCAGTCAGTAATGTGATGCACAGAATGACAATAAACTTCTGAAAGTTAAACATTCAATCACCTCTATTTGAGTATATGCAAATGCCAGGCATCGCTTAGGTTGCAACCAGGTTCTTGTGCGAATGTATGCTCATTAAAATGCCAAAGCCCAGGCACAGTGTCACCATTGAGGTGCCACCGTAGCTAATCAGGGGCAATGGTACACCTACTACCGGCAAAATGCCGCTTACCATGCCCATATTAACAAATGCATAAGAGAAGAAATTCAGGGTGATTGCGCCAGCCAGTAGCCTGGAAAACGTACTTTGTGCCTGCGATGCAATCATCAGGCCGCGCATGATGATGACCGTGAACAGGCTGAGCAATAGCATGTTGCCCAAAAAGCCGAATTCTTCGCTGAACACGGCAAAAATGAAGTCTGTGGTGCGTTCCGGCAAGAAATCGAGCTGGGTCTGGGTGCCGTTCAGCCAGCCTTTGCCGGATGCACCGCCGGAGCCGATGGCGATAATCGCCTGTATGGTGTGGTAGCCCGCGCCTAGGGGATCTTGCGTCGGGTCAATCAAGATCTCGATACGTTTTCTTTGATAGTCGTGCAGCATAGACCAGAATACCGGCATCATTGCCATTAGCGATACCGCTGCGCCCACCAGGAATTTCCAGCTCAAGCCTGCCAGGAACAGCACATAAAAACCTGAGGAAGTAATCAGCAGGGCCGTACCCAGGTCAGGCTGCTTCATGATGAGCGCAACCGGTACCACCAATAGCAGGCCAGCGACAACAAAGTTGGTGGCTCCTGGCCTGCCTTCGCGTGATGCAAAGTACCATGCCAGCATCATAGGCATGGCGATGCGCATCAGTTCAGATGGCTGTATCTGCGTAAAGCCTATATTCAGCCAACGGCGCGCGCCATGGCTGATAGAGCCGAACAGTGCCACCGCAATCAGCAATAGCACGCCAAGCACATACAGAATCAATGCGACACGTTCCAGCTTTTGCGGTTGTATGTTTGCAACTGCCCACATGATGCCAAGTGCTACCACCATGTTTGCAGCCTGGGAATAAACGCGCTCGATACTCTGCCCGGATGCGCTGTACAGCACGAACAGGCTGGTGAGCATAGCAAAGAACAGGCATGCCATCAGGAATGCATCGACGTGTTTGAATAAATGCTGGGTTATCCTGCTAATCATGTAACTCTTCCTCAGGAACGGCAGCCGCCGCGGCTGTATTTCCAGGTGCCGGTTTATCTGTGCCAGCAGTGTCTGATGCAGGTAATTTGCCCAGCAGGTAGTAATCCATCACTTTCCTGGCGATAGGGCCGGCAGCAGAGCCGCCGTGGCCGCCGTTTTCAACAATCACTGCAATTGCGATTTTAGGGTCTTCAGCCGGTGCATAGGCGATGAATAAAGCATGGTCGCGATGGCGCTCATCAACGGCATGCTCATTATATTTCTCATTCTGCTTGATGCCTATCACCTGTGCCGTACCGGTTTTAGCGGCAATCGCATAACTGGCATTGGCGCCTACGCTGGCTGCGGTACCGCCCGGCAGCGTCACATCCACCATGCCGCGTTTAACAATTTCAATGTTGGCTGGGTTGAGCTCGATTTTGTCCTGAATAGTGGGCGGCAGCACCAGATTCTTGCCGGATAGTGCGTTTTGAATCTGCGTCACCAGGTGCGGCCTCATGGCAACGCCATTGTTAGCCAGAATCGATGTGGCCTGCGCCAACTGCAGCGGTGTTACCAGCGTGTAGCCCTGGCCAATGCCGACAATGACGGTTTCACCGGGGTACCATGGCTGCTTGAAGCGGCGTTTTTTCCACTCCGGTGTCGGCAACAGGCCTTCAATTTCACCCTTGATGTCAAAGTCTGATTTTCTGCCAAAACCAAAATGGCGCACGAATGAAGCCAGGTTATCAATGCCCAGTTCCATTGCCAGCCCGTAGAAAAAGGTATCACATGACACGGTGATGGCCCTTTGTATGTCTACAGAGCCGTGGCCGCCTGGTTTCCAGTCGCGGTAGCGGTGGCTGCTGCCGGGCAAGGTATAAAAGCCGGGGTCGTGTATCGTGTACGGCGGCCCACGCTTGCCGGCTTCTAATCCGGCGAGTGCCACGAATGGCTTGAATGTAGAGCCGGGCGGGTAAATGCCGCGCAATGGGCGGTTAATCAGCGGCTTATCCAGTGAATCGTTCAGTGATTTCCAGCTTTCGCTGTCGATGCCGTCTACAAACAGGTTGGGGTCAAAAGTCGGCTGGCTCACATAGCTCAGCACTTCACCAGTCTTGGGGTTGATGGCGACCATGGCACCACGGCGTTCACCAAATGCAGTTTCGGCAATCTCCTGTAATTTGCTGTCGGCTGACAGAATGATGTTGTCGCCCGGAATCGGCGGGTTGCTGGAGAGCACGCGCACGGCATGGCCATCGGCATCAATCTCTACTTGCTGGAAGCCGGTAGTGCCGTGCAGGTATTTCTCGTAATACTGTTCCAGCCCGCTTTTGCCTATGTGGTCAGAACCTTTATAGTTGGAAAGGTCACCGGAAGCTTCCAGGTTTTCCAGATCTTTGTCATTGATGCGGCCAATATAGCCAATCATGTGCGAGCCGAGCTTGCCCAGCGGATAATGGCGGAACAGGCGTGATTTGATTTCTACACCCGGGAAGCGGTAATGGTTGACCGCAAACCTGGCGGCCTCGATCTCGTTGAGATGGGTGCGGATTGGAATGCTTTCAAAGTTATGGCTTTGTTCGCGGAATTTCTTGAAGCGTTTTCTATCGTTGGGGCTAATCTCTACCAGCTTGCTGATTTCTGTAATCGTCTGTTCCAGATTCTTGCTTTTTTCGGGTGTGATTTCCAGCGTGTAGACAAAAAAGTTATGCGCCAGCACCACGCCGTTTTTGTCCAAGATCAGGCCGCGGTTGGGGATGATGGGCACCAGCGAGATGCGGTTGTTCTCTGCCAGCGTCTGGTAATGATTATATTCTTTGAGCTGCAGGTAAGAAAACCTGAAAGCAAGCACTGCAAACAGGCCAAATACCGCAAGCGCAGCAAAGCCTAATCTGAGCTTGAAATGATACTGCTCATGCTGGTAGTTTTTTAGTTCTGCACCCATGCCTGAATCAGTTACCGCGTGAATGCCGGCCGGTGTTCAAGCCGAGGCTGACAGCAAGCTGCCACAGCAGAACGCCGGTCAGGCTCGGCATGAAATATGACCAGCCTGTGAATTCGTTGCCGGCGAATGTTTTAAGTATCAGTATGATGAGCTGCGAAACAAGCAGTAGCGAGAAAACATAAACCAACTGCTGGGTGCTGCTGAACAGCACCAGCCGACGCTGGTAAATCACGGCAATGAAAGTGGTGATGGTGTAAGCCAGTGCGTACTGGCCAAAGATGCCGCCGGTAGCAAGGTCTATCCATAAGCCCATGAACCATGCAGTGCCCACGCTGCATTGGTTCGGCGCACGTAATAGCCAGAATATGATCACCAGCAGCATAAAATCCGGACGCAAAGTCAGGGCCAGGCCAGACCAGGGAAACAACATGAAGATGAATGCCGCTAATAGCGACAGGTAAATAGATTTGAGCTTATTATTGCGCACGGTGCTGGCTCTGGTCAGGGGTTAAAGGTTTGTTCTGGGGCTTTTCAGCGGCGGGTGGCTCAGCTTTTTTAGGCTGTTCTGGTTTGGCTTGTGCCGGTGCTGCGGCAGGCTGGGCATGGGGCGGCTTGGTGCTGGCACTTCTTACGGTGGCGTCTTTTGCCGACGCTGCGGCAGCTGCTTTCTTGCTGTCATCAGCTGCGGTCTCATCGGCAGTAACATCCGGTTCATCGGATTGCGGCAGATTCACGATGAGTACCTGGCGGCTGTGTTCTATGCCGCCGGTAGGTACGCAGACGATATGCGCAAACGGTGATTCTGGCGATGTCTTGATTTCCGTTACGGTAGCGACGGTTAAGCCGGATGGGTAAACCCCATCGATGCCTGATGTGACCAGTTTGTCACCGCGGCGTATATCAACATTGGCCGGCAGGTAAGGCAGGTCCAGCGTGTTGTCGCGGCCACGGCCAAATGCAATTGCACGCAGGCCATTGCGTTCAATCTGTATCGGTATGGCGAGCGATTTGTCGGTAATCAGCGTGATTTCACTGCTGGAAGGGTAGGTGCGCGTCACCTGCCCCACCACCCCTGTCGCATCAACTGCGGCAGCGCCGGTAACGATGTGATGGTTCTTGCCTCTGTTGACGATGATTTTTTTTGTGAATGAGTCGCGGCCTACATGCAGTATCTCTGCCAGAGTGCTGGTTTCTGCCAGCGCCTGCTGCGCATGCAGCAAGTCGCGCAGGTTGGTATTCTCAAGTGCAAGCAGGTTCAGTTTTTGCAGGCTGATGTTTTGCATCAGCACCTGTTGTTTCAGCTGCGTGTTTTCTTTGAGTAGCTGGTGATGGGTTGTGAAATACTTATCAGTCGACTCGAAAAGTTCTGAAGGGGCATTTGCCACAACCTGCAAAGGGTGCAACAGATTCATCAGGGTTGCACGGATGCTTGTCAGGTATTGCAGGCGAGAGTCGGTTGCCATCAGCGCTAATGACAGGGCGGTAAAGAATGTCAGGCGTGCTAAAGGGCTAGGACCGCGGGCAAAGAATGCCGGGGCTTGCTGCTGATCGAAATTTTGATGAATGCCAGGCAACATTGATGTGTTTGTTTGGTCTCGATAATGCTTGTTTAGCCTATAAACATTAGGCCGTATCTACACGGCCTAATGTTTGATATTCCGAATAATAAATAAGCTGGTTAAGGTATCAGCTGCTTTAATTACTCGTAGGCAAATACGCTGCCCAGTTTGTCCATTTCATCCAGCGCACGTCCGCAGCCGCGGGCAACGCAGGTGAGTGGGTCTTCTGCAACAATCACTGGCAGGCCTGTTTCTTCAACCAGCAATCTGTCCAGGTCACGCAGCAATGCGCCGCCGCCAGTCAGTACCATGCCTTTTTCGGCAATGTCAGCACCCAGTTCCGGCGGTGTCTGTTCCAGTGCTGATTTCACGGCACCTACGATTGCATTCAGCGGCTCGGTCAAAGCTTCCAGAATTTCGTTGCTTGAAATCGTGAATTTACGCGGTAAGCCCTCTGCCAGATTGCGGCCGGTTACTTCCATCTCCAGCACGGTAGAGCCCGGGAATGCAGAGCCGATTTTTTTCTTGATAGCTTCAGCGGTTGGCTCTGAAATTTGCATGCCGTAGTTGCGGCGAATGTAATCGATGATTGCCTGGTCGAATTTATCACCGCCCACACGTTCAGATTTAGCGTAAACGATACCGCCCAGAGAGATCACGCCCACTTCGGTCGTGCCGCCGCCGATATCAACCACCATAGAGCCGGTAGCTTCAGCAACCGGCATGCCGGCACCGATAGCCGCAGCCATTGGTTCTTCAATCAGGAAAACTTGCTTGGCGCCTGCGCGCTCGGCAGATTCTTTAATCGCACGGCGTTCAACTTGTGTAGAGCCAACCGGCACGCAGATGATGATGCGTGGGCTTGGTGCAAACCAGCGTGAGTCATGTACGCGGCGGATAAAATACTTGAGCATTTGCTCGGTAATGGTGAAGTCGGCAATCACGCCGTCTTTCATCGGGCGAATCGCCTGGATATTGGCTGGTGAACGTCCCAGCATGCCTTTTGCTTCTGCGCCTACTGCGAGCAGAATCTTTTTGCCGTTTGGCCCGCCCTCAAGGCGAATCGCGACCACTGATGGCTCGTCTAGAACAATCCCTTTGCCACGTGAGTAGATCAGCGTGTTAGCCGTGCCTAAGTCGATAGCAAGGTCATTTGAAAAATAACTACGTAAAGAGCCGAACATTATGTTTTTCCTGAAGGTTAGTGCTTTGGTAATAGCCGGTTGCGAGCTTAATCTATTGTAGCGATTAAGGCGCACCTGAAATCAGGGTATAATACCGCATATCCTGTTGAAAATTAAGATGCATTGGAAAAATTAAGGTTAATTTACACTTGGTTTGGCAGTGCGCGTTTTTTAACGGAATTTTTTAAAATGAATAATTTGGTTATCAGCTAATCAAATTGCTCCTACTATCATTTCGGATGATCGAAGCATGGCACTCAGTATTGAAGATATAAAAAAAATAGCGCATCTCGCGCGCATAGAAGTCAGCGAGAGTGATGCGGCAGCAACGCTCACTAAACTCACTGGAATTTTGGGTCTGATTGAACAGATGCAGGCTGTAAATACCGAGGGCATCGTCCCGATGTCGCATTCGCAGGATGTAGTGCAGCGCCTGCGCGAAGACGTTGTGACCAAAACCAACCAGCGTGAAGAATTCCAAAAAAATGCGCCGCTCACTGACAGCGGGCTTTATCTTGTACCTAAAGTAATCGAGTAACGGCAATATGATTAACAGTAGCTTAAAAACATTAAGCCAGATGCTGGCTGACAAAAAGGTTTCCAGCGTAGAGCTGACGCAGGAATACCTCAATCGCATCGATACCTTCAATCCCGTCATCAATGCCTATATCGCGCTGGATAAAGACAAAACGCTGGCGCAGGCCAAAGCGGCCGATGTCCGCATCGCGGCAGGCAGTGCAGTGCCATTAACCGGCATCCCTATCGCGCAGAAAGATATTTTCTGTGCCAAAGGCTGGAAAACCACCTGTGGCTCAAAAATGCTGGCAAACTTTGTGGCCCCATACGATGCGCATGTGATCACGCAGTTTGATGCTGCGGGGGCCGTGAATCTGGGCAAGACCAATATGGACGAGTTCGCGATGGGCTCTTCTAACGAAACCAGTTATTTCGGCGGCGTAAAGAACCCCTGGGATTACACCCGTGTGCCAGGCGGCAGCAGCGGCGGCAGTGCGGCAGCTGTAGCCGCGCGTTTGTGTGCGGCTGCCACCGGTACCGACACTGGCGGCTCTATCCGCCAGCCGGCTTCACTTTGCGGCTTTACCGGTTTGAAACCGACTTACGGCGTGGTATCGCGCTACGGCATGATTGCATTTGCCTCAAGTCTTGATCAGGCCGGCCCCATGGCAAGGTCAGCTGAAGACTGCGCGCTGATGATGAACGTAATGGCCGGTTTTGATGAGCGTGATTCAACCAGCCTGCAGCGTGAAAAAGAAGATTACACCCGTGACCTGAACAAGCCGCTACAGGGCTTGCGTGTGGGCCTGCCGAAAGAATTTTTTGCTGAAGGCCTGGATGCCAATGTAGGCAAGGTGATTGAAACGGCCATCGCTGAATATAAAAAACTCGGCGCCGAAATCGTGGAGATTTCATTGCCCAACACCGGTTTGTCTATTCCGGTGTATTACGTGCTGGCACCGGCTGAGGCTTCCAGCAACCTGTCACGCTACGATGGCGTGCGCTATGGCCACCGTGCCGAGTCTTACACCGACCTGATGGATATGTACTGCAAAACCCGCGCTGAAGGCTTCGGTGCCGAAGTGAAGCGCCGTATCCTCATTGGTACTTATGTGCTGAGTGCCGGTTACTACGATGCGTATTACCTGAAAGCGCAGCAGATTCGCCGCCTGATCGCACAGGATTTTGAAGAAGCGTTCAAACGCTGTGATGTGATTATGGGCCCTGCGGCACCGTCAACTGCGTTTAAAGCGGGCGAAAAAGTAGATGACCCGGTAGCGATGTACCTGCAGGATATCTATACGATCTCTACCAATCTGGCCGGTTTGCCGGGCATGAGCGTACCGGCCGGTTTCAGCACCGGTGCTGATGGTAAGGCGCTGCCGGTAGGTTTGCAGATTATCGGTAATTATTTTGACGAGGCACGCATGCTGAATGTGGCGCACCAATATCAACAAGTGACAGACTGGCATACAAGAATGCCCGATTTGGAAATGTCAGGTCAGCCAACGCCGCAAGGAAATAAATAATATGGAATGGGAAGTCGTTATCGGGCTGGAAACTCACGCCCAGCTGCAAACAAAAACAAAGATATTTTCAGGCGCATCTACCGCGTTTGGCGCAGAGCCAAATACGCAGGCCTGTGAAGTGAGCATTGCCCTGCCGGGCGTTCTGCCGGTATTGAATAAAGAGGCGGTGAACTGTGCCATCAAATTCGGCCTTGCCGTCAATGCACAGATTACGCCACGCTCCGTGTTCGCACGTAAAAATTATTTTTACCCGGATCTGCCTAAAGGCTATCAGATCAGCCAGTACGAACTGCCTGTTGTCGGTAAGGGTGTGGTAACGATTCAGGTGCCGGCAGTTGGTAAAAACCCGGCCTATGAAAAAGTCATCAATATTACCCGTGCGCATCTGGAAGAAGATGCCGGTAAATCTGTGCACGGCGCGGTGGAAGGCATGAGCGGTATTGATTTGAACCGTGCCGGTACACCGTTGCTGGAGATTGTGACCGAGCCTGACATGCGTTCAGCCGCAGAAGCGGTGGCTTACGCCAAAAAACTGCATGAGCTGGTGCAATGGATAGGCATCTGCGACGGCAATATGCAGGAAGGCAGCTTCCGCTGTGACGTGAACGTATCAGTGCGCCCCAAAGGTACTGATAAGCTCGGTACACGCCGCGAGATTAAAAACCTGAACTCATTCAAGTTCATGCAGCAGGCGATTGAGTTTGAAACGCGCTGGCAGATAGAAACGCTGGAAGACGGCGGTACAATCCAGCAGGCAACGGTGCTGTTTAACCCGGATACCGGTGAAACCCGCGCCATGCGCAGCAAAGAAGAAGCCAACGATTACCGTTACTTCCCAGACCCTGACTTACTGCCACTGGAGATTACCGAGGCCGATAAAGCACGTGTAAGGGCGTTGATGCCGGAACTGCCAGAGGCAATGAAAGCGCGTTTTGAAGCTGATTTTGGCTTAACCAGTTACGATGCAGCCTCGCTCACATCAAGCCTGAACCTTGCCAATTATTTCGTGGCAACGGTAAAAGCCGGTGCCGATGCGAAGCCTGCGGCCAACTGGGTGATGGGTGCGGTATCTGCAAAACTGAATGCAGAAGAGAAGTCGATTGCAGAATCGCCGTTAAGTGCCGAGCAATTGGCGAGCCTCATCAAGCGCATCATGGATAACACCATTTCCAACAATGCGGCCAAGCAGGTGTTTGAAGCCATGTGGGCAGGCGAGGGTGAGGTAGATGCCATTATCGAGGCCAAGGGCCTGAAGCAGGTTTCAGACTCCGGTGCGATTGAAGCGATTATTGATGAGGTGCTGGCTGCGAATGCTGCAATGGTTGAAGAGTTTAAAGCCGGTAAGGAAAAAGCGTTCAATGCGCTAGTAGGCCAGGCCATGAAAGCTTCAAAAGGCAAGGCCAATCCGGCGCAGGTCAATGAAATGCTGAAGAAAAAACTGGGCGCTTAAGTTCGGGGTCCGCTGGCCTAGAGCATCCAGCTCATTCTTCACCATCTTGTTTCTGTTAAAGCCAGCTTTAAACCAGCTGGCTTTTTATTGGCCTGCGCTGGCAACGGGCACTGTATTGGTAGTTAAGCCGCTTTGGTTTCTCAGTGTCAGGTAACGTTTCTTGTCGTCATCGAATTTTTTGCGTATGGCGTCGATAGCCTGCTGGCGCTCGCTGATGCGCAGGTCGATTTTTGCAAGTTCGGCTTTGCTGGATTTATATTCAGTGCTCACATTTTCTGGTAACGGTCTTTTTGCTTTGTTGTAACTTTCGACAGAGGCATTGGCCTTGTTGAATCTTTTTTGGCTGTTGAGCCTATCCTCTTGCAGATTTTTCAGTGCAAGCAGGTCTGGCTCCAGGTTGCGGTCACGGGTCAGGTCGATTTCATTCGCATTGGTAAACGTGCCCAGCAGGGCTTTGTCTTTTTTATCCTGCTCAATCTTTTCCTGATCCGCTGCTTTGTCCTGAACCGAGCCTGGTTTGTTGTGCTGCACCGTAATGCCTTGGCTCGTCATCAGTGAGTTTTCGCGGTTGGCATATTGCGGGGGAATCTTATCCCCGTAGTGCGTCACTCCGTTTTCATCTTTCCATTTTACGATGCGGCTTTGCGAGCTGCTGCTGCCTGAATTGGCTTTAGATTTGGCAGGTTCGGCATAGCTTTGGTAGCTGATGAAGAGTGCGAGGCATAAGCAGGCTGTGATATTAAAAGGCAGGCCTGATATCAGTTGTTTATTAGCAAATAACGCTGACTTTTTAATTATTGTTTTAGGTAAAACCGACATGATAATTCCAGTGACTCTTGTTGATTGTTCACCTTACTTATCATGTCTGATGAAAGTAGAGGTGGGTTCTAAATTACACCATATTGCTGGCGATATGCTTCAACAGCATGCAAGTTTTGCACCATGTTCTGCTGGTTTTTAAGATAATTCAACAAATCGTTCAGATTTGCAATCGCACAAACGGGTATATGGTTGGTTTTAATCACTTCCTGCACGGCAGATAATTCACCCAGGCCTTTTTCCTGCCTGTCGATTGCAATAGCCACACCGCAAGCACTGGCGCCGTTGGCTTTGATGAGCTCAACAGATTCGCGCACAGAAGTGCCTGCCGAAATTACGTCATCAATGATGAGTACTCTACCTTGGAGCGGGCTGCCTACAATTACGCCGCCTTCACCATGGTCTTTTGCCTCTTTGCGGTTATAGGCGTAAGGGAAATTGTGACCATTTTTGGCAAATGCGATGGCAATACTTGCCACTAATGTAATGCCTTTATAGGCTGGGCCAAACAGCATGTCGAATTCGATGCCGGAGTTTTTAATCGCTTCGGCGTAAAATTCGCCCAGCTTCATCAGGCTGATGCCGTCGTTAAATAAGCCTGCGTTAAAAAAATAAGGGCTCAAACGACCGGCTTTGGTTTTAAACTCGCCAAAACGTAAAACCTCTTTTTCAATCGCAAATGCGATAAACTCTTGTCTAAACTGGTCTGCTTGCTGGGTCATAATATCTATCTATTGTTAATCAGGAATAAAGTTTTGAAGATTATATCGTTAAATTTAAACGGCATCCGTTCTGCTGCCAATAAAGGTGTTTTTGCGTGGATTAAAAAACAGGATGCAGATGTCATCTGCATGCAGGAGATCAAGGCGCAGGTTGGCGACATGACGACCGAGATGCTGAATCCTGAGGGTTATTACGGCTATTTTCACTACGCTGAGAAAAAAGGCTACAGCGGCGTAGGCATCTATTCCAGAAAGCAGCCTGACGCGGTCATTGAAGGCTTGGGGATTGCTGATATTGATAGCGAGGGCCGTTACATCGAGGCCAGGTTCGGTAATTTAAGTGTGGTATCGCTATATTTGCCGTCTGGTTCCAGTGGCGAAGAGCGTCAGGCTTTCAAATTCAGCGTGATGGAGCGTTTCAAGCCACAGTTGCAGGCGCTTAAAGCCAGCGGGCGTGAAGTGGTAATCTGCGGCGACTGGAATATCGCGCATAAGGAAGCAGATCTTAAGAACTGGAAAGGCAATAAAAAGAATTCAGGCTTTTTGCCTGAAGAGCGCGCCTGGCTCACGCATTTATTTGATGATATTGGCTGGGTGGATGTTTACCGCAAGGTTTACCCTGACACCACCGATGAATCCTATACCTGGTGGAGCAACCGTGGGCAGGCCTGGGCAAAGAACGTGGGCTGGCGTATTGATTACCAGATCGCTACGCCGACCCTGGCTGAAAAAGCCGTTGCTGCCAGTGTGTATAAAGACGAGCGCTTCAGTGACCATGCGCCGCTGATTATTGAATATCGCTGAATTGCGTTTTAGCCCGGGTTTGCTTTACTCGGCTAGTGTTGCCGCTGTTTCGTTCCATGGGGCGATTTTAAGTAGCAGCAGCATGCCGGGGATAGCCAGAACAAAACACAGCATGTAGAAATTGAACCAGCCCAGGGTTTCTACCATGTAGCCGGTAGCTGCATTGGCAAAAGTGCGTGGCACTGCTGCCAGGCTGGTGAACAGTGCAAACTGTGTGGCGGTGTAAAGCGGGTGTGTGGTATGTGCAATATAGGCAACAAAGGCAGCCGTGCCCAGGCCCACGCCAAAGGCCTCAACGCCGATGACCAGGCCTAATAGCGGTATGTTGTGCGATGCCGTGGCGAGCCATGCAAAGCCCAGTATGGCCACCATCTGCACGGCACCGAATATCCACAGCGAGCGGTTGATGCCGAGCCGTATCATCCAGGCACCGCCAAGCAGGCCGCCAATCACGCTGGGCCAGAGTCCCGCATTCTTGGCAATCAGGCCGATCTCGGTCTTGCTGTAGCCCATATCCAGATAAAACGGTGTCGCCAGCGCGGTTGCCATGCT
>Ga0208115_1000178_pt1 | contig 16077 bp, 12 predicted proteins | sample LakWasMeta4_LOW4_2_FD_183856 | JGI IMG/M metagenome (GOLD analysis project Ga0208115, IMG submission 183856) | Freshwater sediment methanotrophic microbial communities from Lake Washington under simulated oxygen tension - Sediment Metagenome... | ecosystem: Environmental > Aquatic > Freshwater >...
TGGAGCGAATTCTCGCCATCGAATTGATGAATGCTTCGCAAGCCATTGAATACAGAAGACCTTTGGAGTCAAGTGACTTTATCGAAATGTTTTTAAAATCGTATCGGGAGGAAGTTCCTTTGGTAAAAGAAGACCGGATTTTGCATTATGATATTGAGAAAACGGTAGCTTTTTTAAACAGTTTCGAAATTGAAGATATTTGTTAACAATTTCTTAACGTTAACATAAAATAAAAAAGTAAATTTGTTCTCTAAAATTAACAAAATGTCAATAAATAGTATCTTTCAATTTTTGGTCCCAAAAGACAAAAAATTCTTTCCACTTTTTGAGGAAGCATCAGCAAATTTAGTTCAATTAGCTTCCATTTTACACGAAGCAGTTAATCTTCCTCTGAAAGAAAGAGACGAGCTTTTTTCGAAAATAGATGAATTGGAGCAAAAGGGAGAAGACATAACACGTTTGACCAATCTTGAATTGAGCAGAAATTTTATAACCCCATTCGATAGAGAAGATATTCACTCCTTGATTACTTCCATTGATAATGTAGCCGATAATCTTCACGGCGCTTCCAGCAGAATGCGTTTGTACCAAGTTGCCAAGATTACAAAATCCATTAGAAAATTGACCGAAATTAATCTTGAAGCCTGTCAGAATATTGATAATGCGGTTAAAGAATTGAGGGATTTGAAGAAAATGAAAAAAATTACTGATGCCTGTGCCAAAATTAATAAATTGGAAGGTAAATCAGATACTGTTTATGACAAGGCTGTTGCCGATCTTTTTGAAAATGAAACAGATGCCAAAAATATCATTAAGTACAAAGAAGTATTATCCGTATTAGAAACAGCAACTGATAAATGTAAAGGTGTGGCCAGTGTTTTAGAATCAATTACAGTAAAACATTCCTAATAAATTCGGGAATTTAAGGATTGAAAAATAAGACTTTTTAATCTTCAATCTTTGAACTTTGCAATCTTTCAATAAAAAATATGGAATTTACTCTACTTATAGTTATCATTGGATTGGCATTAATTTTTGATTACATCAATGGTTTTCATGATGCTGCCAATGCTATTGCTACTGTTGTTGCGACAAAAGTGCTAACTCCTTTTCAAGCCGTACTTTGGGCTGCTTTTTTTAATTTCTTAGCATATTGGGTTTTTGGTTTTGGAGTGGCAGATACTGTTGCGAAAACTGCCCATACCATGGATATTAACCTTGTTGTTATTTTAGCAGGCGTTATTGCTGCCATTTGTTGGAATTTATTGACCTGGTGGATGGGAATTCCTTCGAGTTCTTCCCATACTTTGATTGGTGGTTTTGCCGGCGCTGCGCTTGCTCATGCACTTGCGGTACATGGTTTTGGAGGTTATTTAACAGAAGACGGAGCGACGGAGCATTGGTATAATATCGTGAGTTGGTATAAGGCCGGAAAAGATGGAGGTTTACCTTCAGGAGTCATCATTGTTATTGCTTTTATTGTTTTGGCTCCTCTTGTTGGAGCAATAGCCTCTTATTTAATTTCCATTTGGTTGTTGAATGCTTCCAAAAAAAGTATTTTTCCAAAACTATTCACTATTGGATTAATGGTTTTAACCGTTTTGTTTATTTATTATCAAATGGTTCCTTATGAAAAAATTGAAAAACCGCGTTTTGACTCTCATTTATGGAGTGTTGTGTTTGAGTCACACAATATAAAATGGTTTTTGGTAGCTTTCATTATATTATCCATTTCGACTTTTGCATTGACATTTAGCAGTCTAAGTCTCAATAAAGCCGATTCCGTTTTGAAAAAAATGCAATTATTATCTTCGGCTGCATTCAGTTTAGGTCACGGTGGTAATGATTCGCAAAAAGTAATGGGTATTATTGCTGCGGCAGTTGCCGTTTATATTCACACTTCAGGTCAAACACAAGAAAGTATGGACGCTTGGTTGAATGTAATTCTTCCAAATGACGATATGAATATTAAAGGAGCGATGCCGATGTGGATTCCTCTGGCTTGTTATTCTGCTATTGCAGCCGGAACTTTAAGTGGTGGCTGGAAAATTGTAAAAACTATGGGATCCAAAATCACTAAAGTAACCTCATTTGAAGGCGTTGCTGCGGAGACTGCAGGTGCATTGACCCTTTATTTTACAGAACATTTAAAGATTCCAGTAAGTACAACACATACCATTACCGGTTCGATTATCGGGGTTGGATTGACTAAACGCGTTTCGGCAGTTCGTTGGGGTGTTACGGTAAGTTTGTTATGGGCTTGGGTTCTGACTATTCCGGTTTCAGCGTTATTGGCTGCTTTTGTATATTATATATTGAGTTTATTCTTAGTGTAGTTTAGCACCATTTATTCAACAAAATAAGTGTGTTTCAGTTCCGGTTATTTATGAGAAAGCGACACCAATTTTAAGTAAAGGATAAATCTTAATAAATTTTTATGAATTCTCATAAAATATTTTCATAACTTTGTGTGTTGATAAAACGCAATGACAAAAAGATTTCACATAGTACTACTGATTGTTACGATTGGTTTCTTCCTGATTCCAACGTTGACTTATTCTTGTGAAATGAAATCAAAAAAATCTTGTTGCAATAAAGAAATGTCTTCTTCTAATACTGAAAAGATGGATTGTTGCAAGAACATGAATCATTCTAAAAGCAAAGACAAAGACCATGAAGGCGGATGCAACGGAAAATGTGGTCATTCCAATTGTACCACTTCATCAGTGCAATTCAGCGTCGCCTTTTTTGAAATAAAATTCAAAAACAACAGCTTTGATTTTTCAGAAAAAAAACAAAATTATTTCAATTCAGAAACCAATCTTTCTTCTGGTTTCCATTCTATCTGGCTTATTCCTAAAATAAGCTAAAACCCATTTTTTTACAGCCATAGTTCCGTCTTTTCTAAATCAAATATTGGATTAACAATTTTGCGAATTTGACAGAATTAGTATGAAAACACCATGCCTTTTCGCAGCAATTTTACAAAATCCTTAAGGATTAAATGTAATAATTGACGTAATTTTGATATATCAATTTAAAACAACAAAAAAATGAAAACATTAATTATCGTACTAAGCGTATTCTTAGCAGTCAGCACAGGAGCATCAGCTCAAAACAACACAAAACCTTCAAAAGAAGAAACTCAAAAAACAACTTATACTTGCCCAATGCATCCTAATGAGGTGAGTATGAAAGAGGGGAAATGCAGCAAATGTGGAATGGAATTGGTAAAAACCACCAAAACAAAACATAATACAGCTGTAAAAGGAAGTCAGGCATCAAAAGTTGTTGAGGCCAAATACATTTGTAAAATGGACGGAACAACATCTGATAAACCTTGTAAATGTCCTAAATGCGGAATGGAAATGAGTAAAAACGAAGCTCCAAAAGCAGTTTATGCCTGTCCAATGCATCCAAAGGTTACCGGAAAAAAAGGTGATAAATGTTCTAAATGCGGAATGGATTTGACCAAAGTGGGCAGTGATGAAAAAGAAGAAAATCACAACCATTAATTTTAGTAGTATAGAATATAAAAACCTATAAGGTTTTGAAAACCTTATAGGTTTATTTATCAATTTTTTAAAATATTTAAAATGAAAAATATAATTCTTTCAGCCATTGCTATGGCTTTCGTACTGGTTTCCTGTAACCAAAAAAACAAAGAAGTTGAAACAAATACTCCGATGATGGAAAAAGATACCACCATGATGGAAAAAGATACCACCCAGGTGAAAGACAGCAAAGCAAAACTATATGCTTGTCCAATGCATCCGGAATCTCAGGGTAAATTAGACGATAAATGTCCAAAATGCGGAATGAAACTCACCGAAGAAGTTAAATAAAAAATTAACCCTTTTATTCCAAAAATGGAAAATAAAGGGTTAATACTATACAAACCTTATGGTAGAAAAATTAATATCATTTTCGCTGAGAAATAGATTTGTTGTCCTGCTGGTTTCCGCTGCTTTATTTGGCTGGGGCGTTTACAGCGTTCAACAAAATCCCATTGACGCCATTCCCGATTTATCCGAAAATCAAGTTATTGTTTTTACAGATTGGATGGGAAGAAGTCCACAGGTTATTGAGGCGCAGGTAACTTATCCCTTGGTTTCCAATCTGCAAGGAATTCCAAAAGTCAAGAATATTCGAGGAGCTTCCATGTTTGGGATGAGCTTTGTTTACATCATTTTTGAAGATGATGTCGATATTTATTGGGCAAGAACCCGCGTTTTGGAAAGACTAAATTATGCACAACGCTTGTTGCCGCAAAATGTGGTTCCAACACTTGGACCTGATGGTACGGGAGTTGGACATATTTTTTGGTATTCTTTAGAAGCTAACGGGATGGATTTGGGAGAGCAACGTGCTTTGCAGGATTGGTACGTTAAATTTGCCCTACAAACGGTTCCCGGCGTTGCCGAAGTCGCCTCTTTTGGAGGTTTTGAAAAGCAATACCAATTGGTTTTGGATCCCTTGAAAATGCAATACTACAACGTCAGTATGATGGAAGTGATGAATGCCGTCAAGGCCAACAACAATGATGTCGGCGGTCGAAAGTTTGAAATGAGTGACAGATCTTATATCGTCAGAGGATTGGGCTACATCAAAAACATCAAAGACGTTGAAGAAATTGCCATTAAAAACTACAATTCAGTTCCCGTAAAAGTTAGCGACGTTGGTTCGGTGCAAATGGGCGGCGACTTGCGTTTGGGAATTTTTGACCAAAACGGAACCGGAGAAGTTGTGGGTGGAATCGTGGTAATGCGTTACGGCGAAAATGCCGATAAAGTCATCAAAGCCGTAAAATTGAAGATGAAAGAAGTTGAAAAAGGATTGCCGGAAGGCGTTACTTTCAAAACTTCTTATGACAGAAGCGAATTGATTGAAAAAGCCATCGAATCCGTAAAAGGAACTTTATTGGAAGAGATGATTGCCGTTTCCATTGTTATTCTTCTTTTCCTTTTTCATTGGCGAAGCGCCTTAATCATCTTAATCCAATTACCCATTTCCGTGGCTATCGGCTTTATTTTGCTCCAGACTTTTGGGATTTCATCCAATATTATGTCGCTAACCGGAATTGCTTTGGCAATAGGCGTAGTGGTCGATGACGGAATTGTGATGGTCGAAAATGCCTATCGGAATATTTCGGAGAAACAGGAAGAATTGGACAATAATCAATAATTGAAAATGAAAAAATTATTTAAAAATATATTCAAAAAAGATAAAGATCCGCTGTCTTCTGAAGAGCGACTCAAGATAATTGAGGAATCTTCACAATTAGTTGGTCCGGGTGTTTTTTATTCGACGATAATCGTGATTGCGTCCTTTCTGCCCGTGTTTCTGCTTACCGGAATGGAAGGCAAATTGTTCAGTCCATTGGCCTGGACAAAGTCGTTTATTCTGATTGTTGACGCATTTTTGGCCATCACGCTGACTCCGGTTTTAATTAGTTTTCTGCTCAAAGGCAAGCTTCGCCCGGAAAACAAGAATCCAATTAATCGAAAACTGGAAAATTTTTATACACCTATTTTAACCTATTGTCTAAAATGGCGAAAAACAGTTTTGGGAATTAACATTATTGCCTTGCTTATTGGAGTTTTGATGTTTACAAGACTTGGTTCCGAATTTATGCCTCCATTGGACGAAGGTTCGGTTTTGTTTATGCCAGTCACTTTGCCGGATGTATCCAATTCTGAAGTGAAACGAATCTTGCAGGTTCAGGACAAACTGATCAAGTCAATTCCTGAAGTTTCCCACGTTTTGGGAAAAGCGGGAAGAGCCAATACGGCAACCGACAATAGTCCCATCAGTATGATTGAAACAATTGTTTTGCTCAAACCTCATGATGAGTGGCGTGAAGGCAAAACGAAAGCCGATATTATTGCGGAAATCAACAATAAACTGCAAATTCCTGGTGTGACCAATGGGTTTACGCAACCCATTATCAATCGGATTAATATGCTTTCGACAGGAATCAGAACTGATGTGGGAATCAAGATTTACGGCGCCAGTTTAGATACCATCAACGTGTTGTCCCAGAAAATTAAGAAAGCTTTGGAAGGAACTTCAGGTGTGAAAGATTTGTATGCAGAGCCTATCACTGGCGGAAAATACATTGATATCGTTCCGAAACGTGAAGTTATTGGCCGATACGGACTTTCGATTGATGACATCAATACGGTTGTCGAAGCGGCGATTGGCGGAATGAAATTGACCACGACCATCGAAGGAAGACAACGTTTTTCGGTCAACGCACGTTATGCTCAGGAATACAGAAACAGTTTGGATGCCTTGAAAAAACTGCAAGTACAGACGATGCAATTTGGTCCCATTCCTTTAGAAACTGTGGCCGATGTGAAAATAAGTGATGGTCCGCCGATGATTAACAGCGAAAATGCAATGCTTCGTGGCAGTGTTTTGTTCAATGTTCGAGACCGTGATTTAGGAAGCACCGTAAAAGAAGCCCAGCAAAAACTCAATGCCATGATGACCAAAATGCCCAAAGGCTATTATGTGGAATGGAGCGGACAATGGGAAAACCAAATCCGAGCCAACAAAACATTGAGTCTGATTTTGCCTATTGTAGTTGTTATTATTTTCTTGATTTTGTACTTCACCTATAATTCGATGAAAGAAGCCTTAATTACCATGATAACTGTTCCGTTTGCACTTATTGGAGGAATTTTTATGGTTTATTTTTATGGAATAAACTTGTCGGTAGCAGTGGCAGTCGGGTTTATAGCCTTGTTTGGTTTGGCCGTCGAAACGGCAATGCTAATCACCATTTATCTGAATGAGGCGATGAACAAAATGGTCGAAAAACACGGCAACAGTTCCGAAAGCATCACCGAAGAAATTTTAAGGGACTATATTATTGATGGTTCAGCCAAAAGATTGCGTCCAAAACTGATGACCGTTTCGGTTTCCTTATTTGGATTAATTCCCATTCTTTGGGCTACAGGAACCGGTGCAGACGTTATGCTACCTATCACAGTTCCACTTATTGGAGGTACAATTACCTCCACAATTTATGTATTATTAGTAACTCCTGTTGTTTTCGAAATGGTGAAACTCCGCGAATTGAGAACAAAAGGCAAAATTGAAATTATAGATGCAAAATAGTATAAAGTATATCATCATTAGTTGTTTGATTTTATGCAATGCCAATGGCTTTGCCCAAACACTTTCGTTGGATGAAGTTTTGGTTCTTGTCAAAGAAAACAATCCGCAATTGAAAATGTACGATGCAGAAATTAAAAGTATGGATGCAGCGGCAAGCGGAGCCAGAAGTTGGATGGCACCACAAGTAGAAACTGGATTTTTTATGACACCTTACAATGCTAAATTGTGGAAAGCCAATGAAATGGGAAATGGAATGGGAAATTATATGCTGGGCGTAACACAAATGATTCCGAATGCTTCCAGGCTTAAAGCCGATTCCAATTATATGAACGCGATGTCTTCGGTTGAAACCGAAAATAAAAACTACACCCTCAATCAGTTGAATGCTTTGGCCAAAACCAATTATTACCAATGGCTGGTGCTCAATAAAAAATTGAAAGTGGCCAATGATAATTTACTGCTTTTGGACTATATGATTAAGAGTATGGAAATTCGGTACAAATACAGTATGGATAAAATGTCGGCGCATTACAAGTCAACTGCCAGATACAGTGAATTGGAAAACGCGATTGTAATGATGCAAAATGAAATATGTCAAAAACGAGTAATGCTGAATACTTTGATGGCAAGAGATAAAAACAGTGCTTTTGAAATCAATTCGACTTTTAAATTTATTGATATTAATGAGATGAAATCAGATACCGCTTCCCTTTCAAAAAGCAGAAGTGATGTCAAGGCTATCGAAAAAACAATGGCGTTAAATGAATTGAAGATTGAAGCCGAAAAAACAAAGTTTTTGCCCGAGTTTGGAGTCAAATATGATCATATGTTTGCCTTTGGCCAACAGCCGCAACAATTTTCCCTGATGGGAATGATAACGATACCAATGCCTTGGTCCACCAAAATGAACAAAGCCAACATCAATAGTTTTAAAATCAAAAACGAAAGTCTGAATTGGCAAAAACAAATGATTTTGAATGAAGCGACTGGAATGATTTCGGGTATGACCAATGAATTGACCACGCTAAAAAAACAATATGAGATTTCCGAAAAAATGATAATTCCAACTTTGAAAAGTAGTTACGACGCTTCCATTTTGGCTTGGCAAAACAACACGGGTGATTTATTTGATGTTTTGGATGCCTGGGAAGCTGTGAATATGGCTCAAATGGATTCGCTGGATAAATTGCAGGCTATCTTGATTGCAAAAGTAGAAATTGAAAGACAACTAGAAACCAATTAATTATGAAAAACTTCACAAAATATGGTATAGTTGCCGTTGTCATTTTCATTATTGGATTCGCCATCTATTTCTTTGCCCTAAAACCGAGTCAACATTCGGAAAATTCACATCAAACGGAGGTTTATACCTGCTCGATGCATCCCGAAATTATTCGGGATAAACCAGGGAGTTGTCCCATTTGTGGAATGAATTTGGTTAAAAAAGTGGTGCAGAATGAAGTTGTTGAAAGTAAATCAATTGACAATCTTTTGAAACCAACGGATAATTTCATTGTCGGGAATTATAAAACCACGACACCCAAAGACACGACTTTAACTGCTGAAATCAATTTGCCGGGGATTGTGACTTACGATTCTAATGCAGCGGTGAATATTGCTGCCCGAATGAATGGCAGAATTGAACGAATGTATGTCAATTACAAATTTCAAAGAGTGTACAAAGGCCAAAAATTGTTTGATGTATACAGCCCGGAATTGCTGACAGAACAGCAAAATTTTCTCTATTTAATTTCTGACGAAATGGGTAATCACGAAACGATTATCAATGCTTCCAAAGAAAAATTATTGCTTTACGGAATGACGAATAATCAAATCAAAGATTTGGTTTCCACTAAAAAATCAAATCCCATTATTTCGATATACAGCCCGGCTTCCGGAATTATTGAAGGAACGGACAGTATGGAAAAAAGCACCGGTGCTGCTATGCAAAATTCCAGCGGAAGTACTGAACCATTGGCTATAAAAGAAGGCGATTATATTAAGAAGAACCAAACCGTTTTTAAATTATTGAACACGAATAAAGTCTGGGGGATTTTCAATGTCAGCCAAGGTTCTAACCGTTTTATCAAAATCAATCAGTCCATTCGAATTTCAACAGAATTAGATGAAACCAATTTTATTACTGCCCGAATCAATTTTATTGAAACCCAATTTAATCCGGCGGATAAAACCAACAGGATTCGGGTTTATTTAGATAACAGCGGGATGAAATTACCGATTGGTTTGCGATTGCAAGGTGTTGTGAAAACGAATCCCGTGAAAGGGATTTGGATACATAAACAGGCGATGGTCAGCATTGGAACTAAAAAGATTGTTTTTGTGAAAATGGGAAATGGCTTCAAAGCAACCACCATAAAAATGGGAACTGAAATAGGCGATTTTGTCCAGATTATGGATGGCATTTCCGTTCAGGATTCCATTGCCGAAAATGGGAATTATTTAATAGACAGCGAAAGCTTCATTAAAACCAATAACTAATGAGAACACTATTTTATATACTGCTAACCGTTTTTTTTATTGCCTGCAATTCTAAAAATCAGGAGGCAAAAGGCAAGAATCAAGAGGTGACCACTTTATACACTTGCTCGATGGATCCCCAAATAAAGGAAGACAAACCTGGTAAATGTCCCATTTGCCATATGGAATTGACTCCGATAAAGCTGGACGATACCGAGGCTAACGAAATCAGTTTGAGCAAGCAGCAAATACAATTGGGGAATATTACCACCCAAACTATTTCGGAAGCAAGTAGTAACTCAGACCAATCTTACACCGGAGTTTTGACTATCAATCAGGAAAGAATCAAGACGATTTCGGCACGCTCCATGGGTCGAATAGAAAAGTTGTATTTCAAAACCGTAGGCGATTATGTCAACAAAGGCGATGCGGCGTATGTGTTGTACAGCGAAGATATTGCCATTGCCAAACAGGATTATGTGTTGGCCTACAAACAACTTTCAATGCCTGGCGATTTTGGAAAAAATGCCAAAAATTTACTCAATGCAGCCAAGCAAAAGCTATTGTTTTTTGGTTTAACCAATGCCCAAATCGAAAGCATTAAAACGGGCAAGGATGTTTCGCCACGCACTACTTTTTACAGTACGTATAGTGGAACTATTTCAGAAATAATGACCACCGAAGGCAGTTATGCGATGGAAGGCTCGGGTATTATTAAACTGGCGGATTTGAACAGTCTTTGGTTGGAAACACAGGTCAATGTAAACTATGCCAAGAATCTGAAAATAGGGCAGAATGCCAGTATAACTTTTACCGATTATCCCGATAAAACCATCAATACCAAGGTTTCTTTTATCAATCCGGAAATCAATCCAGACTCGCGATTGTTGTTGATTCGGATGGAAATTCCGAATCCCAATTTGCTCTTAAAACCCGGAATGCAGGCGATTGCCAAATTATCGCAGCCCAGACAAAAAGGATTGTTTATCCCGATAGATGCGGTAATCCGGGAAGAAAACTCCGCCTACATTTGGCTCGAAAAAAGACCGGGCGTTTTTGAAAATCTAATGGTGGAAACCGGTGTGGAAACTGATGGAATGATTGAAATCAAATCTGCCATTGACCCTGCAAAAAAAGTCGTGATTACCGGCGCTTACGCCATAAACAGTGAATATATTTTCAGGAAAGGAAGCGACCCGATGGAAGGAATGAAGATGTAGGGAAGTCAAAATCTTAAGCAATCGGATTATCAGGACTGACTGATTTTCTTAATAGTATTGCTGGTGCTCGTCTGCGACGAGTACATACACTCGATGCAATCGAGCGCCAGAGAAGAGAACGGGAATAAACGAGAATCAGTGGGTGTGTTTTTTATTTATTTGCAATATTTTTGAATTTCATTGAATTCAACTTCATTATCACCATTTTCTTTTGCTTTATAAAAACACTCACAAGCTTTATCATTTTTCTTTACATCTAAATATATACAACCAATCCAATAATAACTTTCCTTGACATTATAATTTTGCTGAATGCAAGATTTAAAATTATTAAAAGAGTTTTTTAAATCGTTAAAATTATAATACGCAATTCCTCTTTCGTAGAATATATCTCCTCCTTTTACGTCATATTTATAACCTAAATCAACGAATTTATTATCTACTAAATCTAAATATACAGTGTCTCCATTGGTATCGAATGCTTTTCCTTTTGTATCGAGGGCTTTATTGTAAAATTCTATCGATAACTTATATTCTTTAAGGTTACAATACATTTTTCCGATATTGAATAAAGCTAGAGTATTATCAGGGTCAATCAATAATATTTTTTTAAAGTCCTCGATTGCACCCAAATAATCATCAAGTGCGGATTTATTTGCACCTCTATCAATGTATGCACCTATATATTTGTCATCTTTTATTATAGCTTTATTCAAAAGATTAATAGCATCTCTATAATCTTTTTTTTCAAAAAGAATTTGTGCTTCTGATTGATATTGTTCTGCAGTTTTTAAGTCACAACTGCTTAGGAATGTAATCAATAATGATATAAGTAGTATTTTCTTCATTTAGTTTTTTAACATTGTGCATAACGTTCTGGTACTACAGCGGGTTTGGGGTTAAATTAAGCCCTATTTTCGGATTTGCCAAATCACCCCAAATACAAAACCAACTTTCCATTAAGCCAATTGCCCAAATCCGTTGTAGCTGTTACCTGCTGACATTTTTTTAAGGTGCTATTGTTTGAATAAATGTTCTCATCATAATTATTGAGTCATTGAGATTGTCAAAAGTATATTTTGTATTATTAGTGTTTTCGGGATGATGAATTTGATGTCTAATATAATCTGTGAGAATTATTTGCTCTACTCTCAAAGTTCCATCTCGCATTTGCTTATTGTAAGGAACAGTTGGTTTTGCATTTCTGAAATTATTTAATTCTCCTTCTAACTCTATGTAGCCATAAAGTTCATTATGGTATTCTTCAGTTACTTCTGAAAATGCAAGGAAATTAACTTCGTTAAGTGAAGGATAAGGAAGTTGATTTGGCAAAATGGCTTCTATGTTTTTTGTGTTATTAGCATTTGTAACTAACCTTAAATGCTCAAATTTTAGCGCTTTAACCAATGTTGCACTATGTGTAGTAATAATTACTTGTGTATTTGGTGTTGTAGAGAGTTCTAAAAAAGCAGAAATTAATTTTTTCTGATGGTCTGTATGTTGTGAAGTTTCTGGTTCCTCAATTGCATAGATAATACTTGGTATATTTTCTTCTGCTTTTCTTCTTTCTGCTTCTGCTCTGAAAAAATTAAGTAAAATAAGTCTTTTCACTCCGCTACCTCTTTTATTAATTGGAATGTCATTATCGCCTGTAATGGAAACACTTTTAAATACATCCGTCCATTTTAAACTTTCAACTGGTGGAATAATTGGATTTAAACTATTCGCAATTTCGGGATTCATTTCCCTTACTTTTTCAAGTGTTCTTGTAGAAACTTCTCTTAATTTATTTTCTACTTCTAATGCAATTTCAGCAAATTTTTGTTTAAGTATTGTGTCATTCAAAATTTGTTTTAATGCTTCTTTTAACGGGTCTTGCACTTCACTATCTCCATCACTATTTTTTCTATCAGATTGAAATAACGAATAAAGAGGTAAGTAATTTTGTAATTTATCCCAAATAGATTTGGTGTCACCTTTAGTTACATCAATTTCAATTTCAGCTAATTGTAGGTCAGAACTAAAATGTGTCCAAATTGCTGTACGCATTATTGCATTTATCGTTTGATTAGTACAAGTAATTGTGTTTTCTCTTATCGTTTTTTGATAGTCAGTATTTTTCTTTTGTAGTAAGTCTTTACAATTGTCGTTTGTCGGGTGATTTGCTTTAACAAAAACTTTTTCTTTGCCTGCATTTGGATATTTCTTTATTATTTCAAGTTGATTGCTTGAATTTAATAAATATTCTGCTTGTAGTGTAGTTTCGTTTGTACTGTCAATTACTATTGTTGTTGGTAATTCTTCAAAACAAACGGATATTACTATTTCGTTGTCATTGTCAGCAACTGCTTGTTTGTTTATATCATCTTTGTCAAGTTTTACAACACCTTTGCCGTCATTGAAGAAAATGTCCAAAGCTTCTAAAACCGTTGATTTTCCAATGTCATTTTTACCAACAAAAGCAGTCAAATCGTCAAATTCAATTTCTACTTCGTCTTTGTAGCTTCTAAAATTCTTAATCTTTATTTTTTTGATTTTCATATCTAAATGCTGTTTTTTGTTAGGTGTTGCGGTATGCTTGCAGGTAACTCGTTTATAGGCGAAACAAACCTTCGTATATTCATCCAAATTTGGGTAGATTGGCGAAGGTTTGTTTCGCTTTATGCTCCTCCAAATATATTAAATTTTTCTTACAAATCATCAAATGGGCTTTTTGTTATTTGCAAACCCATCATCCACTAAAAGTTCTTAGAATCCCACTAACTTCCCTCAACAGAATTCCGTAAATTTGTACCTCATAACATCAAAATGACACACAACTATACCATCACCGGAATGTCCTGCAACGGCTGTCGCACCAAAGTCGAAAAAGCCCTGAACGAAATGGATGGAGTGGAAGCCACGGTTTCATTGGATCCGCCAATTGCCACCATTGCGATGGAAAAACACGTTCCCATTTTTAAATTACAAAAAGCATTATATGCCTCAGGAAACTACATTATCAGTGAAAGCGGTGTTTCAGATGCAAATTCCATTTACAGCACTCCGCAACCCAGCGAAATGAATACTGTTGTTTTGCCCGTTAGCGCTTCAGGAAAATATTATTGCCCGATGTTTTGTGAAGGCGAAAAAGTCTATGATTCACAAGTGGGTTGTCCCGTTTGCGGAATGGATTTGGTCAAAGCTCCTGATTTAACTGTCAGTAAAACTTCTTATACTTGCCCGATGCATCCCGAAATTGTTCAGGATCAACCTGGAGATTGTCCTATTTGCGGAATGGATTTGGTTCCAATTAAACCCGTAGAAACAGAAGAAAATACAGCCTATACTGACTTGATGCGTAAAATGAAAATTGCGCTTGTCTTCACCATTCCTGTTTTCATCATCTCAATGATGGAAATGTTGCATAACAATCCTTTACTGCAAGTAATGGAAATCCAGCAATGGAATTGGGTACAATTTGTCTTGTCGCTTCCCGTGGTTTTTTATGCCGGCTGGATGTTTTTTATACGTGCCTGGAAATCCATCATCAGTTGGAATCTCAATATGTTTACGCTGATTGGAATTGGAACCGGAATCGCTTTTTTATTCAGCATTGCAGGCTTATTATTTCCTGATTATTTTCCGGAGGAATTCAAGCATCACGGAGTTGTTTCGCTTTATTTTGAAGCGACTGTGGTAATTTTGACCTTGGTTTTATTGGGACAATTAATGGAAGCCAAAGCCCACGGACAAACAAATAAAGCCATAAAAGAACTACTGAAACTCGCCCCAACCGAAGCCACTTTGGTCATTGACGGAAAAGATAAAATTATCTCCATTCACGACATCAAGAAAGGCGATTTATTGCGTGTAAAACCCGGAGAAAAAATTCCGGTGGACGGAAAAATTACCGATGGCGAAAGTTCCATAGACGAAGCAATGATTTCGGGAGAACCGATTCCTGTTGATAAAACGGTTGGCGATGTTGTTATTGCCGGAACGATTAACGGCAACAAATCCTTTGTGATGATTGCCGAAAAAGTGGGTTCGGAAACGCTGCTTTCCCAAATTGTGCAAATGGTTAACGATGCCAGTCGTTCCAGAGCACCCATCCAGAAATTGGCCGATAGTATTGCCAAATATTTTGTTCCTATCGTGGTTATTATTTCAGGATTGACATTTATAGTTTGGTCAAAATTTGGTCCCGAACCAGCCGTTGTTTACGGATTTATCAATGCCATTGCGGTTTTGATTATTGCCTGTCCGTGTGCTTTGGGATTGGCCACGCCAATGTCGGTTATGGTTGGAGTAGGCAAGGGTGCACAATCGGGAGTTTTGATCAAAAATGCCGAAGCCTTAGAAAATATGAACAAGGTAAATGTCCTGATAACAGACAAAACAGGAACGATTACGGAAGGAAAACCGTCGGTGGAACAAGTGTTTTCTTCGAATAATGAAGCCGAAAATTTGTTGCAAAACATCGCTTCCCTGAATCAATACAGTGAGCATCCTTTGGCGCAAGCAGTTGTCAATTATGCCAAATTAAAAAATGTTTCCTTGGTTGAAGTGAAGGATTTCGAAGCCATTTCAGGCAAAGGAGTCATTGGAACAGTAACCAATAAAAAAGTCGCTTTGGGAAACCAAAAACTGATGGAGCAAGTAAACGCAAGTGTTCCCGAAGATTTGGAAACAAAAATTATCGCCGAACAAAAACTCGGGAAAACGGTTTCTTATATTTCCATTGATGGAATTGCCGTTGGTTTTGTATCTATTTCTGATAAAATAAAACCAACGAGTGTTGCCGCAATCAAGGAATTGATGCGTCAGGGAATTGAAGTGATAATGATTACGGGCGACAATGAAAATACGGCAAAAGCAGTCGCTGATGAATTGCATTTAACCGATTTTATTGCCAATTGTTTACCCGAAGACAAACTCAAGGAGATTAAGCGCCTACAAGCAGAAGGTAAAATCGTTGCAATGGCTGGCGACGGAATCAACGACGCACCTGCTTTGGCGCAAGCCGACATCGGAATTGCTATGGGAACCGGAACGGATGTCGCGATTGAAAGCGCCAAAATAACTTTGGTGAAAGGTGATTTGCAAGGCATTGTGAAAGCCAAAAACTTAAGTCACGCCGTAATGAAAAACATCAAACAGAATTTGTTTTTTGCCTTTATTTACAATGTTTTTGGAATTTCGGTTGCAGCGGGAGTTTTGTATCCTGTTTTTGGGATATTGTTATCGCCAATGATTGCGGCGGCGGCAATGA
>Ga0208115_1000180_pt1 | contig 15964 bp, 14 predicted proteins | sample LakWasMeta4_LOW4_2_FD_183856 | JGI IMG/M metagenome (GOLD analysis project Ga0208115, IMG submission 183856) | Freshwater sediment methanotrophic microbial communities from Lake Washington under simulated oxygen tension - Sediment Metagenome... | ecosystem: Environmental > Aquatic > Freshwater >...
AACCAATTTACCTTGATTATAAATTCCATACACTTTTCCTTTCATTTCCACTTCAAGAAAAGCCGAATTTTTGGATTTTGACAAGATATTTTCTTTGGTAAAAATACTTTTTCCTTCTGGATTGAATAAGCTGAAGTTTGCTTTTTTTCCTTCGGCAATGGTTTGTGTTTCGATTCCAAAAGTAGTTTTCCCGGAAGTCAGTTTTTCGATTACTTTTTCCAAAGGCAATACAGTTAACAAGGCACCAAAAGCACTTTCCAAACCAATCGTTCCGTCTTTGGCCAAATCAAATTCCATTTTTTTATGTTCAATGTCAATAGGATTATGGTCAGACGTAATCATATCGATAGTGTTGTCCAGAATTCCGGCAATCAATGCTTTTCTGTCGATTTCGGTTCTGAGTGGTGGAGAAACTTTATATCTGGTATCAAAACTTTCCAATGTTGAATCGGTCAAAACCAAATGATGTACGGCAACGCTACAGGTTACTTTCAATCCTTTGGCTTTGGCTTCCTTGATTAATTGTACTGATTTTGCTGTCGAAATCGTCGGAATATGTAGTTTTCCGCCAGTGTATTCCAGCAGAAATAAGTTTCTGGCGATTTGCAATTCTTCAGCCAGATTTGGAATTCCTTTCAATCCTAATCGGGTAGAAATAATTCCTTCATTGGCAACTCCGTTTCCTTTTATGTTCGGATCTTGGGCGAAAGCAACGACCAATCCGTCAAAATCCTGTACATATTGCAAGGCTATTTTTAGCAAATTGGCATTGTCCAAACTCTTGTTGTAATCTCCAAAAGCAACAGCTCCGGCATTTTTCATATCAAATAATTCCGCTAAATCTTTTCCTTCGCTTGCTTTGGTTAAAGCGCCAATCGGGAAAAGTTGTGTGGCAAAGCCATTGTCTTTGCTTTTTACAAAATTGATTTGGGATTGATTGTCAATAATCGGGAAGGTGTTGGGTTGCAAAGCAATTGCCGTGAAACCACTTTGTGCCGCAACATTCAAACCGTTTGCAATGGTTTCCCGGTCTTCAAAACCAGGTTCTCCAAGCGAAATACTACTGTCAAACCAGCCTTGTGAAACGTGTAAATTGTTTAGTTTTATTTCCTCGGCATTTTCTGGATTAGGAAGAGATGTCTCTATTTTTTTGATGATGCCATCAATAATTAAAATATCCGCCGTTTGGTTGTGAAAAGGACTTTCGGAGTCGATTATTTTTGCCTCCCTGATGATTATTTTCATAGTATTTATTTAATTATTTGAATTTCGTTTTACTTTACGAATCGTATAATTGCCATTTCTGTTGCCAGCAAAAGCAATGCAAAGATAACAAACCATTTCCAAATTTGATTATCGGCTCTGTCGGTTTGTAAGGTGTCGAAAACTGTTGCAATAGAATCGATTATTTTATAGTCGGAGACCACATCTTCATTGGCTTGAGCCAAATCACTTTCGGTTCTATTGTAATTGAAACTGATGTTTTGTAAAAGTTCTTTTTGGTTGTAAATTCCAAAATTACCGGCTTGGACCGGAAAATCGTTGAATGTCAATTTTACTTTATCATTCAGGATTTGTTGTATTGGAATAAAGGTTTCGGAATCGTTTTTGACTTTCAAAATTTCGTCTTTTGACAAAGTTACATCAACCAATAACGGATTGTTGTTGCCAATTGTTAAAGCATTCACGCCATTATTTTGATTGTTTATCCCCATTTTATAAAAAACAGGAACAATCAAAGGCGATTGTTGAAAATTAGAATTTTCCAAATTTATTGGCGCAGCAAAAAAATACGCCGACGAAATTGGATTATTGATTGATGTCAAAAATGCAGTTTGATCTTCATAATACAAAGCGGCTGGATTAGAGCTTGATATTACAAAGGAAGTTTTTGTTTTTGGATACTGAAAATTATCAATTTTGTTTTCGAAAACACCAGCGTACAAAGGATGATTGAAGTTGATTTTAGTGACCAATTTTTCTTTGTTTTCCAAAGATTTGAATTGGATGTTTCCAAAAATTCTCAAAAACGTGTTCAAATTTCCTGTTGAAGCTTTAACTGATGGAATAAGAACGAGATTTCCGCCTTTTTCCACAAAAGATTTCAAGGTGGTTTGCAAGGCTTGTGGAATTTCATCGAGTTCATTCAGCACAATGACATCTTGCTTTTCGATGGAATTGTAATCCAAAGTTTCAATCGTAAAATTGTTGAAATTGAATTCGTCACTTGTGTAAATTCTAGACAAAAAGTTGCTTTTTTCTGGTTGGCCAATGCTGATTATATTGATTTTTTCTGGTTTCGAAATGCTGAAAAATAATGTATTGTCATATTCCAATCCGTTGTCGATTATGGAAGCGTAACCGTGAAAATCCTTTTTGGGAATGGTAAAATAGATTGTTTTTTGCTTGGTTTCCAGTTTAGTCAAAGTCTTTGCAATCAGTTTATTTTGGTTGAATAAAGCCACTGGAAGTTCTTTGTCTTTTTCGCCAAAAGCGGATAATTTTAAACCAATTTCATAGAAATCGTCCAAGGTTTGATGAATAAAAATGCTGTCAATCGAAGCGTTGTTTTCGTGTTCCGCCTTCGGAATAATGAAATAAGTATTAAAATCTTTGTCAATGCTTTTCAGTTGTTTGGATTCCAAGCCAACAGCATCGGTAATCACGACAACGTCTTTGTTGAAAACTGATTTTCTGGACTTTATTTTCGCCATCGCGCTTTCCAATTGGAACGGTAAAGCGCTGTATTTCAGGTTTTGTAATTCAGTTCGAATGGATTTTATATCCGTATTCCAAAAAGTTTCGGAATTGGTAATCAAGGAAAAATTTTGGTTTTCGGGCGTGTTTTCGAGCAATTCCTGAACGGCTCTTTTCAAAAGTTCGCCTTTTTGACCTTTGGCTTGCATCGAAAAGGAATTATCCAAAACGATATACATTTCGTTAGAACTGTTTTTACTGTCTTTGGCTTTGAAAAAAGGTTGGGCAAAGGCAATGATTATGCAGGTTAACAAAAGTAAACGAGTTGCTAAAAGTAGCCATTTCTTGATTTTGGAACTCTTTCTGGTTTGAATGGAAAGCTCTTTCAAAAAACGCACATTCGTGAAATATTCCTTTTTGAAACGCCGCAATTGAAACAAATGAACCAGAATTGGAATGACCAACAAGAAAAGGAAATATAGGATTTCTGGATGTTTGAATTGCATTCTGTTGTTGAGTTTGTCAAAAGTACAAATTTGTATATAATTGTAAGTTCATATTGTCATATTTTTGTTTATTAACTATTGATTTTGACAATAAAACCAAAACAAATCGCTTACTTTTGCATTTCAATTCGATACCTTACAAATATGAAAAATATCCCTATTCTTTTAGCTATTTTCGCTTTAAGTACTATTAAAGCTCAAGAAAACAAATTCAATTTACTAATTGGAACGTACACAAATTCTTGCGAGAGCAAAGGAATTTATGTTTATGAATTCGATGCGAATACTGGTGATTTCAATTTTAAAAATGCCACTGAAAACATCATCAATCCTAGTTATTTATCGGTATCAAGCGACAACAAGTTTGTTTATTCCGTAAATGAGAATAGTCAAAATAAAAATGGAGCTGTTTCATTTAAATACAACAGCAAAAGTGGAAAATTGGATGTATTAAATTTCCAAGAGGCAAAAGCAGAAGGTTCTTGTTATATTATCAATGATGATAAAAACGTGATAACAGCCAATTATTCCAGCGGTTCTATTTCGGTTTTTGGTAAAAACAATGATGGAAGCCTTACTGAAGTCAAGCAAGTGATACAGCATTTTGGAAAAGGAATTAATGTTAAAAGACAAGAAAGTCCTCACGTGCATATGGTGTATTTTTCGCCAGACAAGAAATACGTTTTGGCCAATGATTTAGGTACTGACAAGGTTTATGTGTATCAATACAATCCGGATGGTGGTAACGAAATTTTGAAATTGAAAAGCACTGTTTCAGTTAACCCTGGAGCTGGACCACGACATTTAACATTTAGCAAAAATGGAAAATTTGTCTATTTGTTACAGGAATTAGACGGAAAGGTGGCTGTTTTTAGTTATTCAAACGGAACATTGAAAAAGGTCGATGAGTCTAGCGTTTTATCAAAAGATTTTAAGGGAACATTTACTGCTGCCGATATTCATATTTCGCCTGACGGAAAATTTTTATATGCCACAAATAGAAAGGAAGCTAACGACATTTCAATTTTTAAAATACTAAAAAATGGAAAACTGAAATTCGAGGGACGTAACAGTACTTTGGGTGATGGACCAAGAAATTTTGCCATTGATCCAACCGGAAATTTCCTTTTGGTGGCACATCAATATACAAATAATGTGGTAATTTTTAAAAGAAATAAACAAACGGGAAGTCTTACCGATACCGGAAAAAAGATAGAATTGTGTTCGCCGGTTTGTTTGGTTTTTACTAAAATTTAATTTTTTCAGCCACAGATTCACAAATTTTCATATTGATATAAAATCTGTGAATCTGTGGCTAATTTTTATTTTTTATCTTTTCGTTTCTTCGCTTGATTTTTCAACATATTTCTATTGACAGAACCGTGAGTTTTTTTCTTGGTTTTGGATGGACCGCCAAGATTGACTTTTTTGTTCTTTTTGTCCTTTTCGTGAAAAGCACCTTCTCCTTCCAATTTTACTTTTTTCATCAAGAATTTCATCGGTTGTCGGTCTTTTTCGGGTTCGATGAGTTTGGATGAAATTTCCACTTCTATTGGGATATCTTGGATTTCTAGTTCCATATTCATCAACAATTCGGCTCCAATTTTAAATTCCTCTTCACGAGGAGTGATAAAACTGATGGCGGTTCCGATGGCATCGGCTCGACCGGTACGACCAATACGGTGCATATACAATTCAGGAAGTTCTGGCATCTCGAAGTTGACAACGTGCGTAATATTGGAAATATCCAAACCTCTCGCCATAATATCGGTGGTGATTAGTCCACGAAGTGTACCTTCCTGGAAAGAAGCCATCGTGCTCAAACGATAATTCTGGGATTTATTGGAGTGAATTACACCAAATTGACCATCGAAATCCTCTTCAATTCTTTCGTGAAGCATATCCGAAATCTTCTTGTTGTTCACAAAAACCAAAACTCGACTCATACTTTCGTCTGATTGTAACAAGTGTTTCAATAGATTGACTTTCGTATTGAAATTAGGAACATTATACGTAATTTGGGTAATATTTTCTAACGGTGTTCCCGAAACAGAAAGGGTAACTTCTTCCGGATAATCGAAAAAATCATTCAAAACAGCATCAACTTCATCCGTCATTGTTGCCGAAAAAAGGATGTTTTGACGTTTGGTTTTCATCATTGCCAACAAGGCTGTCAATTGGGTACGAAATCCTAAATTAAGCATTTCGTCGAATTCATCAATGACTAATTTTTGGGTTTCATCAAAGCGAACCACATTGTCAAGAGCCAAATCCATTGTTCTTCCCGGTGTTCCTACCAAAATATCGGTTCCTTGATAAACGGCTGTTTTTTGGGTATTGATGTTTACCCCACCAAAAATTCCGATGGTTCTCACCGACATATATTTGGTTAGTTTTTCGACTTCTTCCACCACTTGAACGACTAATTCACGTGTTGGAACAAGGATAACAATTTTTGGAGTATGAGTAGGAGTGAACTTATACAACTTCAACAATGGCAATAAATAAGCGAATGTTTTACCCGTTCCAGTTTGTGCAATCCCCATCATATCGCGACCGGACATAATCACTGAAAAAGATTTTTCCTGAATGGGAGTTGGTGTTACAAATCCTAATTCATCAATTGCTTTTTGTACTGATTTTGGAAGATTGAATTTTTCGAAAGTGGTCATAAAACGTAAATTTTGTGCAAAGGTACGTTTTTTATAAGGATGCTAGCGGTTCTTATTTTTTTGATTTTTATTTGAATTTTAATTCCCAAGAAACGCCAAAAGTATAAAACCATAAGTATTTCCCTGGATCAAAACTTTTTTCCTGATGTGTAATCCCAAACTGTGTCCCCCAAGAACTTCGTTTATTATTATTCGAAAAATAATATTCTGCTTTGAATTTTTGAGATTTTAAAGTGATTATTTGAATTGCATTAATTTCAGTATTGAAATGATTGTCTTCTGGGGAATATCCCATTCCAAATGAGAACCCTAAATAATTATGGGCATCTCTTCTGTACTTACGATATCCTATAGTTCCTGAAGCACTCACTCCAGAATCATTAGGAGTTAAATACGGGCGAAAGGTCCAATAATCATTTCCATGATACCATCCAACGGAACCTGTATAAATGGTAGTTGTAGTACTATATTGTAGTGCTCTAAATCCTAGGGAAACCTCAAAACTATTGGGCAGTGATTTGTATAGCTCAGCGCCATATCGAATATCTGGAAATAAAAAAGAATTGGAAATGCCAAAATTAAGATAGCCATAAAAACCTTTTGAAATTTTCGGGTACAAGTCAACTTCATACTGAGTCCCGTTTTTATTGAACCTTCTGTCAAAATTTATTCTTCCAAAAACACTTCCATATTTCGTTTGTCGACTGTAAGTAAATGAATTATATAGCATTGGGTCGAATGTTTCCGAATACAAGTCAACTATCGATTTAAATTCGATGGAGTTTTTTCTAAGCTTTTCGTTTAGGCTGGTTTTAAACTCTTTAGCTTTTTGATCTTCTGGATTTTTATCCAAAACCATTTGTATAGTATTGCTCGCTTCAATAGGATTGTTTGTTTTTTCTTGAGCGCTTGCTTTCAAATATAAAATATCGGTATCTTCAGGAAATTTTTTTAATGCTTCTGTTGTTAACTCTAAAGCTGCGTATGGTAAACTTCCCCATAATTCGTTTTTTATGGCTGCTTCCCAAGTGCTTTTTCGATTAGCATCTTTATCTAAAATGTAATTAAACTCTTTTCTGGCTTTTTTATAATCCCCATCCCAAGAATAAGTGGTTGCCAAAAATTCACGAATATCATGATAATTGGGATATTTGGTAAGGATAAAGACTAAGGTGTCCTGTGCTTGTTTTCGTTGTTGATTAAATGCTAAGTCACGTGCATTTTTGAAGGCATTATCAGGATCCCCATTGAATTTTTTTTCTTGACCAAAGGAAAAGAAAACACATGAAAACATCAATAATATAGTGAATCTTACAACTGTTTTTGAAATCATTATTTTAAATATTTTTTTAAAGTCAAGTAATAATTTACTATTTCAGTCCAACTTTTTTAATAATGGCCGATAATAAATTTTGAAATATCATCATTTGTCAGGAATCCATGTAAAAGTATCGGTTTTTCTTTTGAATTAATTAATTTTTTTAACGCACTCAAATCCTTTTGATTAAAAGTTGGAACAAGCGGATAATGAATGTAATTCATTGAATAATTTGTGAGAAGTTTTTTTTCTTTAGTAATCCATAGTTGATTCTCTGCTACATTGTTGTCAAGCAGAGAAATTACTGTTTTAAAATAGTCGTTGAGAACAAACATCATAAATTCATCATCAGTTGGGTATGGAGTTAAATAAACACCTTCCTCCAATTTATAATAATTTCCTCTGGTCCAGGTAGGCTGGTCTTCTATTTTGCGAGTGGTTAGGTTTTTTTCTGAGCTGTTTTTAACTCCGAATTTTTTTGCGACAGATTTAAAAATATTTACTCGGTCGCGCCCAAGGTAGCAATGAACATAATAAAGACCTTTCTCATTTTCTATAAACTTCTTCGCATCTTGTAGCGTTTTTTCGTTTTTAGAGACCCACGGCATCATTGGCATATTAATTAGCTTGATGCCGTATTTTTTAGTAAGTTCATTTTCGTCCTTCATCAAAGCGGGTTCTGCCGGAATTACCATTTCATTCAACAACGAGATTATACCATCATATCCTTGTTCTTTAAGGGATTTTATCATTTCTTCATTTGGATATGAGCCATAAACAAATTCCAGATTATTATATTTATCTTCTTGTTTTTTTGTTGAAATATCTCTAGAATAGCTTATCAGCCATTGGGGATTAAAACTAAAAATATAGACTGAAGATAACAGAATCAACGTTAATATTCCTGACAGAAACCATTTTCCAGTTTTATTTTTTGATTGTTTTATGAATCTATGGAAGAAAAGTGCCAGCATAAAAGCAACAATTGCAAAAACAATGATAATCAGTTTTCCTAAAATATTTTCTTTGGATATTTCCATATTTGTTGAATGAGAGTATTCGGCCAACCATTTCGAAGGGCCTGCCAATAATACCCACAAACCTAGAGGGAATCCAACACACAACCAAAGATATAAGAATAAGAAAATGGACTTATTTTTCATTATAATATTTATTTTAAAGAGAGATTGTTTTTGAGAGAAATATTGAATAAATATATTCTAGACTGTTTTTATATGAAAATCTTTTCATTTTTTTTCTAATCTGAGGCTTTATTCATCCCCTTTCGTACCATTTCCCCCCATTTTATATCTTTATTAAAATAATAGTCAAAGTTTCCTTTGATATTAGCATATAATATGAATGGATGATTAATGAAAGGTTCTAAAAATGCAGTAGTAATTAATTGCAAACCAATTCCTTTTTTCTTGTATTGATGATAAGTAAGTTCTTCGGTTATAATTGTAATTATCGAAAAAAGTACAGTAAACAAATAGGCTAAAACTAAAAAGGCAAAGGCATAATCCCATTTTACGGCATTATTGATAATAAGAAATATAAAATAGAGCACTCCGGTTACTTCTATAATTGGTGCTAATCTTTCGTATATCAGCCAATATGGATAACTTATTATTCCTAATGATTTGTATTTAGGGTTAAATCCAATTTTCTTGTGTTTTTTTAATGTTTCAATAGTTCCACGAGTCCAACGGTTTCTTTGCGAAATGAATATTTTATAATTATCTGGAGCTTCAGTCCAGCATAGGGGATCAGGAATATATGCTACTTTATATTTTATTTTTTGTTCTTCCATGTGTCTTCTCATTCTCACGATGATTTCCATATCTTCACCAACGGTTTTTGTATCATAACCGCCAACTTCTATCGCAATTTTTTTATCAAATAAACCAAAAGCACCGGAGATTACTAATAAACCATTTAGCTTACTCCAAGCCATTCTTCCTAATAAGAAAGCCCTTAAGTATTCTAAAATCTGACCTCTGACTAACATATTCGTAGGTAGGTTTACGTCGAGTAATTTACCGTCTTTTATAATACAGGAATTGGCAATTCTAATAACTCCACCCGCTGCTATTACTTTTGAGTCAGTGGTTTCTAGAAAGGGTTTAATCATTTTTAGAAGGGACTCTTCAAGCAACAAACAGTCTACATCTATGCAAGCAACATATTTGTTTGGACTTATGTTTAAACCGGTATTCAAAGCATCGGCTTTTCCACCGTTTTCTTTATCAACAACAATTAGTTTTTCAAAGGCGGGATTGGTAGATTTAAAGACTCCTTCTCTAAGAGGTTTAGTCGGAATCTGATTGTTGATTACATAATCAATCTTCACTAAATCGTAGGCTTTAATCAACTTTTCAAGACTATCGTCCTTGCTACCATCGTTTACTATTATTACATCATAATTTACATAATGATTGGATAGTAGGGAACGCACATTTTCAACAATGTTCAGAGTCTCATTATAGGCTGGGGCAATAATTGATATTGATGGAGAAATAGTGGATGATAAGATATCTTTGTAGTTTACAAAGCTGTTTTTTTTCATATAATGTCTATTTTCAAATATAGAAATTATTGCCAATATTAAGTAAGATAGAATAGCTGAAAATGTAAAGGCAATAAAGAAATATTGAATTAAATCTATTATTAGTCCGGATGTATTTAGATTCATAATTAACTAGCTTTAATTAGACTTGTTTTTTCAGAATATTCTATATCAGTTGTGATAAATCTTGAATCATTAGCTTCACTATTTTTAAGTTTTTTTAATATTTTAGTTACTGAAACTTTAATATCAAAATTCATATTATTAATATGTTCTAATAAAAATGGAATATCACTAACTTCATTGATATCTTCCATCATTTTAAAAATAATAACTTGCTCTTCAATACTTCGTTGATTAAAATCACTTTTCAAGATAATTAATGAATCAATATCCCCAAAATGTGATAATACATTTATTGATTCAATTCTTATTTCCTGACTAGAATGATTTAACAAGTTAATTATATGGTCTTTAGCTTCGTATTGATTATAAATTTTAGCTAATTTTAAAGAAAAGGAAACAACAGAGTTGTTTGAAGATTCAAGCCATTTAGTTATATCAGGTATATGTTGATTTTCAAATTTTTGAAGGATTTCCAATAATTGAATTTGATCCCATTCTGATAATTGATTTGTTAAAATATTTAGAAATTCTAGCCCTTCAAAACGGAATAATTTGACTAAATACATTTGTATTTCCTTACGAACTTCTCTTTTTGGATGATCTATATGTTCTATAACATCATTAAGTGCATCTTTAATCTCAAATTGGGCAAGTTCTTTAATTCCTTTTGCAATAACATCCCATTTCTTGCTTTTTAGTTTATAAGAAGCATAATTTACAAGTCCTGTTTGACAATAGAGTTTTTGTATCGCATCAGCAATTTCACCTGAAATTTCGTCTTTTAATTTTAATAAAGTCGAAATGATAATTTTTCTTTTTAAACTACTTTTAGCGCAATTGCTTAGATGGTCAATAATAATTTGTTGTTCCTTACTGATTTCATCAACTCCATTTCCAGAATACAAATATTCAATAAGATCGGCCTCATATTTTTTTTGATAAACGGCTTTGATTCTTTCTTTAGCTCTTAATCGTATTCTTATATGGTTTAAATAAATTGATAGACCTATTATTATCAATGTAAAGACAACACTAGAAGCCCATAAGAGTTGAATAATTTTTGGGGAATATTTGAAATATTCAACTATGTAATAAAATAAATTTACCATGTTTTGTCGAATATTGTTTTATTAAATAAAAGTCTTTTAATTCTAATGATCAATTCATTCGGACTAAATGGTTTACTCATAAAGTCGGTTGCCCCTATGTTAAAAGCATTAAGAACCATTTCCTCTTGTCCTGAAGATGAAAAAACGATTATGGGAGTTGTAAGATTCAATTTGTTTCTTACATAACTGATGACTTCTAAACCACTAACAAATGGCATCATTATATCAGTAAGAATAATTTCAGGATTATGTAGTTCTATTAACTCTATAGCTTCTTTTCCGTCTTTAGCCATTAATAGAGTGTATCCTTCTTTTTCTAATTTGTATTTTAGCAGTAAGGCTAGTATTGAATTATCTTCTGCCAAAACTATTTTTTTTGAAGTATTCATAGGTAAGCATTTAGTAATTTGGGTATATCAAATTTATATTATTTTTTGTAATATTATCGATAAAATGCATAAAAATATCGATAAAAGGCTGAAATAACGACATAAGTAAGATTTAAGTTACAGTAAATTAATTGTTATTTATTGATATTTTATTTTGATAAATAAATAGTGCGTTAAAACTCTTTGAAAAGAATTTTTTAACGCACTATAAATGAGTTAATCTGAAATTAATAAAGGAAAGGTAGATTTAATATTAGAAACTTCCAAACTTGCACTGAAGAATTTTTTGAAAATTTGCAAAGTTCAAGATAAAGGAGAAGATAAAATGTTTCTTTTCTTCATGTAATGGCTGATTATAAAAAGAATACCTACGATAACAAATGGGACGTTGATTATTGCAATTATACCAAGGCACTGACTGATAGAAAAATGATTTCGATTGTGATTGAGCATAAATACAAACGGGCTCGAAGCAATACCTATGAATATAAATAGGAGTCCTCCGGGATATTCCCATTTCCAAGCAATGATGAGCAAGGCCGTCAGAATAAAAGTAGGCATAAGGTGCAGGGACAAACTGACAAGTTGTTGCCAAATCGTATGCCCCGATTCAAAGGAATCGGCTGCAAACATGCTTATAAAAAGGATTGACAAAATACATATAATCCTGGGTGTCCAATGTAAAAATTTGATGGAAGGTTTCATCTTGTAGGGGAATTGCATTAGTATTTATCTGTATTTTTTTTCCGTGCCTATACCAAAAAGATATTTTAACCTATAAATCTAATTAATTCAGAATAATATTAAAAGAAATTTAACTTGACTTTCACAAAAAGAACTACTTAAAATCCCTCGAAAATTCCCAATCCAAATAAGGCAAAATCATATTTCACAGGATCGTTCGGGTCGAGTTTGCGCAGTTTTAAATCTAATTCAGCCAATGCTTTTCCGTCGTTTTGTTTTCTTGTTAGCAAGCCAAGTTTTCGAGCAACATTTCCGGAATGCACATCAAGCGGACAGGATAGGAGTGAAGGTGAAATGCTTTTCCAAATTCCTAAATCGACCCCTTTGTTATCTTGGCGACACATCCACCTCAGGTACATATTAATTCGTTTCGCCGCGGAACCATTCATCGGGTCAGAAATGTGTTTTTGGGTTCTGTTTTGATGTGGAATTTCGAAGAATACTTTCTTGAATTCGGAGATGCTTTTTTGCATTGAAATTGGTTCTTGGTGTTTAGCAAAAACAGCTTCAAGACCATTGTGTTTTTTGTAAATATGTTGCAAACCTTTTATAAAACTGGCAAAATCCTGTCCGTTGAAGGTTCTGTGAACAAAATATTCCAGTTGTTCCAAGTCATTTTCATTATGCGACATCACAAAATCGTACGGGGAATTTCCCATCAAATCCATCATCTTGTGAGAATTTTTGATAATCATTTTGCGATTTCCCCAAGCAATGGTGGCACTCAAAAATCCAGCGATTTCGATGTCTTCTTTTAGAGAAAATAAGTGCGGAATTTGGACTGGATCACTTTCAATGAAGTCTAATGTATTGTATTGTACAACTTTTTTGTCGAGGAAAGATTTGAGTTCGAATTGTTTCATAATTGGAATGCGTATGAAACGGATTACTGTCCGCTAATTTGTCCATCCACCATTACCAGTTTTCTGTCAGCCATATTGGCGAGTTCTTCGTTGTGGGTAACAATCACGAAAGTTTGACCAAATTCATCACGCAATTTAAAAAATAATTGATGCAGGTTTTCGGCGGAATGGGTGTCAAGATTTCCTGAAGGCTCATCGGCAAAAATGATGGCTGGTTTGTTGATTAAAGCTCTGGCGACCGCCACACGTTGCTGTTCTCCACCTGAAAGTTCGTTGGGTTTATGGTTGATTCGATGTGAAAGTCCAAGATATTCCAATAATCTTTTGGCTTCGGTTTCAGTTTCGTGTCGGGATTTATTGGCAATATAAGCCGGAATACAAACATTTTCCAAAGCAGTAAATTCAGGTAATAATTGATGAAATTGAAAAATGAAACCTAAATTCAGGTTTCTGAATTTGGACAGGGTTTTGTCGTTCATTGTCAAAATATCTTGACCATTGATTTTTAATTCTATTCCGTTTTCGACCGTGGGTTTGTCCAAAGTTCCAAGAATTTGCAAAAGTGTTGTTTTTCCTGCTCCTGATGCGCCAACGATAGAGACAATTTCGCCTTTTTGAATATGCAGATCAACTCCTTTGAGCACGTGTAGTTGATCGTAATATTTATGTATGTTTTTTGCGTGTATCATTATTGGAACTGTTTCCACAAAGAAACAAAGATTTTCTATATTTTGATGCAATTTTAAATCTAATATCTTAAATCTATAATCTAAAATGGCATTGGATTTGTATATTTGTTTTGAAAATTTTTAGAAAATGTCCAAAGAAACAGGGGTTGAAATCGTAAATAACAAAAACAGAAATCTTATTCTGGGAATATTGTTTGACGGTATTGGAATGTTGTCATTTACAGTTCCATTTTTTGGAGAATTCTCAGATGTGGTTTGGGCCCCGATTGCTGGTTTTTTGATGACACAAATGTACAAAGGAACCATAGGGAAAGTGGGCGGAATTTTTGCTTTTTTGGAAGAAATCATTCCTTTTACAGATGTGATTCCTTCTTTTACCCTGACTTGGATTTACAATTATTGGATTAAAAAAGAAAAATAATTGCGATTTTACGCTCTGAAAATAAATCCCAATCCCATGCTTTTTAGCATTTTTTTTGAAAAGGGGAAAAAGAATTTTGATTGTCCAAAAAGATAGCCAAAGAACATTAACAAGAAAGGATATAAAGGTAAAACCAAAAGAATTAGAATAATATAATAAGGTATCCAATGGGTATTTTCATTGTTTACGCCAAAATAATTCATCGCAAAACCAGAAATTCTGGCAGATAATGAACCATTTATTGCAAAAACGATAAATATGATTGCAAATTGATAATTAGAAGTAATTCCCCAGCGTTTCTTTAAATTCCCCATCTTCATTTAAAATGATAACAAATATAGTGAGATTATCTCATTGGCACATAACCATAGAGCTTTTGTTTGTATGTGTTTTGGAAATAAATCATATAGTTATAAATTAAATAATTTACTTCATAGCCATAGTCAATTCCGGGCTCATAATTGATGGTCATTTCGTACAAATTGGGATCATATCGTTGGGGTTGCAAAACGCGACGGTTCCATTCGCTGACGTACAATTGGTTTTTATTTTCCATGTAAGATTGCGAATGATAGCCTCGAGGATAGGCTCTCGTGGCGAGCCATGTGCTAAAACCGGGGTCAATAATAATTACCTCATATTGTAGAGAATCATTTGCAATTCGAATTGTATCATTTTGTGTAGCTAAAGGTTTATCAGTGCTTGTCATAGTTGACTTTGTGGTGTTGCAACTAAGAACGATACAGAAAATAAATGCTAGTATGATGAAACTATTTTTCATTGCAATAAAATGAATGATAAAGTTACAAAAAACAAATGATTGATTTGCAGTTTTTTGGCATAAAAAAAGGGCTGTCTCGAAAAGACAGCCCTTTACTTTATAACTTAAATTTTAGCCTAATAAACTAATTATTTGACTGGCTAATTCTGTTCCAATTCTGTCTTGAGCTTCTCCTGTAGCAGCTCCAATGTGTGGAGTCATTGAGATTTTTGGATGCATCAAAATAGCCATTTCTGGTTTTGGTTCGCTTTCAAAAACGTCCAATCCGGCAAATAAAACTTTTCCGCTGTCCAATGCTTTTATCAATGCTACTTCATCAATTACACCACCACGAGCACAATTTACAATTCCTACTCCGTCTTTCATAATTGCTAATTCTTTTTCTCCAATGATGTAACCATCTTGGGCAGGAACGTGCAAGGTGATGAAATCAGCTTCTTTGAACAAGGATTCCAATGATTGGGAAACGATCGTAGTTGTGATGGATTGTCCGTCAAAAAATTCCACTTTAACGTCTACTTGCGGAATAAACATATCGGCAGCAATTACTTTCATACCAAGGCCTAACGCCATTTTTGCAGTTGCCTGACCAATGCGTCCAATCCCGACAATTCCAAGGGTTTTTCCTCTCAATTCAATTCCGTTTGCATATGCTTTTTTCAAGCCTTCAAAGTTGGTATCTCCTTCAAGAGGCATATTTCTGTTAGAATCGTGCAAGAAACGTACTCCTGAAAATAAATGGGCAAAAACTAATTCTGCCACAGATTCTGAAGAAGAAGCCGGTGTGTTAATCACATGAATTCCTTTGCTTTTTGCATAATCAACATCGATATTATCCATTCCGACACCGCCACGGCCAATAATTTTTAGTCCCGGACAAGCATCAATAATATCTTTGCGAACTTTGGTTGCACTTCTTACTAATACTACGCTTACGTTGTTTTCGTTAACGAAATTAGCCACTTGTTCTTGTGCTACTTTTGTAGTTATTACTTCAAATCCACCTTTTTCTAAAGCTAGAATTCCACTATTTGAAATTCCGTCATTGGCTAATACTTTCATTTTTATTGTAATTTGTAT
>Ga0208115_1000181_pt1 | contig 15838 bp, 3 predicted proteins | sample LakWasMeta4_LOW4_2_FD_183856 | JGI IMG/M metagenome (GOLD analysis project Ga0208115, IMG submission 183856) | Freshwater sediment methanotrophic microbial communities from Lake Washington under simulated oxygen tension - Sediment Metagenome... | ecosystem: Environmental > Aquatic > Freshwater >...
TTGAAAGCCCAGAAGACAATTGGCTGTCTCTAATGATTTTGCCAGAATTAGTAAGAGTGATGATTTTTGAACTGCGAGTTCCTATAATATAATCATTATTACTGCCTAAAATACCATAAGTTACAAGGTCTTTTTTAGCTCCTTCAAAAAGATTAATTGTTTTAGTAATTGTTTTGGCTGTTAAATTTCCAACAAAAACATTTCCATATTTTGAAATTAGCGTAATAATGTTAGGGTTTGGAGTGGGAAGTATGGATGTTATTCCTTCGTTTGAAATTGCTTTGGCATCAAAAACAAGCATAAGACTCATAGTTTTGGAATCGAATTTATATATTCCAAATCCTGTATCTTGAACAAAATAATTTTCGCCAATTTTTTCAGAATGAATAAATGATCTGTTAGAGGGAATAGTTGTGACTCTGTTTCCGGTAATTACAATCAAATCTGTAAAGGATCTGTAAATTATATGTTTTTTTAATTCTCGAACTTGCCATAAATCCTCAAAATTTCTTTCTTCAAGATGGAGTTCTGAAGTTAAGGATTTATAGAAGTAGTTCCCAAATTTATTTTTTTGCAAAGTCCCCATCTCATTATAGCCACCTGCGTATACTTTGCCGTCTGTCGTTTTGAAAAGAGTGTTTATTGGAGAGTTATTGGGAAGACCAATTTTTTGCCAATGTTCTCCATCAAAAATTAAAGCTCCATCATTATTGCCGAAAATCAAAGTTCCGTCTTCGTTTTCACACATAGTCAAAAATTGGGGGTCTGCATTAAAATCGTTGCGTGTGTAGTGGATTATTTTTGGAACATTGGAATAAATATTCTTGGGAGTCGTATTATTTATAGTTTGGCAAAATCCAAAATAAGAGACGCATAAACCCAGCAATAAAGTCCAAAATTGTATTTTTTTAATCATAATTTATGTTGCATCGAATGAGAATAATTTTTTCAATAATAATACATTTTTTAACTATAAAAATGCACAAACACTTTTTTTATGGCTAAAATAATTAAAAGTATCAAATTTTAAATATTTAATAGTATTGTAAATATAATTTTATTGGAGCGGTTTTTTTAATTCAAGTTATAAAAATAACTTATTGCACATGTGTTGTTATAATTCCACAGATTTTTAATTGAAAATTTGATTAAAAAAATAATTTTATATTAATTAATAATCTGTTAAACAATGTGTTATAAAAAATAACGTACCATTTTTCTTTTCGTTTCATTAAGAGTGTAGTTTATGTGTGTACAGCTTTTTACAAATGAGATGAATAATTTTTAAAATTGCATTATCGATAACGTCCATCGATTTTTTTAAACAACTTTTTGAACTAACAAAATTTTTTTTTTATGAAGACAATTAATAAAATAATTTTCGCTTTTACTTTATTTGTTGCATTTACTACTGCAAAAGCACAAAATGCATATCCTACCTCAACAGGGAAAAATACTTCTCCAAAAGTTTTGGTTAATTCTGTTGTTGAAAAAGAGGTTGCAGTAACTTCAATACAAAAACCAATGCAGGAGCAAGTAATTGACAATGCCAAGATGAAGAAGAGGTCTGAGGATTATACCAAAGCAGAAGAGGTTTTAACTCAGGAACAAAAAAAGCAACATGACGAGGATAGCGCCAAAGCTAATGCTAAGATAGAGGAAATGACTAACAACAGACAAAGGGGTTATTGAAACTGGAGCAGCTGTTTCAATACTATTCAAATGAATTTCAAGATCGCTCGAATATTACAAAATAATCTAGTGAAGGATAGCTCGCAATTTTTTTCGGGTATACCACAAGAGTCAGTAAAAACGAATAAAAACCACACGATATAAAAGCAAATTTATAGAATAGCTCATTCATATACTATTTAAATTGATTATCAACTATCAACTAACCATAAGCCATTTATTATGAACTCAACCAATACTCAAAAAAAGATTAAGCTTTTAGGATTTTTCCTTTTACTGTTATCTGTTAATTTTTCGTTTGCAAAATTAGTTCCTCGAGGAACCACAACTAAAGCAAAAGTAGTAAATGCAACTACTATTACAATTGCAAAACCCACAGGGACATTGTTGGGAGATGTTTTAGTGGTTAATATGGTAATGTATGGGAGTTATGATAAAATAAATAGTGAGCAAACAGGATGGAAACTAGTAGACGCTCGCCCTATAGGTATTCGTAGCTATGCCGCTGTTTTTTATAAAATAGCTGGTACGGCAGAGCCTACGGAATATTCCTTTTCAGTACCTAATGGAAGCTGTACAGAAATTTCTGGAACAATTTCTGGTTTTTGGGGAAACGAAACCATTGATAAATTATTTGACGTGATCCCAACAGTAATTTCAGTGACAAAATCTGGAAATGTTTGTAAAGTACCAGCTATTACAACAAAATCAGATGAAGTAAGTTTAGTGTTTTTAGCACAAGCTGTTGGCACGAGTAGTTCAAATTCAAAATTTTCAACAATTAAAGCAGCCGCAATATCCTCTAATTTCACGGTTGTTAGTGACTATAATGCAGGAAATACTGCCTTAGAAACAGCAATGCTTATACAAAATAAAGCTGGAGATACAGGAGAATTCTCTGCTAATATGACTAATGCTGAAATAGGTGAAGGAGGTATAGTTTTAGCCTTCAAGAAATTTGTTGTAACATATCGAACAGTTGGTAATACACCTTTTGCGGATTATCAAACTTTAGGGGCTGCTTTTAATGACATTAATAATGGAAAATTAACAGGGGATGTCAAGCTTTTAATTATTGCTAATACCAACGAAATTTCTGGAGCCTATTTATTTGGCAGTGGGGATTTTTTTGGTGGTGCAAAGTTACCTACTAATTATAGCAGCGTTACTATTTATCCAACTATGCCAAACCTAATCATTAGTGGGAATACTACCGATTTCATAATTAATTTATATGGAGCCGATAAAGTGAGTATAGACGGTCGTGTTATGGGGACTACAGGAAAAGATAAAGATGGGAAAGATGTAAATATCCCGAATTTGACCATTATTCAAAAAAATAATACTGCTACAACAGTTATTATAGCGAATACTGCAAAAAATAATACCATAAAATATTGTTTTCTAAAAGGTGCTGGATTAGATGCTACAACAGCAAACATAATACTTAAATTTGATAGCATTGTTTATTCACCACAACCAACAACACAAATTGTAAACGGTGTTTCAACAACAACAATACCAGCTACCGAAGGAAACAACGACAATACTATTGATAATTGTACTTTTATGGGTTTTGCAGATTTGGTTACTAATGAAATTATACCTCCAACCTATGCTATTTATTCTAATGGGGTAAACACAACTTCTCCGAACAAAAATAACACCATAAATGAATGTAATTTTGTGGATATGTTAAGTCCAAAGTTTAGTTCTATTGTTATTGATGTTGAAGCCAATTCGGATGGATTCAAAATTACAAAGAATAAATTTAGTCAAACAAAAGAATTAAATTATGTCTCTAATGGTGGAAAAACGCAATATGTGTATGTTGCAGTAAATCAAGCTTCAAATTGTGTGATTAGTGAAAACAGCATTAATAATAACGGAAAAGCACTTAAAAATTCTGGCGCTAGTGATATAACCCAAGTTTTCCCTTTTTTGTTAAATATTGGAAATAATAACAAGGTTGAAAAAAACAAAATAGAGAACCTTACTTTAAAGTTGGGTAATATTACAAATACCTCTATTCTGTTTGCAGGCATATATCTTCTTGATCAAGCTGGGACTACTTGTTCGGCTAACGATGTTAAGAATATAGAAATTTGGAGTGATTTGAAAAATAACAGTTCTTTTACTGTAACTGGAATTAATGCTTTCAATCTTACTGATTATGCTACTACAGTTCCAACAAAGAGTACTATTATCGGTAACACTATAGATGGCATAACCATAAAAGGAGCCTCTGCCAATTTCTTATGTTCTGAGAGAAGTATTTTTGTAAGGAATTCACCTGGTATAGAAGTTTCAAGCAATACCGTAAAAAACATCAGTAATTCGGGATTTTCAGCAGCCGATATTCAGGGAGTAACTGGTATTACAATTGAAGCTGGCAAAAACAAAATACTGCAAGACCCCCATGTTACTACAACAACTACCAATGAACAGTTCCCGCCATCAATAGTTAACGGTGAGTTGGTACCTGGTCCCACTACTACTACTATAATTACAACCGATCAGCAAGTATTATGGTCTTCTAACAATACTGCAGTTGCAAAAGTAGTGATGGCAACAGGTCAGGTATTTGCTTTAGCTAATGGAACTGCAACCATTTCTGCATTGGCAAGTGATGGAAATATTACCGATTTTCTTGTAACAGTAACCGATCCAAAAGGAGTTGTATCCGCTGATTATCTTAATTCTACTATTGGCTCAAACAATTATGGTATTTATTTAAGTTCATGTTCTAATTTTATTGTAAACAACAATACAATTGAAAGTTTGACCAATAATGATAAAGGTCCTGGTGGAATTTATGGGATAGCTGCTGATAATGGAATAGGAACTATTACAAATAATAGTGTAAAAACACTTAAATCTTCAGCCGATGTTACTATTGCGATTAAGTTGTCAGTAGCTGGAATTTTTTGTTCTCCAAATAATTCAGGATCATTAATTTCAAAAAACACTGTTGAAAACTTAACCAACAACAGTACAAATACCAATGCACTTGACCAAATTGCAGGTATTTTTTGTTCGGCCGACCAATCTTATATGCTGACGGAAATTTCTAAAAACAAAATTAGCAATTTAACTAATAATTCCATAAACATTGTTTCGTCTCTTTATGGCATACGTCAAGGAATAGGTTCTATAAATTGCAATAACAATATTATAGATATTGGTGAAAATGTTTCTAACAATATCAGTTTGGTTGGTATATACGATGAAGGCTTTGACACCCTTGGACTAAGTAATGCAAATTCAGTAGGCAGCTATATCAACAATACGGTAAGAATAAAGGGAAGCACCACGTCAAATTCAACTGCTACGACTCAGTGTTTTTATGCTTTCAATCGGAATTATTCAAGCGCACTAACCCTTAAAAACAACTTATTTTTAAACACTAGAACCAGTGGCGCTGGCAACAAGAATTATGCTATAGTGGTTACTGCCGATGCTGCGACGAAAGCAAATCAATTCAATCTTAATATAGCTTTCGATTACAATGACTACTTTGTTAGCAATAGTCCTGATAATTATATTGGAAATTGGGTTGTATTCCCGTCTGCAACCAATGGAGATAAAAAACTATTTACTGATTGGAAAAAAGTAACTGATCCAAATAATTTAGGTCAACAAGATGCTTCAAGCCAATCTGTAAATGTGGAATTTGATTGTGCTAATCAGCCTAATGTTTCTTTAGCAGGGGTCATTACTCAAATTGATACTGATTTTTATGATACTAACAGAAATACTTATCTTATGGGAGCGGTAGAGGCTATCCCAAATGTATTAGGATTAAATGCATCTCCTGGAAACAGTACTACCTGTAAAAACACAAATACAAAAGATAGCTTTACTTTAGGAGCACATCCAGGTTATAAAGTAGTAAAATGGGAAAAGAGTGCCGATATAAATTTTTCAAAAGACATACCAAAAATAGATTACGACGCTCTTGTGAAAGCAGGGACGATTTCTGCAACAGATGCCGCCTTATCAAAAGCAAATCAAGATTTTACGTATGAACAATATACAGAAATTAATGAAATTAAAAGCGGCAAAGATTTGATTACAGGAGATGAGGTTGGAAATATAGCCAGTATAAAGGATCCGATTACTGGAGTAGTGAGTACACCAGTGTATTATGTCAGAGCTGCTTTGCATAACTTATCGGGATGTAATGCAAATGATGAATATTCTTCTGCGGTTGCCATTGATACCTATTTAGATCCAACCCCTATTGGTCTCCTAGATAGTGCAATTTTTTGTATATCGGCTAAAGTAAAAGAACTTACGGCAAAACTCAATGTACCTCCTGGTAGTAATTTTTATAATAGTAATGCTGAAGGAAATCCTGATGGAGGTCCTTTAACCAACCTCGAGGCTGCTTTGCATAGCGGTAAATATTTTGTGGCACCAGTTGCTTTGGGAGGTTGTGTTGGTCCTAAAACTGCATTTTATGTAGTTATTGAAGATGGAGCCGCCATTACAGTCACTACTTCACAATCTTTTTGTACTGGTGATAAGGTTGAAAAATTAATTCCAAAACCCAACCTAGACACTAAAAAGGGAGATATTATAAGATGGTGGTCAAATAGTATTGGAGGAACTCCTTTATTGGAAACAACTACTTTAACATCAGGAGTTTACTATGTAAGTAAAGGAATCTCTTGTGGAGACGTAAGAAAAAAAGTAGATATTACGGTAAATTCTATACCAAATGCTCCCGTAGTTGCAAATCTGACTCAGACCTTAAACGGCAACACCACCGTAGCCGATTTAGTACCACCACCAAGTGCTACCATAAAATGGTATGCTACTCAAGACAGTAGTGACGCATTAGATGCAACAATTGCCTTAAGCACTAGAACTTATTATGTGGTTAGTGTAAATGCGAGTGGTTGTGAAAGTACGCGAGTAGCAGTAAGCGTGATTGCTCCTTTAAAACAAACCTTATGTACAGGAGCTACTGTTGCCGATTTAATTCCTGCCCCAAGCACTACTTTCGAATGGTATGATGTAGCGACAGGAGGAGCTCCATTGACTGCTACTACCCCTTTAATAACAGGGACTTATTATATTTTAAGTAAAGATTCTGTTTTAAGTTGTGGTGCTACTACAAGAGAAGCAGTAAGTGTAGTTGTAGGGATTTTACCACCAACAGTCTTTGACCAAACAATATGTTATGGAAGTACAGTGGCAGATTTTGTACCTCCACCAAGTAAAAATATAAAATGGTATGTTACAACCACTGAGGGAATAACGGGACCAATGACATATACAGGTAATTTATATGGTTTAAGCGGTTATACAAAATTCTTTGTTTCAGCAATTGGAGATAATGGTTGTGAAAGTATTAAAAAAGAAGTAATAATTACTATGCGTCCTATAATACCGGCACCAATACTTCCTAATACTAATACTGCTTTTACTGCTTTTATTAAAGGAAATATCCTTAACCAAGGAGATTCTTTTAGTATTCCTAACACTAGTACTACTGGAGGTCAATTAATTTGGGAAACAGGTATAAGTACTTTTGACCCTTCAATAATAGGAACTTCGTGGGGGTGGGTATCACAAACTCAAAATGGTTGTAAAAGTAATATTTCTAGTAATGGTTTAAATGGTACAAATGATGGTATAACCAAATATTTTTACCAAGTCAATCAATTAGCACCAAAAATAAGTTTTAACCTTCAAGGAGCTCAAAATTATGCAATTGGATCAGCAATTTCTTCCATTGTCCCTACCAATATAGGAGGGACAGTTGACGGAAGTGCAATAGAGGTAAGTACACCTTTTAATAGTGCGTATAATTTACCAGCCGCAGACTTTAGGGTAGATTCACATAATAATATTTTTGTTTTAAATTCTGATAATATATTAAAAATAACTCCTGATGGAGCGCAAACCACTTTTGTGAGTTCAGATAAATTTGTTAATCAAAATGGTTTTCAAAGTGTTTCCCCAACATCTGGATTTATGGCAGTTGCAATTGATAAATCAGATAATTTATATGTTTCAGATAATAGGTATAACAAAATTTGGAAAATTAACCCCCAAGGTATTGTTAGTACTTTTGCTGATGGTACTGTTTCAGGAAGTACAGGAAATTTGGAACTTGCATCTGCAATTTCGATTGATAGTAACAATAATATCTATATTCAAACATATGTTAATAATCAATTTTCAATTTCTAAAATTACACCAAATGGTATAATTGTACCATTTGCTGGAGGAGCTCCAGTTAATGGATCAACTGTAGATGGGCTTGGCGCAAATGCTTCTATAAGCTCTTTTAATGGTATTATTGATTCAAATGATAATTTTGTTTTCTTAGAATCATATTCGGGTAATTTGAGAAAAGTTTCTCCTGACGGTATGGTTACAACTTTAGGTAAATTTGGTAGTGGATATGATCAACTAGCAGCAATTGATAAGCAAGATAATTTATATAGCATTCCTGAAAGATCAAGTACCATAATTAAATCGACTTCAAATTATTATTTTGACAAACCATTTCTTAGAAATGGTGAATTTTATAGTGTAAGTCCTAACATGACATATGCTTCAGGTCATAATGATGGCGATGGTTTTAATGCAACGTTTTCTCAACCCATTAGTATGAAATTTGATTCAACAGGTGAAGTTGCCTATGTTTTAGAATATGAATTTTGGTTTTCTTCTACAAAAATTTTTCGTAAAATCTCAAAGAAAAGATATACAATAAGCCCAACTTTACCAGCTGGTTTAGTTTTTGATACGCAAACAGGTATTATAAGTGGTACGCCAACTGGAAATAGTCCGTTAACTACTTATACGATAACAGCGGCTAATAGCGGTGGTAGTAGCAATGCTACGGTAGCCTTCTCAACGGGTACTGTAACACCTGCGCCAACAGTAACTACACCTGTAACTTACACTCAAGGAGATACAGCCATAGCCTTAACAGCCACAGGTACTAGCTTAAAGTGGTACACAGTAGCAACAGGAGGTGCAGCTAGTACAACAGCACCAACACCATCAACCACAACAGTTGGTACCACAAGTTATTGGGTAACACAAACGGTTAATAGTATTGAAAGTGCAAGAGTATCAATAGATGTAACAGTTACTGCACCAGCTACAGTAGCGGTAACAGGAGTAAGCTTACTCGCCACAGCTTCAATAACAGCTGGCTCAACCAGCCAGTTGACAGCTACCATAGCTCCAGCAAACGCTACTAATCAGGCAGTAACTTGGACTTCAAGCAATACCGCAGTTGCGACAGTAAGTGCAACAGGTCTGGTAACAGCCGTAGCTGCAGGAACAGCCAACATTACAGCCACCTCATCTGCAGATGTGACTAAGACAGCGACTTGTGCGGTAACCGTAACAGCAGCGACAGTAGCTGTAACAGGAGTAGCTGTTAGTCCAACAACAACTTCGATAGTAGTTGGAGGAACCAGTCAATTGACAGCGACAGTTTCACCTGCTAATGCTACCAATAAAAATGTGAACTGGAGCTCGAGCAATACTGCCGTAGCAACAGTAAGCAGCACTGGATTGGTAACCGCCGTAGCCGTAGGAAGTGCAACTATAACAGTAACTTCAGTCGCCGATGCGACTAAGACAGCGACTTGTGCAGTAACGGTAACTTCTGGAAGTGGAACTACGACTGTAGAATCACGTATTATAGCTAGTTCAGACGATGTTGAGCAATCAAGTACAGGCTTTGTCCTAGTAAATGGGGCGAATCTACAGTTAGTCAATGATGTAGGAACTGGGGCAGGAGATCAAATCATAGGCTTAAGATTCCCATCTTTAAACATTCCACAAGGGGCAACCATTTCTAAAGCTTATATTCAATTTACGTGTAGTATGACAGATGCGACAGCAACTTCGTTAACAATTAAAGGCGAGGCTTCTGATAATTCAGTTACATTTGTCAATACCACCAACAATGTGTCAAACCGTGTAAAAACTGCAACAACTGTTGCTTGGTCTAACATTCCTACATGGAATACAATAGATGCAGCAACAGTTAATGAACAAACCCCTGAATTGAAGTCAATCGTGCAAGAGGTAATCAATCGTGCGGGATTTACAACAACAAGTGCAATCTCTTTTATTATCAGCGGAACTGGGGTTAGAACAGCTTACACGTATGAAAATACACCAGCAAAAGCAGTGCTTCTGCATATCGAATACACAACTGCATCAAATAGTGTAGCCGTAACAGGCGTTACGTTGAATGCTTCAACAGCTTCGATAGTGGCAGGTTCAACCCAACAGTTGACAGCTACTATAGCTCCAGCAAATGCTACCAATCAAGCAGTAACTTGGAGTTCAAGTAATACGACAGTTGCAACAGTAAGTTCAACAGGACTAGTAACAGCTTTAGCAGCAGGAACAGCGACCATCACGGTAGCTTCCTCAGCCGATGGCACCAAAACAGCCACTAGTACTATAACGGTTACAGCAGCCACAGTAGCAGTAATAGGAGTAAGTGTGAGTCCAACCACAGCTTCAATAGTAGTTGGAGCTACAAGTCAATTGACTGCGACAGTTGCTCCTGCAAATGCCACAAACAAAAATGTGACTTGGACATCAAGTGCACCGTCCATAGCGACAGTAAGTTCAACAGGACTGGTAACAGCAGTAGCTGCCGGAACCGCAACCATTACGGTAACCACAGCCGATGGAGGAATGACCGCCACTAGTTCCGTAACAGTAACAGCAGCCACCGTAGCCGTAACGGGAGTAACAGTTAGTCCAACCACAGCTTCAATAGTAGTTGGAGCTACAAGTCAATTGACCGCGACAGTTGCTCCTGCAAATGCCACAAATAAAAATGTGACTTGGACATCAAGTGCACCGTCCATAGCGACAGTAAGTTCAACAGGACTGGTAACCGCAGTAGCGGCAGGAAGTGCAACAATCACGGCAACCTCGTCAGCTGATGCGACCAAAACAGCTATTAGTACTGTAACAGTAGCACCTGTAGCACCAACAGTGTCTAATGTAAGCTATGTTCAAGGGGCAACTGCAACTGTCTTGACCGCAACGGGAACCAGTTTAAAATGGTACACTGCATCAACAGGAGGAACAGGCAGCACCACAGCACCGGTTCCATCGACGACGTCAGTCGGAACTACTTCATATTGGGTATCACAAACGGTAAACACAATAGAAAGTGCAAGGGCACAAATAGATGTGACCGTGACAGCAGCTACTTCTACGCCAACCATTGTAGAATCACGAATTATAGCAAGTTCAGATGATGTTGAACAATCAAGTTCAGGCTCTGTTTTAGTAAATGGTTGGAATCTTCAATTGGTAAATGATTCTGGCAGCGGATATGGTGATCAAACAATTGGATTAAGATTTCCATCATTAAATATACCTAAAGGGGCAACTATTTCAAAAGCCTATATTCAGTTTACAACGAGTATTACGGATAATGTAGCAACCTCACTTACGATAAAAGGAGAAGCAGTTGATAATTCGGTTACATTTACAAATACAACAAATAATGTATCAAACCGCCCACAAACCACAGCATCAGTTGCTTGGTCTAATATTGTTGCTTGGAATACGGTAGATGCTGCAACAGTTAATCAACAAACTCCTGATTTGAAGTCAATTGTGCAAGAAGTAGTCAATCGTGCAGGTTTTGGTACAACTAGTGCAATCTCTTTTATTATTACTGGAACAGGGGTTAGAACAGCATATACCTACGATAATACGCCATCAAAAGCAGCACTTCTGCATATTGAATATACGACTTCTTCCAACGTAGCCGTAACAGGAGTGAGTGTGAGTCCAACGACAGCATCAATAGTAGCAGGCTCAAGCCAGCAATTAACAGCAACGGTATCACCTGCAAATGCTACAAATCAAAATGTTACTTGGACATCCAGTAACACAGCAGTAGTGACTGTAAGTACAAGTGGATTGGTAACGGCAGTAGCAGCAGGAACAGCCATCATCACCGCTACCACGGCCGATGGAGGGATGACAGCCACCAGTGCGGTAACTGTAACAGTACCTACCGTAGTAGTGACAGGAGTTACTTTAGATGTAACAACTACATCAATAGTAGCAGGATTAACCCAACAGTTAACTGCAACGGTAGCACCGACCAATGCAACTAATCAAAATGTAACTTGGAGTTCAAGTAATACTGCTGTTGCAACAGTAAGCAGTACAGGATTAGTGACAGCTGTTGCTGTAGGAACAACTACTATTACAGTAACCACACAGGATGGAGCCAAAACAACAAATTGTTCGATAACAGTAGCACCTGTAGCACCAACAGTGTCTAATGTAAGCTATGTTCAAGGGGCAACCGCAACTGCTTTGACCGCTACAGGAACTAATTTGAAATGGTACACTGCATCTACGGGGGGAACAGGCAGTACCACAGCACCAGTTCCATCAACAACGACAGTTGGAACTACTTCATATTGGGTATCACAAACAGTAAACACAATTGAAAGTGCAAGGACACAAATAGATGTGACTGTCACATCTAGTTCTTCGTGCGAAAATGCTCTGAATTTTGCATCAGGTGTTAATGATTATGTATCCTTACCTGCCACATTAGATGATTCAATTGGTACTAGTGACTTTACGTTAGAGTTTTGGCTTAATCCTGCTAATCTTACTCAAGATGATCCAGCAATTCTTTCAAATAGTGATTGGAATATCTGGGGAAATCTGGGTTGGGTTGTTAGTCAGCAAGCGTCAAATATATCATTTATTATCAGTGATAGTACAAATAACTATGATGCAACATTTGCTTGTCCACCTGCAGGAACGTGGAGTCATGTAGCTATTGTCGTAAAGAGAGGTTCAAATAAGATTGTAGTATATGTAAATGGACTTTTACAAACCATTACAGATAATGGATCGCTTTTTGATGTTACAGGTTCAGTTTCTACTTCATTGGGTGTGAAAATTGCACAAGACGGAACTGGTAACTATTGGTCTTCTTGGGATGGTAAAATGGACGATTTAAGAATCTGGAAAGTGGCAAGAACTCAATCGGAAGTGGCAAATAATCAATGTAATGTGGTTTCTTCAAGTGATCCTAATTTGGTGGCAAATTATCGATTCAACGATTGTAGTGGTGCTACATTAACCGATAGTAAAGGTTCATATAATGGCACATTGACTGGGGCGCCATTGCCTACCTGGGTTGCATCAACCACTTGTAGCGGTTCGGGTGCAGTTATTGGGGTAAGTTTTAATTATCCTATAGCGCTAGTATCACCAAATTCAACCATTCAATTGTTGGCGATTGTATCACCTGCTAATGCAACGAACAAGAATGTAATTTGGAGTTCGAGTAATACTGCAGTTGCAACTGTAAATAGTAGTGGAGTAGTGACTGGCGTAGCGATTGGAACAGCTATTATCACAGCAACTTCAGTGGCAGATAGTACGAAAAAAGCAACTTGTACAGTAACTGTTTCTAACAACTTGATAATGAACCCTAGTTTTGAGACAGCACCTATAAGTAATTATTGGACATCTTGTTGTTCTACACTTACACAAACGACAGGTTCATCTATCAAAACAGGAGCTAAGGGTTGTACAGTATCTAATAACGGAAATTATGGAACTATTCAGGATGTAGGTCCTAGAGTAATACCTTTAGGTCTAGGTTCTTATTATGTTGAGGCTTGGGTAAAAACAACTTCAGGGACTGACAATATGAGAATTGAAATGGAAGTTTCTGATGGTGTGACTTCTGAATATTATGGTTCTCCAGTTACTTCTGTTGGTACATCTTGGACGAAATTGAGTGGGGTTTTAAATCTTGGCTTTACCGGTACCCCAAAAAATATCTATTGGTGGATTTACACTCAAGGGACAGGTAGCTATTATGTTGATGACTGTATGTTGGTAAAAGGAACAAGTGCGGCAGCTAAATTTGCTCAAAACACCACTGCTTTAGCTGTTGATGAATTTAAACAAGAGAATGATGATTTCATCAAATTGTATCCTAACCCGGTAACTAATGAATTAACCATTCAGATGTCGGATGTTCATGAAAATGAAACGGCACAGATTTATAACATTTCAGGAAGTTTGATTAGAGAATTTAGAATTCTTTCTAATATTCAGCAGGTAAATGTAGAAGATTTGCCTAATGAGGTGTATGAGATTCGTTTTAAAGAATCGCCTGGGATTGTAGCAAAATTCATAAAGAAATAATCCAAATTAAAATTATGGAATCCACTAGTAAATTTACACTTGTGGATTCCATTTATTATATTACCTACAAGATAGTTTTGTGAATTCTACCCGTGTGCATTTTAGATTAAATTAATTTACGGAATCAAAAGCAAAATAAAATGGCAAATGGTACTTAAAATTTTTGATTACATCGAAATCTGGAAAAAAACGAGATGGTTCTCTAGATTATAAAGCAATAGAAGAATTTAATATTATAAAAATGTCACTTAACTTAACTGTAATTTTTATTTGCAATCTAGTTTGACCAAAACAATTTATCGGATAGTACAAAAAAACAAAGCCACTCTGAAAGTGGCTTTGTTTTTTTATCTTTTAGAATTGTCAAAACTACATCTCAAATAGCAAAGTCATTGAGAAATTGTTGTTTATTGTGTTGATTCGGGCACCATCGGTAAATCCTTGGTTAAAGAATCCTTGTTGCGAATTCCTTTGTGCATTAGAATATGAAAAATCTAATTTGAACATTCCAAAATTATATCCTAAACCTCCAGAAAAACTATTTAAATCACCAATAGTTGTTGCGTTTTTGTATGGACTTTCTTCAAAACGATATCCGCCTCTGAGACTCCATTCCTTGATTTTATATTCGGCACCGATTCTTAATTCGCCTGAAGTGGCTAGAGTATTGCTCATTTGGTTGTTCACGTCTCTATAATAAGGATCGTTTTCTGGTCTAAAATGAGTGTTTCCATAGTCTTTTATGGAATAATCAATGCTTATTAATCCGGTTTTTCCAAAGACATAAGCAAAACTTCCTGTAAACTTCCCTGGAGTATCTAATTCGTAGGGAGCATAATAATTGATGATATTCGGATCAACTACATCTGGTGGTAATTCATTAATCGTATTGGCACTCACAGCAACTAGTCTTTGTGAGAACTCATCACTCAAATTATACCATACAGGCGAATCATAAGCTAATCCTAAACGAACTTCCTTAGTGACTTTAGCAATGGCGCCTATTTGAAATGAAAATCCTGTGCCGTAGGTGTATAAGTTGTTGTCAAAACGCAAATTTTTTACCGTATAATCAGTATTCACAGGGTTATTATTGTATTCATAAAAACTTGTAGATTGTGTAAAATCTGTGAAATGCGAATTTAAGTTGATGCCTATGTACAATTTATCTTTATAGGAAGTGGCAGCATTAAAAGATAATTTTCCGTTATATCCATTAGAATAAATGCTGTTTTCCTGATGGTAATTGCCTCCGGCAGTTACGTTTGAGGTGTATTGAGTATTGTTCGGAAGATTAGTAACAGGATTAATTACGTAGCCTTGGTAACCCAAAAAAGCTTGTTGACCGCCGTGATCTAATTCGCCATAAGATGAGTTTTGCAAAACATCTAGCGGCACACCATTCGCATAACTTACAAAATATTTTGCTACAGAATTAGTTGGATTTGTTCCGGCAGAAAACACTGAATTGTCAAAATTATTCATATTTTCATAGTTTATTGCCATCGAAAACTTTTTCCAATCGCCAGTTGGATTTTGGTTTTTAAAGACAAAAACACCTCCTGTCTGATTCATATCAAAAGAATTGTCAGAAGCTGAAGTGCTCGTTCCAAAATAATTAGAATTATTTTTAGTATTGAAATTACTTAAGGTTATCGTAAGTTGATTATTTGCAAAAACGGCAGAACCCGCAGGGTTTACATTTATGGATGACAAATCTCCGCCAAGTGCTCCAAAAGCACCGCCCATAGCTCTAAAACGGGCAGTCCCGTTTAAGTTATCTTGTGCATAACGTATGGCATCAGGAATTTCTTGTGATTGAGCGACACTAAAAGTGAAGCCAGCAAATAAAAGGAATATATAATTTTTCATCTTTTTTCAATTAAGGTTTTATATTTTTTTCAAAACGGAAAAATAATTATCTTCTTCCACCTCCACC
>Ga0208115_1000185_pt1 | contig 15757 bp, 11 predicted proteins | sample LakWasMeta4_LOW4_2_FD_183856 | JGI IMG/M metagenome (GOLD analysis project Ga0208115, IMG submission 183856) | Freshwater sediment methanotrophic microbial communities from Lake Washington under simulated oxygen tension - Sediment Metagenome... | ecosystem: Environmental > Aquatic > Freshwater >...
AATCACTGCTGAATAAAGCCAGCACGACCTGGCGGCAATTGCCGGAAGCCCGCAAGAAACCGGGAAGCGATGCCGAATGGTTTTTGTTGTTGAAAGAATATCCAGCCCTGATCAAGCGCCCGGTGCTCGTAACCGATGACAAGGCCGTGTCCGTTGGCTTTACGGACAATATGTATAAACTTCGTTTCTCCATTGGAAAATAAAGATTGCCATGAGCGAAATTCTAGAACTGACCTCCAATCTGATCGCCCGTGAATCGGTGACGCCGGAAGATGCCGGCTGCCAGGCCATGTTGAGCGAACGTTTGCAGGCGAAGGGCTTTCATTGCGAGCAGCTGGATTTTGCCGACGTGAAGAATTTATTCGTCACACATGGTGTTGATGGTCCCGTCATGATTTTTCTCGGCCATACCGATGTAGTGCCACCCGGCCCGCGAGATCAGTGGCTGAGCGATCCTTTCAAACCGGAAATTCGCGATGGCTATTTGTATGGCCGCGGTGCGGCCGACATGAAAGGCAGCGTTGCCGCCTTCGTGTTGGCAATGGAGAAATTCGTCGAGAAGCATCCCGATCATCCCGGCACGATCGGGATGCTGATTACTTCGGATGAAGAGGGCGATGCTATCAATGGTGTCCGCAAAGTCGCGGAGCATTTCAAAGCCATCGGTCAGAAAATCGATTACTGCATTACCGGCGAGCCATCGTCCATCGATAAATTCGGCGATTTATTGCGGGTAGGGCGTCGCGGTACTTTGTCGGGCACGATGAAAGTCAAAGGGATACAAGGGCATGTCGCGTATCCCGAACGTGCGCGCAATCCAATCCATGATGCGATGGCGCCTCTGGCTGAATTGGCGGCTCGCGTCTGGGACAGTGGCTATCCCGAATTTCCGTCTTCCAGTTTCCAGATTTCCAATATCAATGCCGGCACCGGTGCGAATAACGTGATTCCCGGCGAGTGCACCGTCATATTCAACTTTCGCTACAACCCCGGCTGGAAAAGCGATGAATTGATCGGTGAAGTCCATAAAGTTTGCGATGCGCACGGCCTGGACTATGAAATTGCCTGGCATCGCGGCGGCGAACCCTTCTTGACGCGTGACGGCAAACTTCGCAAAGTCGTGCGCGAAACGATCATCGACCGTCTTGGCATCACGCCGCTGGAGAACACCGGCGGCGGCACTTCCGACGCGCGCTTCATCGCGCCGCTAGGTGCTGAAGTCGTCGAGATGGGGCCTATCAACGCCAGTATTCATAAAGTGAATGAGCGTGTTGCGGTTTCCGAGCTTGAACAGTTGCCGGATTTGTATTGCGAGTTTGCCGAGCGTTTGTTGCTGACGTAGGGGCGCAGCAAGCATGCGCCACTACTGAATTCATTTCTCAAGGCTTGGCTTGAATTTTATGTGCCACAGCCCCCGGCAAGAACGGTGTTGCTTCGCCTTTCACCCAGGCCGAATGTCCCGCGCCCCAGAACGGCGACATTGGGTGCCCGCTTTGTCCGCCGGGCATATGGATAATGCCGTCGGCTTCGTGGCCCGGTGATACCACCATGCGTTCGCTGGCACCGAAATTGGGCGATTGAACACGCGGCATATTCATGTCACCGTCGAGTTGATCCGGTGGCATGCACAGGAAATTTTTACTGAAAGCGGGAAGGGCGCCGGCAATCGGATGACAAATGGCTGCAGTATTTCTTTCGCCCCAGGTGCGGTCTTTCAAGGGACCTTTTTCATTTAGCTGATCGTAGGTTTCTTTGGCGGCATCGCTCAATAATGCATCCCAGCTATCGAATTGACGTGGCAGCAAGTGCACCGGTTGTTGCGTGATCAACTGCCAGGTGACGCCTTCGATCTGCGGCAAGTCCGGCATCACGAAATCCTTGCCGAGTTTTGCCTGGGCCGGCGCGGTAAGTCCGTCCTTGACACGATCTATCACGGCCAATCGCCAGGCACGAACGAAGCGATAGCTTTTTGCGTCGGTCGTAGCGCGAGCATCCCATTTTTCGGTAGCGGCTTTTATATCCTTGAACATGGCATCGTTTTTATTGTCGGATAACTTGCGTAGTTGTTGCCACCAGCGTTGCAGGAACAAAGTACGATCATCGAGCTGTATGGCAAGCAAATCTTTCTCGCTAAATTGCTGCTTCGCGAACAGATCATCGCGAATTTGTTTTGAACGTGCGCCATTGGCATAACCGGCATCGCCGATTTGTCGAAGCATGTCGCCATCGGTGACGCGGGCATTGGCACTCCAGAGCCGATGTGAATCGGGTGAAACGATTTGCGGATGCAGGTAATCGTCGGCTAGTGGTGTGGCGAAGCAGGGAGCATCCGCAGGATCTTTGCTATTTAATGGTTCGCTTCGCTGGCAGCCCATCTCCCAGTATTTCTGCAAACCGGTCAGCTTCCAGGCAATCTTGCCGCTGCTGTCGCCGAACACGGCATTTTGATGCGGCATGCCCGATTCCTGAAACAGGGCCAGTGCCTGCTCGTTATTCTGGACGATGGAAAGCGAGAAAATTTTCGTACTCAAGGCACCCGGCAAATGGGCCGTCCATTCCAATGCCAGTTCGTCGCCATTGATGTCTTTGGCCATGATGGGACGACCATTGCTTTCGCGAATATCGAATTCGACCGGCTCGGCACCCTTGACCAGAATTTTTTCCTTGAAGGTTTTGATCGAATCGGTTTTGGGGTGAACCACATGCCAATCCAGCCAGTCGCCGTAGGAATTTGTGAACCCCCAGGCAACATGCGTATTGCTGCCGACGATGACGGCGGGAATGCCCGGCAAGGTAAAGCCGCTCACATCGACCTGGCGTTCCATTGCCTTGCTATCCTGGTATTTCAGGCGGGCACGAAACCAGATATTCGGTGCACGCAAACCGAGATGCATATCGTCTGCGACCAGAGCTCGCCCATCCTTGGTCAATGCACCTGCTACGGCGAAGTTATTGCTGCCCGGTGCCGCCGGTTCGGAATCACCGTAACTCATGCCCTTTGCCGGGGCGGGCAGTTTTCTCAAGTCGAGCACATCGACGCTGGGCAGCGCGATGTTGCCGCGTGGTTCGCCGACCAATGGGGCATCCCATTCGGTACCCTCGGCGGCCAGTAATTGATAAAGCGCATCGGGAACGGATTGTTTGATTTTCCATAATGCCAATTCACGCGAATTGCTTTCGTCCTGCAAATCGAAAAACATCGCGTAACCCACCATGGCCGAATCGACGTTCTGCCATTTTTTTGGTTCGGCCTGTAAAAGCAGATAAGGCCATGGGCGAACGGCGAGATCGTTCAAGCCCTGATTCACGCCATCGGTATAGGCATTGATGATATCGAGTTTGTCGTCGGCGAAGGCTTCGATATTCTGCTCGACGCGTGCCCGCAAACGATGCACGCGTGCCGACTTGTCTTTTTCGAGTGCCCTTTCGCCGAATAATTCGGAAAGTTCGCCCGCCGCCGAACGGCGCAAGAGATCCATTTCAAAAAAACGTTCCTGCGCATGGATATAACCCAACGCGCGGGCCATATCGGCCTCGTTGCTGGCAATGATCGTGACGGTGCCGAGGGCGTCGCGTTCGATCTGGACCGGGCCTGAGAGATTGGGTATGGATATCTCGCCATCGAGCTTGGCCAGGCTGCCGCGCAATAAAAACCAGACGATGGCCACGGCCAATAACAACAGCACCAGCATCAATACCAAAACGCGTTTTAGCCATTTGAACATCGCCAACCCCTGCCAGTGAGACTCTTTAAGTGCATGACAATAAACGATTTTGTCTTTTTAGTCCTGACCCTTGTTGACCATGTAGGAAAGCTGGGTTATGGTCGACCCATGATGAACATCAACACCAGCAATAATAATAATCGACTGCCCACATTGCGGGTCGGCGACTAGCTGCTTTTTGTTCCTAGTTTTCATACGACGGCCCGCCCACAAAGCGGGCCGTTTTTATTGCGCCATTTTCAAAATCACGATCAAAAGAGAGAAAACCCCATGTGTTCAATTCTAGGAATTTTCGAGTTATCAGCGGGCATTGATCTACCGGCCCTGAGAAGCCTGGCGCTGGCCCAGTCTGCCAAACAAAGACATCGCGGCCCGGATTGGAGCGGCGTCTATACCGATCCGGGAGCCGTATTGGTGCATGAGCGATTGGCGATTGTGGACCCCGCCGGTGGCGCGCAACCACTGCGTTCCGCCGATGGTCGTCTGGCACTCGCAGTGAATGGCGAGATTTATAACCATCGTGAACTCGAGCGCGATTTGACGCTGCCCTATGCATTTCAAACCGGCTCGGATTGCGAAGTCATCAATGCCCTTTATTTGCAGGAAGGCGCCGAGTTTCTTTCAAAACTCAATGGCATTTACGCTTTTTGCCTGTGGGATGCCGAACAGCAACGTTACCTGATTGCCCGCGATCCGCTCGGCGTCTGCCCTTTGTATCAAGGCCGCGATTCGCAAGGCCGCTTGTGGGTGGCTTCGGAAATGAAAGCGCTGGTCGATGTGTGCGAGCAAATCGACGTCTTTCCGCCAGGCCATTATCTCGATAGCCGAGAAGGAGAGATCAAACCTTTCTGGCAGCCACAATGGCGTGATTACGAAAAAACAAAAGGCGTGAAGATTTCGCTGGAAACCTTGCGCAGCAGTTTCGAGCAAGCCGTGCATCGTCAGATGATGACCGACGTGCCGTATGGCGTATTGCTATCGGGTGGCCTGGATTCATCGCTCGTTGCCGCCTGCGCAATGCGTTTTGCCCGCCAACGTGTCGAAGAGGACGACAAGACCGAAGCCTGGTGGCCGCGTCTGCATTCGTTTGCAATCGGTCTGGAAGGTTCGCCGGATTTGGCAGCGGCACAAGTTGCAGCCGATGCACTCGGCACCATCCATCATGGTTTCAAATACACCATTCAAGAAGGTCTGGATGCCGTTCCCGAAGTGATCCGCCATATCGAAACCTACGACGTCACCACGATTCGCGCATCAACGCCGATGTATTTGCTGGCACGACGGATCAAGGCGATGGGCGTGAAGATGGTGTTATCCGGCGAAGGTTCGGATGAAATATTCGGCGGCTATCTGTATTTCCACAAAGCACCGTCGGCATTCGAATTTCATCAGGAAACCGTCCGCAAGATCGATGCCCTGCATCTGTTTGATTGCGCCCGTGCCAACAAAGCGATGGCAGCGTGGGGCGTGGAAGCCCGCGTGCCGTTTCTGGATCTGAAATTCATCGATACCGCGATGTCATTCGATGCCGCCGACAAGATGGTGAAACCGGGCGGCATGGAAAAAAGAATCCTGCGAGAAGCCTTTGATGGCGCCTTGCCGGATTCGATTCTGTGGCGCCAAAAAGAACAATTCAGCGATGGCGTCGGCTATGGCTGGATTGATTCGCTGAAGGCATTGGCGGAATCGACCATTAGCGATGCGGAACTGGAATTGGCAAAATCGAGTTACGAAATCAATCCGCCGCAAAGCAAGGAAGCCTTGATGTATCGCCGTATTTTCGATGCGCAATTTCCGAATCCTGCCTGTGCAAAAACGGTGCCGGGCGGCAAATCGATTGCGTGTTCGTCGCCGGCCGCGATTGCCTGGGATGCCAGTTTCGCCAATGCCGCTGATCCATCGGGTCGCGCGATAAAAGGCGTGCACGAAAAGGCGTTGTAGGTCGGGCCCCGGCCCGACGCTTTACAAATTGCGAAAATACTCAAGTCGGGCCAGGGCCCGACCTACATCATCTGGCTGATGATTCCCCAGAAGCTCATGACCATCAGGATTATTTGTGCAAGGGCGCTGATCATGAAACCCATGCTGCGTTTTTTCGCGTCGGCAATATAGCCAAAGACATACCAAAGCCGACCCACCAGCCAGGCATAACCGAGGTAGGCGGCATATTGTTCGTTGGAATAAATCGTCGCGAGCCACAACAGCGGCAGAAACATCACCGTCTGTTCCAGCGTATTCTGATGGGCGCGAAATGCACGTTCGAAATCGGGGTGGCCGGTGATGGCGGGTGCATGAATCTTGTATTTGCCGCGCGCCTGGCCGACAAAAAACATGGCGATGGATATTACGACGACTGTGAGAGCGGTAATCAAAGCGGCTTGCAGATGCATAAGGGTTCCCGAAATGCGCCGAAATGGCGTGATGCGGTACTCTAAGCGCCAAGCACGGTAAAGCCAAGAGTCAGAACCGCCATGAATAGCGAAAAAAATCCCGAGGTCATGATTGCCGAGATGAAGAACTGGCTCGAGAAGGCCGTTATCGGCCTGAACTTGTGTCCGTTCGCCAAAGCTGTGCATGTGAAGGAACAGATTCGCTATGTGGTTTCCAATGCGCAGAATGAAGAAGAATTGCTTGCCGATTTGCTGGACGAGTTGCAGCTGCTTTACGATGTCGATGCCGAAAAACTTGAAACGACGCTGCTGGTACATCCCTATGTGCTGACGGATTTTCTGGACTACAACGATTTTCTCGAAGTGGCAGATGCTGCCGTTTCCGAACTGTCGCTAGATGGCGAAATCCAGGTGGCCAGTTTCCATCCCGACTACCAGTTTGCGGGAACGCGTTACGAAGACGTCGAGAACTACAGTAATCGCGCGCCTTATCCCTGCCTGCATTTGTTGCGGGAAAGCAGTGTGGAAAAAGCGGTCGCGGCATTTCCGGATGCCGGAAAGATTTACGAAAAAAATATTGAAACGCTGAAGTCTTTGGGCGCAGAAGGCTGGAAGAAATTGTGGGTTTAGGTCGGGCCCTGGCCCGACGCGCCCGAAAACTGAGGTATTACAAATGTCGGGCCGGGGCCCGACCTACGTCAATCCGGCTGCCAGGCGTAACTCAATTTCATGAATAAAGCCCGGCTGGTGGCAAACAGCTCTGGATAATCATCATCGGAATACTGGCCCTCGGAATAACCGGCAAAGAATGCAGTGCGCGGATTAATTTTGTAGGAATACAGTAATTGTGCACTCAAATCCCGTTCCTCGGAAATGGCATTGGCAGGAATGTCATACAGAAAAGTATCTCGAATCGTGTTGCCGTATTGCAAAGCCAATCGCAAGCGTTGACGCGTATTGATTTGCCAGCCGAGACGGATATCGCTCAGGTTGGCGACAAAGACATCGCCACCATCACGCGACAGTTTTTGGTAAATATGGTCGAGGCGGAAACTGATGCCTTTGCCGATATTCACATTGACCCAGGGCTGCAATTCGGTAATGTCGGCAAGCTCGGCATTTTTGAAATCAATTTGTTCACCCTTGCGAATAAACGTGCCAAAACTCAGCGTGGAGTTCGGGATAATCTCGCCATAAAAAGACAGCCAGGATTCGTTGAACAACTGCCCAGCCCAGAAGCGATCGCGTGTCAGCGCACCGATTTGAGCCGTGCTTTGCAAGGGGCCATCAACGGTGAAATAGGCTTCAAGTTCGCGTTCGAGCAACTGGCCGTCTTCGCGGTGGGTAATATCCCAGTCTCCACGTAAACGCATCTGGATAATCTTGTCGCCGTCCTCGCCATGCCAGGTACGTGAGCCACCAATCACGGATTTGTCATAGCCGACCTGACTGATAAAACCGAGATCTGCCCGGAAGCCGCTGTCGAAACGCGTATGTGAAACATTCGCGCCCCAGTGGCGATTGCTGAAGTTGTATTGGACTGTCATGGCATCGCCGTCCTGTTCGGGCGGCAGCCCGAAAGAAAACGGATTTTCGGAAGAGGAGGTCAGCCATTGCGCGGTGAACGTGTGTCCGCCTGTTTGCCAGCGGCCATCGATACCGACCACGGTATTGGAGTAGTCATCGCCGCTACGCAAGGTCGATATCATGCCGATGCTTGCTTTGTTGGTGATGTCGAAACGATAGCGTCCTGCGACGACAAGAGATTCCTGCTCAAGACTGCGAAAGCTGGAGCCCAGTGCGCCAGGAATCAATACTTGGGTTACTGCATCCTGCGCGGCAAAAAATCCATATAGGTGCTGGCCGTTACGGCCCGTGGCGCGTACGCCATAATCCGGGTCGGCAATGGAACGGGTATAAAGAATATTGAGCGGTGTCGTGAAATAGTCGGCGCCTTCAAGAAAGAAGGGTCGTTTTTCCTGCAAGAACAGGGCAAACGTCGTGTTCAAATCCAGCTGTGCCTGGTCGCTTTCGACCTGTGAGAAATCCGGATTGATAGTGCCGTTCAATGTCAGGTTGGTGCCAATTCCCCATTTGACGTCGACGCCCAATTCAAACTGGGCACCGTCACTTTGCCAGGCAGAGCCGGGCGTGTTGCGTGTTTGCGCATACCCCGCCGTGAAAGTCGGCGTGACTTCCAGATCGCGTCCGGGATTGGCATTCGCAAAACCCTGAAGTTTGGCGAGGCCACACAGGTAGCAATTGTTGCCGCGTATCAATTTATTGTTGGAAATGCGGTAGCGACTGTCGCGTGGACGAAAACGCAGGAAATCGACGCCCCATTTTTGAGCGACGCCGTTGGTTTTCTGGAAGCGCAAAGTCGAATAGGGGATTCGCATTTCGACTGTATAGCCGCTTGTATTTATTTTCGCCGCGCTTTCCCAAAGGCCATCCCATGATGAATCTTCGTTGCCGGTCGCGCCATCCATTATCAGGTCGCCCTGGGCGCCCAACGGGTTGACATAGAATTCGTAGGCGCGACGCTGGTCATTGAACGTATCGATCGTGAAACCGATGAAATCGTCGTTCCACAGGCTGTCGCGATCACGCAGGAAGGCGCGGATCTTTGATGGATCCGGATCTTCGGCACGGAATGCCAGCAATACTTCGCGCCCATTGTCGGCGATATAGGCGGTGGTTTTTACCGTAGCGGCGGCGTTGTCGGCCGGTTGCGTCTCAAGATCCAGTTCGATGCTTCGTGCCTGTTTCCAGAAATCCTCGTCCGGGACGCCGTCAATCACCACGTCTCCCGAAAGCGTGGGGACTTCGATGATGTTTGCCGGGTTCGCTGAAATAGTATGGCTGAAGGCAAGGGCACCCAGACAAAGCAGGGCAACACGGGAGATTTTCATTCTTGTGAACTTTTATTGTTGTCGGTGGAGCTTGGATGCCTTGCCGTTCTAAAAGGTTGCAAGCTCCATGTCCATCATGGGGGCGGCACCACTCTTGATCACGGCGACCAACATCAAGCTCTCGGGAAGGAGCTTGGCATAATAGAACCTCGCGGTAAGTAATTTCGCATGATAGAAGTCATGGTCGGTCGTTTTCTTTTCAATGGCCTCGCTCGCGACTGCCGCCATGCGTGCCCACATCCAGGCATAACTCAAATGCCCCATCAGGCGCAGATACGGCACCGAAGCGGCACCAACTTCGTCGGGATTGTTCTGTGCCTTGATAGCGGTTTCTTTCGTGACTTGCTGCACGTTTTGTACAAGATTCGCGAGTGGTCCGGTGAATTCCTGCATGGCGGTATTCGATTTTTGACTTTCGATGAATTCGCCAATGATCTTCAGGAATACCGAGAGCCGTTTACCCTTGTCAGCCAGTACTTTACGGCCGAGCAAATCCAGTGCCTGAATGCCGTTGGTACCTTCGTAAATCATGTTGATGCGGGCGTCGCGGACGTATTGCTCCATACCCCATTCCCGGATGTAACCGTGGCCGCCGAAGACTTGCAGGCACAGATTCGTGGTCTCGAATGCGTTGTCGGTAATGAAGGCTTTGACGACCGGCGTCAGCAGGCTGACAATTTCTTCGGAGTGCTCTTTTATTTCCGCATTCAGTCCGGATTCTTCCTGGTCGATCAACAATGAAATCCAGGTCGTCAACGCACGTCCCGCTTCGGTGTAGGCACGCGAAGTCAGTAGCATGCGACGAACATCGGGATGCACCAGAATACTGTCGGCCGCTTTATCCGGATTTTTGACGCCGGTGAGCGAGCGGCCCTGCAATCGGTCTTTTGCGTAGGCAGTGGCATTTTGCAGCGCGGTTTCGGCCAGACCCAGGCTCTGCATGCCAACGCCGAGACGTGCGGAGTTCATCATCACGAACATGGCCGCCAGGCCCTTGTGGGGTTCGCCGATTAACCAGCCACGTGCGGCATCCAGATTCATCACGCAGGTGGCATTGCCGTGAATGCCCATCTTGTGTTCGATCGAGCCGGCAAAGATGGCATTGCGTTCGCCGATATCGCCCGAGGCATTCGGAATGAATTTCGGCACCAGAAACAATGAAATCCCCTTGCTGCCTGCCGGCGCATCGGGCAGTCGTGCCAGTACCAGATGCAAAATATTCTCGGCGACATCGTGTTCGCCGGAGGTAATGAATATTTTCGTGCCGGTAATGATAAAACTACCGTCATCCGCAGGCTCGGCTTTGGTTTTCAAAAGGCCCAGATCGGTTCCGCAATGCGGTTCGGTCAGGCACATCGTGCCGCTCCATTGCCCGGAGATGATTTTCGGCAGATACAGATCCCGCTGCGCCTGTGTTCCGTTTGCCATCAGGCATTCGTAGGCGCTATGCGACAAGCCCGAGTACATCAACCATGCCTGATTCGCCGAGTTCAGCATTTCGTACAAACGATTATTCATCAGGCGCGGCAGACCCTGGCCGCCGTAACGGGTATCGCAACTCAGCGCAGGCCAGCCGGCTTCGGAAAATTGTCGATAGGCCTCCTTGAAACCTTTCGGCGTTGTCACCACGCCATCGCCGTGAAACGTGCAGCCTTCCAGATCACCGGATTGATTCAACGGGAAAGCAACGTTTTCGGCAAACTTCGCGCCTTCTTCCAGCACGGCATTGATTGTATCGGCGTCCAGATCGGCATACGCCGGCATCTGGTTTAGTACGGTTTGTGCATCCAGTAATTCAAACATCACAAAACGCATATCGCGTAAGGGTGCGCGGTAGGAAGGCATAAAGTGTCCAGATAAATTATTAAACCGAAAATACCATTGCAGCGGTTAATTATTTGTCACGAAGAACGCGGGTTTCCGGATCAAGGAACCAAGCTGGAAAAAATGCACTGTGAATGCTTTCATCACAAGGCCGAACCGCAGGCATGGCCGCAAGCCCACGCCCACTGAAAGTTGTAGCCGCCCAAATGGCCGGTGACATCCATCACCTCACCGATGAAATAAAGATTCGGAACCAGTTTGGATTCCATGGTGCTGGAGGATAGTTCGTGAGTGTCGACGCCGCCGAGTGTTACTTCCGCCGTTCGATAGCCTTCCGTGCCGTTGGCTACGATGGGCCAATGGCTTAGGATGTCCGCCATCGACTGAAGTTGCTTCGGAGTGTATTGCTTCATCGGTTTGTTCTCGAACTGGATTTCACACAGGCGATGTGCGAAACGTTTCGGCAATAAATCCGAGAGGCAATTTTTCAATTCCGCGGCAGGATGTTTTGACTGTTGCGATTGCAGGAATTCCAAGGCATCCATGTCGGGCAATAGATTGGCGTGTAATGGCTGGCCGGGTTGCCAGTAGGATGAAATTTGCAGAATCGCCGGGCCACTCAAACCTCGATGGGTAATCAGCATCGCGTTTTTGAATTTCGTTTTGCCGCAGGTCACTTCCACCGGAATAGCCAGGCCGCTCAAGTCGGCCAATTGTTCCTGCGGCTTTCCAGTCAAGGTCAATGGCACCAGGCCGGCGCGAGTGGGCAATACGCTATGACCGAACTGTTTGGCGATTTCATAACCGAAACCGCTGGCCCCCATGCTGGGGATCGATAGGCCGCCACTGGCAACCACGCATTTTCGTGTTTCGATATTGCCTTGCGATGTCCGCACGAGAAAACTGTCAGGCATTTTTTCAATGCGGTCGACCGAGCAGGAAGTGTTGATTTTTACATTGGCCCATTCGCATTCATCGAGCAGCATCTTGACGATTTGCTTGGACGATTCGTCGCAGAATAATTGGCCAAGCTCTTTTTCGTGATACGCGATGCCGTGGCGTTCCACCATATCGATAAAATGCTGCGGGGTATAACGGGCCAATGCCGATTTGCAGAAATGCGGATTACTGGAGAGATAATTGGCCGGTGTCGTGCCGGTATTGGTGAAATTGCAACGGCCACCGCCGGACATCAGGATTTTCTTGCCGCAGCGGTTGGCATGCTCGATGACCAGAACCTTTTTCCCGCGCTGCCCGGCGACGATCGCGCACATCAAGCCTGCGGCACCGCCACCGATAATCACGGCATCGAATATCGTATTTTCAGCCATGAGCCTGCGAACTTGATTGCATGGGCGGCATTTTAGCGTCTGGCGATGACGTTTCGTGATTATTTTTCGTATAGTGGCGGTTATTCTCAGGGAGATACATGATGAAAAAGTGGCTGATCGGTTGTCTGGTGACTGGCTTGATTCTGTTGGCGCTTGTAGGCGGCGCGGCCTATTGGTTTATCTGGCGGCCATTGTCAGCCTCAGGAAGTGACTTGATGGGCCAGGTCAGTGACCTGAAGAAAATCGGTGAAGCCGAACAGGCGGTAAAAAATCAGGCCTCTTTTACGGCACCAGTGGATGGAAAATTATCGCCGGCTCAAGTAACGTCCTTTGTCGCTGTCCAGCAGATGATTCTGGACAAAATGGGCGCCGACTTTGCCTTGATGGAAGAAAAATATTCGAAAATGGCCAAGCAAGATAGTGCCCAACCCAACGATACGAACCTCAAGGACGTCATGGGTGCCTATTCCGATATCACCAGCTTGATGGCGAAAGCCAAAGAAGCCCAGGTCGCCGGATTGAATGCACAAGGTATGTCGACGGAAGAATATCGCTGGATCCGCGATCAGGTGAGTGCGGCACTGCCTTTCATCGCGATGGATGCGCCGGCGCCGGTTGCCGATGCGAAGCAAGATATGGCTACGCCGGAAGAGACGGCCACTGTTCCAGTGGATAAAGACGCCATTGCAAAAGCTGCGGTTGAGGATGCCATTGGCAAGGCGCAGGATGCCGCCAAACAAGCCGCTGAAGAGGCCGTTCGTGATGCCATTCCCGGTGGTCAGGCGATGCAGGATGCAATCCAGGGAGCAGACAGCGAGGCCGTACGCGCCAATGCCGAGTTGCTAAAGCCGCACAAGGAGCTGTTGTTCAAGACGATGACAACGGCCTGGCTGAGTATGTGAATAGTGTAGGTCGGGCTCCGGCCCGACTTTCTCGGTCATCGATAATGCAAAAAAGCCGGATTTACTCCGGCTTTTTTGTGTTTGTTGCATTGGGTGAGTGCGTCGGGTCAGGGCCTGGTCTGGCTTAAATTTTCACCAACTGCTTGCCGTAATTCTTTCCGGTCAATACACGGCGCAATGCTTCGGGAAAGTTTTCCAGACCTTCGACGATGTCGAGTTTGCTTTTCATTTTTCCCTGTGCGGTCATCGCACCCAATGCGGCGATGGCTTCCTGGGCGCGATCGAGATAGTCGATGATCACGAAACCTTCCATCTTTCCGCGTGCCGAAATCAGTGATAGATAATTGACTGGACCGCGTGCATCCTTGCCGGCGTTGTATTGCGATATGCCGCCGCACAATACGATACGTGCCCTGAGTTTCAGGCGTTTCAGTACGGCATCGAGAGTTTCGCCGCCGACGTTGTCGAAATAGACATCGATGCCATCGGGACAGTATTTTTTCAGACCATCGGCGATATTATCGTTCTTGTAATCGATGACTTCATCGGCACCGAGTTCGTTTTTTACGAACGCACATTTGTCGGGTCCACCGGCGATGCCGATTACGCGGCAACCGAGATTCTTCGCGATCTGCACGACGGTAGATCCAACGGCACCGGCCGCTGCCGATACCACCACGGTTTCACCGGCTTGCGGTTTGCCGATTTCGGTCAAGCCAAACCAGGCGGTCAATCCGGTGCCGCCGAAAACACTCAGCGCCCAGGCCGGATCGGGTAGTTGTTTGGCATCGAATACTTTCATGCCCTTGCCATCGCTGATCAAGCTGTTTTGCACGCCCATCATGCCGGTCACCCATGCACCGACGGCATATTTTTCATTCTTCGATTCCGATACCACGCCAATCGCTGATGCCCGCATCACGGCGCCCAGTTCTACCGGCGGCCAGTACGATTTTTGTTCGGTCATCCAGATACGCATGGCGGGATCGACCGAAATATAGCGAACATCAATGCGAATTTGACCGTTACTCAATGGCACATGATCTTGCACCCGGAGTTCAAAGTCGCTGTCTTTCGGTTCGTTTTCGGGACGTGCGGCCAAATGCAGTGCGCGATGTTGGTTGCTCATGAGGATTCCTGAGTGAGAAAAGAATGGGTCGATTCTAAACCGGGAATGATTCACGCAAGTTATCTGTCCGTGAAAAAATGTCTGGTCATCCCCGCGTAGTCGGGGATCTAGTATCGTTGCCGTGATGTATTAAGTCACCGGGCCCCCGCCAAAAGCATTCGGGGGTGACGGAGGTTTCTTATTAATTTTGAAAGTGAATCAGGGTCGGCACTACCCACCCTGCGAAAGCATGGCATGCAATTGGTACGCGAGTGAATGCGCATCCCCGGGCCAGCGAGCCGACAAATAATGGCGGTCACGCACAACAAAACCCGGCTTCATATTTTTGTCGCTGTCACGGATCAAAGGCATCGGGCCTTCGATAAAGTCATTCGGATCTGCGAGAGCGGCAGTCACTTCAGCCTGCACGCTTTGGTCGTAGGTTCGGTAATAATTTCCCAGCCAGGCGCGGGTGATTTGCCAGGCCAGCATTTCCTGCTTTTGCAGCAGGGCGGTGGTCTTGAAGCCATGCAGGATGGATGTCCCATCATGGCGTTGACATCGTGCCGCCAGAACGACGCCATGGCAGATGGCTGCCAAAGGCTTCTTTGCTTCAAAGTGTGCAGCAATCTTTTCCTGCAATAACAATGATTCCAGATACGGCTTCATGCCTTGCGCATGGCCACCGGGAAGCAAAATGGCATCGACTGTTTCGATATCGATGTCCCCGTAGCCGATCGGCGACAGGAATTCCGGTGATAGCGACATCTCTGCGTAAGCCGACCGGCCATTTTTGTCGGCAATAAAAAACGGCCTCAGTAAACCGAGACCGTTTCCGTTGATCATTCGTTGGTCTGCCAGTGCAGGTATTGCATCCGGGGTGGCAAATACAAACTCATGACCGTGTTGCTTCAGGAACCGCCATGGCACTGCACTTTCGGTCGGATCGAAATCCGTCGACGGCAGTGGCATGAGGATTCTTGCCATCGTCGGGATTACTCGGAACGAGGGCCTTTGCGATGTGCGCCCGGCTTGCCCGATTTGAACGGGCTATCGCCGAAATCGCGCTTTGGCTTGAAAGACTTTCCGCCCGGACGTTCCGAACCGAACGGTTTTTTACCGCCGGATTTCTTGCCTTCGGTATCCGGCTTTTCGCTGTCTTTGGTGATGCGCAATTGCTGGCCTGCACACCATACGGTTTTCAAATGCGTGAGCACGTCTTTTGGCATGCCTTCCGGCAAATCCAGGATGGTGTGATCTTCGAAAATTTCGATACGGCCAATGTGCTTCGCATCGAGACCGGCTTCATTGGCAATAGCGCCGACGATATTGCCTGGTTTTACCCCGTGGTCATGACCCACTTCGATACGATAGGTTTCCTTGCCGACGTCGGCATCGCGAGCAACGCGTTCTTTCTTCGGCATGGCAGGGCGGTCACTGCGTTCAAAGCGTTCGCTGCGGGGACGTTTTTCTTCATGGGCGAATCGATCAGCGCGTGAAGGGCGATTGCTTGGCGAGACTTCCGGTTTGGGTTCGCGCTTTTGTTTTTCCATCACCAAAGGCAC
>Ga0208115_1000186_pt1 | contig 15696 bp, 15 predicted proteins | sample LakWasMeta4_LOW4_2_FD_183856 | JGI IMG/M metagenome (GOLD analysis project Ga0208115, IMG submission 183856) | Freshwater sediment methanotrophic microbial communities from Lake Washington under simulated oxygen tension - Sediment Metagenome... | ecosystem: Environmental > Aquatic > Freshwater >...
GAACTAGGATTGAATGTAAAACTGGCCAAAAGAGCAGGTTTATTGCACGATATTGGAAAAGTTCCAGATGCCGAAAGCGATTTACCACACGCATTATTAGGAATGCAATGGGCTGAAAAATACGGTGAAAAAGAAGAAGTTTGCAACGCCATTGGAGCACACCATGACGAAATCGAAATGAAATCTTTATTATCGCCAATTATTCAGGTTTGTGACGCTATTTCAGGTGCACGTCCAGGTGCAAGAAGACAAGTTTTAGACTCATACATTCAACGTTTAAAAGATTTGGAAGAAGTAGCATACGGATTCGGTGGCGTGAAAAATGCTTACGCTATTCAGGCTGGTAGAGAACTTCGTGTAATTGTAGAAAGCGAAAAGGTTTCTGATGATAATGCAGCTACTTTATCTTTCGAAATTTCACAAAAAATACAAACAGAAATGACTTATCCGGGTCAGGTAAAAGTAACCGTGATTAGAGAAACCAGAGCTGTGAATATTGCAAAATAGATTCAGATAGTAGGCAGCAGATTTCAGTTGCCAGCACAAATTCATTTCAAAATAATTTTAAAAAAATGGCTTGTTTTCAACAAGTCATTTTTTTTTTGCCATCTGTCATCTAAAGCCTGACAACTATCTTCTTGGGTGAAAAGCATTCATAACTTCCGCTAAAAACCTTCTGTCCAGATGCACATAGATTTCAGTGGTTGTAATCGATTCGTGTCCCAACATTAGTTGAATTGAACGTAAATCGGCACCATTCTCCAGAAGATGTGTGGCAAAAGAATGCCTCAAAGTATGAGGACTAATGCTTTTATTCAACTCTATTTTCGTCGCCAAATCTTTGATAATTGTAAAAATCATGGCTCTCGATAGCTGTCCTCCCCGCCTATTTAAAAACAAAGTGTCTTCAAATCCTTTTTTTATATTTAAATGAATTCGAATGTTATCTCTATAAATCTGAATGTACTTTTGAGTTAAATTTCCAATGGGTACAAAACGCTGCTTATTCCCTTTGCCCGTAATTTTGATAAAACCTTCATCAAAGAATAAATCGGAAATTTTTAGGGAAACCAATTCCGAAACTCGAAGCCCACAACCGTACAAGGTCTCCAAGATCGCTCTATTTCTCTCGCCTTCGTTTGTACTTAAATCGATAGCAAATATCAATGAATCTATTTCATCTACTGATAAAGTATCAGGGAGTTTTCTTCCTGTTTTTGGGGTTTCAATCAATTCTAAAGGATTGTCAAACCGGTAATCTTCGAATATTAAATAACCAAAAAAACTTTTTAATCCAGAAATTATTCTAGCCTGCGACCGTGGATTAACTTCTTTTGAAACACTGTAAATAAATTGTTGAATGGTTTCTTCAGTTATTTTTATGGGCGAAACGACTATAGCATTTTCTTCTAAAAAAATGCATAACCGTTCAATATCAAAAGAATAATTATCGATGGTATTCTTAGATAAACCCCTTTCGATTCTAAGAAATGATTGATAATTTTTGATGTAGGTTTTCCAATTCATTATACAAAGTAAAGCTATTTTTGAACATAAAAAAACCTCCCGATTTCTCGGGAGGTTCGCAATATTATTTTCAAAAAATATTAGAATTTGTAATTTAACCCTATAAATAAACCATTTAATTTCACACTTTCGTGGGCATATTCTTTTTTAAGTAAATTCGACAAACCTAAATTATATTTGGCATCAATGGCAAGGCGCTCATTTAAATCATAAGAAGCCCCAAAATCCAGACCCAAATTTAAAGATTTAGAACCCGTATTAAAGTTGTTTAAAACAAAAACTATATCTGGGCCAGCCAAAACATTAAATTTTGGTGCAACCAAATATTTGGCAAGTACTGGCACTTGAAATTGATTTAAATCATTAATAGACACATAAAGTAATTCTGGCTGCAAATGAAATTTTTTATCCAAAGAAATTTCCACAAAACCTCCTATGTAAAAACCTGTTTGTGAAGCACTATTAGACACCCATCCTGAACCATAATCAATTTTCATTGTGGTGTTTGCAAAATCAACTCCAGCCTTTAGTCCAAATTTTGCTTCTTGTCCATTAATATATCCGCAAGAAAAAACCATTAATATAACTAAAATATATTTTTTCATTTTTATAAATTTACATTGTTAAACTCAAACAAAAATATAAAAATTTTCTTATCAAACAAATTGGATGAAGATTAATAATTAAATTTTAAAAAATTCAAAAAAAATGATAGAATTAATTTATTAGTCATAAAAAAAACCACGACAATGCCGTGGTTCCATAACGTCAAAAAAAAATGATTATTCACCCCATTTTCCTCCACCTACATAAAATCCTAAATGAATACCCAAATAAGTGTTGGAAGCAGTTCCAACTTTTACGCCAGACAAATTTTGTAAAGTAGATTCTGGAACTATATTATATTCTAAACCCATTCGAAATTTTCCCCATTCAAAACCTCCTCTTACTAATCCTCCCATTTTACCTTTGGCATCAACTACCAGTTGATCAGTAGTAACAAGACTATTATCAATTTCAACATTTGCAATAGAATAATAACCTACACCACCTCCAATATAAGGAACAAAAGAACTTCCTGATTTACTGAAATAGTAATCATAAGTCCCTACATAAGATCCATTAGCCGAAATCTTAGCACTTGAAGACGTTCCGTCATTTTTAATGTCACGAACCATTGCAGCCGCTCCCATACGTAAACCAATATTCATATTGTCCTTGATATTGTATTTAGGCTCAATAGAGAATAAAACCCCTTCACCTCCATTTGAAGGCACTGTATATCCTAAATCCATACCAACTCTAAATCCGCCTTCTCTTTGTGAATAGCCATTGGCAAAAACCAAGGTAAAAATCGCCAATAAAATATTTTTTTTCATAATGTTTTTTTAAGATTAGATTATAAATATATATAAAAATAGCTCAACTTTTCTTAATAAATTAAATTAAAAATTAAAACTCATTGACAACGATACTATGCTATTTCTAGCCTTTGAATTTTCTCCAGGTGGAGTTTTGACAATATTTAACAATCCCAGATCATACCGAATTCCAGTAGAAATATTTTTATAAAATTCATATTCCGCACCAAAATTTAAACCAAAATCAATAGATTTAAAATTATCTTTAACATTCTGCTTTACTTTTTCTCCGTTAAGAGTTCCTTCGGTTTTAGCCGATGTCAAAAACCCAATTTGTGGCCCAGCCACCAAACTAAATTTTTTGGCAACATAATATTTTGCCATTAATGGAATATTCAAATATGACAGATTTATTTTTCCTTCGGCAGAATAATCAATTCCTCCTATATTTATTGACACATTATTGAATTTAATTCCTTGGCTGGAGTATAAAATTTCTGGTTGGACTGAAAATTTATTTGAAATTTTTATTTCTGAAAAAACTCCAATATGATAGCCTAATTTCGATTTAACATCTCCAACGTCACCAATCAAAGTTGCTATATTCAACCCTCCTTTGACTCCAAATAAAATTTCTTTTTTAGTTTGTGCATTGGCAAGACCAAAGACAAAAACAATTAGTATTGATACAATATTTTTTTTCATATTTAATTATTTTTTTTCTTTCTATTTAATTTTCAAATATATGTATAATTCGTTATTACAATTCACCCATTCTAAAAAATCAAATATTTTGACATAAAAAAACCACGCAATTTGCGTGGTTTTAATATCCTATTTAAAATTTTAAAATTTGCTGGCTAAACCTATTGAAATAACTGAATTAGTAATTTTATCACCATCACCAACAAAAGATTTAGAACCTATATTTGATAAACCTAAATTATATCTTATCCCAATTGATATTTTTTCAGTGATTTCGTAACCTGCACCAAAGTTAATTCCAAAATCACTTGATTTATAAAATTGTTTAGCATCAACATCAACTGTTGAACCTGATGAAGTACCATTAACTTTAGCACTTGTTAAAATACCAACTTGCGGGCCAAATTCCAAAGCAAATTTATTAGTGGCAAAATATTTTATCATAACAGGTATATTAATATAAGCTAGCTTAAAAGAATTAATAGTAACACCATCAGTTACCCAATTTAATTTTGTTCCCTGTGTCGAATATAATAATTCAGGTTGAATAGCAATTTTATCAGAAACTTTTAATTCTACAAAACCTCCTAAATTTACCCCTATTAATGTAGACGTTGACGGAGCTCCTGCACCAATAAAATTTTCATCTGAAATATTTAATCCTCCTTTAACTCCAAATTGAGCCTTTTGTGCGTTTACAAATCCAAATGCTAAGATTAATAATAATGTTAGGATATTTTTTTTCATTTTGTTTTTTTTAATTGTTAGTTATAAAAACAAAAGTATAAAAATTTTCTTATCAAAAATAAAATAAAAAAATTATTTTGATATTTCTTTGTAATTTAAATTCATTATAAAAAGTAAATATTAAGAGACAAAAAAACCACGCAAATTGCGTGGTTTTTAATATTATAATTTAAAAAATTAGAATTTGTAGCCTAAAGAAAACTGAAATACAGAGTTTTTAGATGATGATTCACCTGGAGATAAATCTTTTTGTAATTTATTTAAACCCATATAATATCGCAACCCTAAAGTTACGTTTTCGCCAATATTATAACCAGCTCCAACATTTAACCCAAAATCAATTGATTTAGTCGAGTCTTTTATATCCTCGCTTGATCCGCCAGATTTAGCCTTTGCTGAGAGTAAAAAACCTATTTGAGGACCAAATTCAAGACTAAAATCCTCAACTGCATAATATTTAGCCATTACAGGAACATTGAAATAGTCTAATTTCACATCTCCTTTAATCCCGTCAAAATTAACCTTAACTCCTTGGGCAGAATACAACAATTCTGGTTGAATGGCAAATTCGTCACTTACCATAAACTCACCAAAAAAACCCAGATGAAAACTAGCCAAAGAACTTGAACTTGATCCATATTGTTCCGAGTTAGTAACGGACGAAATGTTCAAGCCGCCTTTAACACCAAAATACGCATCTTTTTTGTCTTGAGCATTAGTAAAACTAAATGCTAAAAGAGCAACCGTCAATAAAATAATTTTTTTCATGATTGTTTATTTTAAAATTAGTAAAACAAAATTATAAATAAGTTAGTTAAGAATCAATTAAAATATGTTGATTATCAGTATATTAACATCAATTGTAAGAAACAAAGTGGTAATTTTTTTTAAATTTTTTAAATTTATATAATAGTCCTCTAAATGATTTTCATAAATTATATCAAGTTCTAATAAATAAAAAAATATAAATTGCAATAATTATTGAAATAAACAGTTTTGATAAACGAGTTTTAAATTAAAAACAAAATTTTAAAAATAAACAATCATGAAAAAAATTATTTTAATTCTAGTTTTAATTTTTGCAACGTCCTCTAATACTGAGGCACAAATAGCGAAATTTGGAGTAAAAGCTGGATTAAATTATGCGAATCTTTCCTCTTCAAATGTTCAAACCAATGCCATAACCAGCTATCACGCAGGATTAGTTGCAGAAATCAAGTTTCTAGACAAATTTGCCATACAACCTGAATTACTTTATTCTACCCAAGGTGCCTCATATAAAACAGTAATTGGTGACGTCAAAAACGAATTAGGGTATATTGCTATTCCTGTATTGGCAAAAATTTATTTGAGCGATACTTTCAGTCTTGAACTTGGCCCACAAGCTTCATTTTTATTGAGCGAAAAGAAAAATTTTGATGTGAACAACTCAAATACATTTGATTTTTCAATTGCAGCTGGACTAGGAATGAAAATTACAAAAAGCATCTTCATACAAGGGCGGTATGGTCTAGGATTGACCGAAGTGTCAACAACTGCACAAACAAAAAACTCAGTAGTTCAAGTTTCGGCCGGAATATTATTTTAACAAAAAATAATTAAATTAAACGAAACCGTTCTTATAATTGGAACGGTTTTTTTATTTTTACAAAAATATGAATTATGAAAATCGCCATCATCAACGGACCAAATCTCAACTTGCTAGGAAAACGTGAACCAGAAGTTTACGGCTCACAAACTTTTGAAGATTATTTCAATACTTTAAAAGAAAAATTTTCGCAAATAGAACTGACTTATCACCAAAGCAACATCGAGGGAGAATTGATTGGCAAAATTCAGGAACTGGGTTTTTCCTATGATGGTATTATTCTAAATGCTGGCGCTTATACCCATACTTCCATCGGCATTGGCGATGCCATAAAAGCCATTACAACTCCTGTGGTTGAAGTGCATATTTCGAATACTTTTTCGCGTGAAAGTTTTCGTCATCAATCCTATATTTCCGGAAATGCCAAGGGAGTAATTCTTGGTTTTGGAATGAAAAGCTATGAATTGGCGGTGATGTCGTTTTTGTAGTTTAACAAGAATTTAATTTTTGCGAAGCAGAATTTAACGAAACTTTAGATTCCTTCTTATTTTTATTTTCATACTCTTGTAAAAAAAATTGTATGAAAATATACTACACCTTTTTACTTCTTACCATTTCTATTACAAATTTTGCACAAATCAAAGGAACAATTACTGACGACAATGGAAATTCATTATCAAATGTGAATATTCGGGAAGAAAACACTTATAATGGAACCTCGTCAAATGAGCAGGGAAATTATGAATTGAATATAAAAACTACAGGGAAACACACCATTGTTTTTCAATATTTAGGATTCAAAACTCAGAAAATTTCAGTGACAATTGACAAATTCCCTTATACACAAAACATAAAATTAGCTGAAGAAAGCCTATCTCTTTCTGAGGTTATAATCAACACGAAGGATAATCTAGCAAATGCCGTAATTAAAAAAGCTATAGCCAGCAAAAAAAAAAATTCTGAACAAACAGCTCATTTTGAAGCTGATTTCTACTCGAAAGGACTATTGAAAGTCAAAGATTTACCAAAAAAAATATTAGGTCAAAAGCTCGATATGGGCACCACTGGCAGCACTTTAGATTCTACTGGTTCAGGAATCATTTACCTATCAGAAACGGTTTCAAAAATCTCTTTTGAAAAACCTAATAAACTAAAAGAAAATATTTTGGCTTCAAAAGTAAGTGGAGACAACAAAGGATTTAGCTACAATACAGCCTTATCGACAACTTATGATTTTTATGAAAATACTTTAAATTTTAATAGTCAAATAATTTCGCCCATTGCAGACAATGCTTTCAACTATTATAAATATAAAATGGAAGGCACTTTTCAGGATGAAAACAAGCAAATGATTAACAAAATCAAAGTCATTGCAAAACGCGATGCAGAGCCTGTTTTTGAAGGTTATATTTATATTGTTGACGATTCCTGGGCAATATATGCCGTTGATTTGGATATTAAAGGCTACAGAATGCACCAAGAAATGATTGAAACGATGAACTTGAAACAAAATTTTAGCTACAATACCATCAGTAAAGTTTGGGGGAAAAGCACCCAAAGTTTAGTTTTCTCGGCAGGAATTTTTGGAATTAAATTCAACGGTAATTTCTCTTATGTCTACACCAATTATAATTTTGTTACCGCTTTCGCCAAAAAAACTTTTGGTAACGAAATTGTAAGTTTCGCAGAAAATGCCAATAAAAAAGACAGTGTTTTTTGGAATAAAATTAGACCTGTACCTTTAACTATTGAGGAAAATATAGATTACACCAAGAAAGACAGTATTTACATTCATCACACCTCAAAAAAATATTTAGATTCTATCGACAAAAAAGCAAATAAATTCAAGTTTTTAAGCCCAATTATGGGTTATCACTGGAAAAACAGCACCAAGAAACAATCCTTTTCTTATGATGGATTGACCAATATTGCTTCATTAACTTTCAATACGGTACAAGGTTGGAATCTTGATTCAGGATTTTCGTTCAGAACTTGGAAAAACGAAGAAGAAAAAGGAAAATCGACTTCAATAAGCACCAAGTTTAACTATGGTTTTTCGGATGACAGATTGCGCGTAACAGCGAACTACTATCATAGATTCAATCATCAAAATTATGCCTCATTATCTATCTACGGAGGAAGTGAAGTGAAGCAGTTTAATGCTGAAGAACCCATTTCAATGTTTATAAATACAATCAGCACTACCTTTTTTAAAAGCAATTATATGAAGTTGTATGACAAGGAATTTACGGGAATTACTTATGGACAGGATATTGGAAACAATTTTTATTTAAAAGGAAATTTAGAATACCAACAACGCAAATCATTGTTCAACACAACTGATTATACTTCCATTCAAAAAGAAAAGGCCTATACATCAAATAATCCTTTATTGCCAAATGATTATATAACTCCAATATTTGATATACATCATCTAACGAAAATAAATGTAATGACAAGAATAAATTTTGGAAACAAATACATTTCTCGTCCAGATGGGAAACTCAATATAAAAAACGATAAATATCCAACTATCATTTTAAACTATGAAAATGCCTTTGCCTCAAATCAAAAAAAATATGAATTTCAACAGATTTCCAGTCAGATAAAATATGATTTATCACTAGGAAACAAAGGGAATTTAGGAATGAATTTAAAAGCGGGGACATTCATTAATGGTTCAACCATTTCGTTTGCCGATTACAAGCACTTCAACGGAAACCAAACTTATGTTGGAACGAGTAATCGATATTTAAACGTTTTTAACTTATTGCCCTATTATTTAAACAGCACCAACAAATCGTATTTCGAAGCACATTTTGAGCACAATGACAAAGGTTTTATTATGAATAAAATCCCTTTATTGAACAAATTGAATTCGACATTAAATATTGGTTTTCATAATTTAGTAATTTTCGACAGAAAGCCATATTCGGAAATTACCATTGGTCTAGACAATCTTGGTTTCGGAAAATTTAAGTTATTCCGTTTTGATTATGTTCATTCCTATCAAAATGGCATTCAAAATAATGGGGTCATTTTTGGATTGAAGATTTTGAATGTTTTGGAGTAAAAAAATTTAAATTTCAATAACTAGTAGGCTCAATATGAATTAAAACATGTCCTAATTCAGGGATTTTTAATCGTAAAGTATCTTTCAACAAGTGGGATATTTCGTGTCCTTCTTTTACGGTAATTTCTGAATTTACAATAGCGTGCAAGTCAACATGATATTTCATTCCTGCTTTGCGAATAAAACATTTCTCGGTGTCAACAATTCCGTCTACTTGAAGGGAAACAAATCTAATTTCTACAATGATATCCTCATACAAATTCTCATCCATAATTTCGCCCAAAGCCGGTCGAAAAATCAAATAGCTATTATAAAATATAAACCCAGCAGCAAAGAGTGCCGCCCAATCATCGGCAGATTCATATCCTTTTCCTAAAATTAGGGCAATTGAAATTCCAATAAAAGCAGCAACCGATGTTATTGCGTCACTTCTATGATGCCAAGCATCTGCTTTAAGTGAAGAACTATTAGATTCAACACTTCTTTTCATTACCAAACGAAAGGAATATTCTTTCCATAAGATTATTAGTCCAAGGACGATTAAAGTCCAAGATTTAGGTAATTCGTGTGATGTTCCAATATTATTAATACTCTCGTGAGCAATAATTGTCGCTGAAGTAATCAAGAATCCAACGACCAAGAATGTAATTAGTGGCTCCGCTCGTCCGTGCCCATAAGGATGATTATCATCTGCAGGTTTATTTGAATATTTAATTCCAAAAAGTACTAAGAAGGAAGCAAAAATATCGGTAGTAGACTCGATTGCATCGGCTATTAAAGCATATGAATTACCAAAAAAACCTGCTAATCCTTTTATAATTGCCAATACAACATTACCAATTATACTAAAATATGTGGCTCTTACCGCGGTTTGTTCGTTTGTCATTTGGTTTTTTATATAAAACTAAGCTCTAACAATCTTCGCTCCAATAGCTCTTAAACGCTCATCAATACGTTCGTAACCTCTATCAATTTGTTCAATGTTTTGAATGGTGCTCGTTCCTTTTGCAGAAAGTGCCGCAATCAATAACGAAATTCCCGCACGAATATCTGGTGATGACATCGTTGTGGCTTTCAGTTGTGATTTGAAGTCGTGACCAATGACAACTGCTCTGTGTGGATCGCACAAAATAATTTTGGCTCCCATATCAATCAATTTATCCACGAAAAATAATCTACTTTCAAACATTTTTTGATGAATAAGAACATCGCCTCTTGCTTGTGTAGCCACAACCAAAACAATACTCAACAAATCTGGAGTGAATCCTGGCCAAGGCGCATCAGAAACGGTAAGAATTGAACCGTCAATATCCGTTTTTACTTGGTAACCGTTTTTGTGTTCAGGAATATAAATGTCGTCACCTCTTTTTTCTAATGTAATTCCTAATTTTCTAAAGACATTCGGGATGAGTCCGAGGTTTTCCCAGCTCACGTCCTTAATGGTAATTTCGCTTCTGGTCATTGCGGCAAGTCCTATCCAACTCCCTATTTCAATCATATCTGGAAGAATTCTATGCACGCAACCTCCAAGACTTTCGACACCTTCAATAGTTAACAGATTCGAACCAATTCCCGTAATTTTACCTCCCATTGCGTTCAACATCTTACACAATTGTTGTAAATAAGGTTCGCAAGCGGCATTATAAACCGTAGTTTTTCCTTTGGCCAAAACCGCAGCCATAATAATGTTTGCTGTTCCGGTAACTGACGCTTCATCAAGTAACATATCTGCTCCAGTTAATCCGTCAGGAGCTTCGACACCGTAAAAATGATCTTCTCTGTTATAACGGAATTTGGCGCCCAAATTAATAAATCCTTCAAAATGGGTATCGAGTCTTCTTCTCCCTATTTTATCACCACCTGGTTTTGGAATATATCCTTTTCCGAATCGTGCCAAAAGTGGCCCAACAATCATTATAGAACCCCGAAGAGAACCTCCTTCTCTTTTGAAAGCCTCGGTTTCAAGATAATTTACATTTACATCATCTGCTTGAAAAGTATAGGATCCATGTCCCATTTTTTGGATTTTCACTCCTAAATTTCCTAAAAGCGTAATCAGTTTATTGATATCAATAATGTCAGGAATATTATTGATGGTGACTTTTTCAGGAGTCAATAATATTGCACATAAAATTTGTAATGCTTCGTTTTTGGCTCCTTGTGGCGTTATTTCACCTTTTAATTGAATGCCTCCTTCTATTTTGAATATTCCCATTTTGATTTACGATTTACAATTTACGAATTAATTGTCTTTGGATAAAAACGCATAATCCATAACTCATTTTTACAAAGGTTTTCTGTTTTGATTTTTATGTGCAGGATTTAACTTCCCTCCTTTTATATTCTTGTTGCTTTGAATTTTCGGTTGCCCAGCGGGTGTGATTTTATTGGACACTCTTTTGTTAGTTCGCAACAAATCTGTGGTTGTCAAAAGTTCCTCGGTACTCTGAAGCAAATTTAATTTTCCTCCAGATAGTTCATATAAATGTTCGAAAATGACATCGTCTTTTACGGTATCTTTATTCCAACTTAAATATGATTTTTTCATATGATTGGCGATAACCTTCACCAAGGCATTTTTCATTTCACCCTCTTCCCATTTATTGGCAACATCAATCATATACTTGATATTATTACCATAAAATCGATATTTTGGAAAATTCTGTGGGTATTTTAAAACATCTGGTTTTAACTGCAAAACTTCACGAGTTGGAACAGAATAAGGAGATTCTACGTCTAATTTAAAATCAGACATTATAAATAATTGATCCCATAATTTGTGCTGAAAATCAGGGACATCGCGCAAGTGAGGATTTAAACTCCCCATAACCTGAATGATGTATTTTGCGACTTTATTGCGTTCTACGGGGTCTTCAATAGCTGTTGCTTGATCAATGAGTTTTTGTAAATGGCGACCATATTCCGGAATAATTAAATGCGGTCTTTCGGCATTATATTCCAAATGATAAACGACATCGTTTGCAACTTCTTTTATATATTTTGAATTCATATTTGAATTGAGATTTTTAAAGGGAAATAATACCCTCAATTGTAGAAACTTCTATGTACTTATCGATTATTTCTCTAGAATCCTTCATTTGAACATCAACAGAGATACTCGTGAATTTTCCTGTTTTTGATTTAGTGGTTTTTATAACTGCACCCATACAATTAAAGGCTTCTTCGACACGGATAACATTGTCGTTTACTGATGGCACAATAAATTTAAACAAATATAAAGCAGGCCAAGTATTGCTCAAATCCAACTCCACTTGTAACCGATCATAAAATTCCTGCGTGTTCTTGTCCATTCTATAATTAAAATAAAAGCAAATATACAGTTTTGATATTAGTCCCGAAACTTTGGGATAGGATTTTTAAAATAATGAAAATTATATGTCTAAATATTCTTTCGAATTCCCAATTACTTTAGGTAAATTTGCGCCTTATTCAAAAAAAGCGTGCATAAAAAAATCATAGTCATTATTGGCGGACCAGGAACTGGAAAAAGCACCATTATCGATGGTTTGATGGAAAAAGGATTTTGTTGTTATCCTGAAATTTCCCGACAAGTGACTTTGGACGCACAAAAAGAAGGCATCGAACAATTGTTCCTTGAAAACCCATTATTGTTCAGTGAATTGCTTTTGGAAGGTCGAAAAAAACAATATCAAAACGCGGTAAACGAACCTGACAAAATAGTTTTTATCGATCGCGGAATTCCCGATATTTTGGCCTATATGCATTTTATTGGAGACCCATATCCAGATTATTTTGACGAAGCTTGCAAGAATCATTTATACAGCAAAATTTTCATTCTTCCTCCTTGGGAAGATATTTTTATCAGTGATAAAGAACGTTACGAGAACTTCGAACAGGCGAAACACATCGACATTCATCTTATAGAAACCTACAAAAAATATGGATACAAACTCATCGAAGTTCCAAAAGATTCCGTTGATAATAGAATTTTATTTATCTTAGATAAAATTTAACAAATTGTTTAAAGTTTTAGTTTTGAAGTTGAGCAACTCAAAATCATTAATCAAACTTTAAATTTTAATCCAGAAATAATGCAAACAGCATTACAAATTCTTCAAAAATACTGGAAACACGACGAATTTAGGTCGCCGCAAAACGAAATTATAAATTCCGTTTTGGAGGGAAAAGATACCTTTGGACTGATGCCAACAGGTGGCGGAAAATCGATTTGTTTTCAAGTTCCAGCAATGATGCAAGACGGAATTTGTTTGGTCATTTCACCTTTGGTGGCTTTGATGAAAGACCAAGTACAGCGTTTGCATAAAATCGACATAAAGGCTATTGCGTTAACCGGAGGCATTAAATCTGATGAAATGATTACGCTTTTGGACAATTGCGAATTTGGTAATTATAAATTTCTGTATTTGTCACCAGAGCGTCTACAATCAGACTGGATTTTAGAGCGAATAAAAAACTTGCCCATCAATTTGATTGCCATAGACGAAGCACATTGCGTATCACAATGGGGTCACGATTTTCGACCAGCATATTTGAAAATTGCCCATTTAAAAACCCATTTCCCCAAAGTTCCTTTCTTGGCACTCACAGCCTCAGCAACAAATCGAGTTCTTGAAGACGTAATTCTTCAATTAGGACTGGAGCAACCAGCGATTTTCAAGAAATCATTTGCCCGAAAAAACATTGCTTATATGGTTTTTGAAGTCGAAGACAAATTGTATCGAATGGAACAAATATTGAAGAAGAATCCACAACCTTCTATTATATATGTCAGAAATAGGAAATCTTGCTCAGAAATAGCCATGCAATTGCAATCTATGGGATTCAAGGCGACATTTTATCACGGAGGATTATCGGTTAAGGATAAAGAAAAAAATATGAGTCTTTGGATGAATGAAGAAGTCCAAATTATGGTTGCCACCAATGCTTTTGGGATGGGAATTGATAAATCGAACGTAAAAACAATAATCCATATTCATCTTCCAGAAAGCATCGTAAGTTATTATCAGGAAGCCGGTCGTGCAGGCAGAAATGACGAAAAAGCATTTGCCGTAATCCTCACTAGTCCATCTGACAAGGCTCAAGCCCAAAGTCAATTCATCAATGTGCTACCGGACAAAAAAATGTTGAGCCTGATTTATATCAAATTGTGCAACTATTTTCAAATCGCTTATGGCGAAGGAATCAACGAACAATTTTCGTTCAATTTAAATCATTTTTGTCAAAAATATGGATTTCCAACCTTGAAGACTTTCAACGCTATACAGTTTTTAGACCGTCAAGGAGTTATAAGTTTATCACAAGAATATTCGGAGCGAATCACGATGCAATTCATTATTCCTTCCAAGGAAGTGATTCGATATGTGAGTTTAAATACGAATGAAGAACCTATTATCTTGTCAATTCTTCGAACATATCCCGGAATTTATGAAACTCAAACAGCCATAAACTTATCTTTAATTGCCAAAAAATCCGGTTGTGAAGAAACAATGATACATTCGGTTTTAGAAAAATTGAAAGACCTTGACATTATAGATTATCATAAAAAGAACAATGATGCCACGATTATTTTTAACGAAGTTCGCGAAGACGAAAAAACCATTAATCGGGTTTCGAAATATCTTGAAACACAGAATCAACAAAAAATCGTCCAATTTGATGCCGTTTTAAACTATATTAATGAGAAAAAAGTGTGCAAAAGCAAATTGATTTTGAACTATTTTGGAGAAACAGCCATAACGGATTGTGGAATTTGTTCTTATTGTATTTCAAAAAAAATAAAACCTGGCGATAGTTCCTTGATTTCGGAGAAAATCATTGGATTATTGAAAATGCAAGATATGAATTCAAGAGAAATACAGAAACTAACAAAAAACACTGAGGACGATGTTATCTTTGCCTTGCAAAATTTGTTGGAGAATGATAAAATTGCAGTAAAACAAAACAATACCTATACTTTAAAATCATAATGGAGAAATTACGAATTGTATTTATGGGAACACCCGAATTCGCGGTTGGAATTCTGGATACCATAATAAAAAACAACTACGATGTTGTGGGAGTTATCACCGCTGCGGACAAACCTGCAGGTCGCGGACAAAAAATAAAATATTCGGCAGTGAAGGAATATGCTTTGAAACACAACCTTCCTTTATTGCAACCCACAAATTTAAAAGACGAAAGTTTTTTAGAAGAATTAAAAGCTTTAAACGCAAATCTGCAAATCGTTGTTGCCTTCAGGATGTTGCCCGAAGTAGTTTGGAAAATGCCAAAACTAGGAACTTTCAATCTTCACGCGTCATTATTGCCCAATTATCGTGGCGCTGCCCCAATAAACTGGGCAATTATAAATGGGGATACAAAAACTGGAGTTACCACATTTTTTATAGATGATAAAATAGATACCGGTGAGATGATTTTAAGTTCCGAAACAGCAATTGCACCAGATGAAAATGCGGGACAATTGCACGATAGATTAATGCAGTTGGGAAGCAAAACCGTTATAGAAACTTTGGGATTGATTGAAAAAGGAAATGTAACCACAACAATACAAAAAGAGAGTCCTGAAATAAAAACGGCTTACAAGCTGAATAAGGAAAATTGCAAGATCGATTGGGCAAAATCTGCAGTTGAAATATATAATTTAATACGTGGTTTGAATCCTTATCCTTCAGCCTGGTGTTTTTTTAGAGACC
>Ga0208115_1000189_pt1 | contig 15362 bp, 11 predicted proteins | sample LakWasMeta4_LOW4_2_FD_183856 | JGI IMG/M metagenome (GOLD analysis project Ga0208115, IMG submission 183856) | Freshwater sediment methanotrophic microbial communities from Lake Washington under simulated oxygen tension - Sediment Metagenome... | ecosystem: Environmental > Aquatic > Freshwater >...
TCCACCATGGATTTTAGCCATAGTCATTGTGATCGCTGCTGTTAATGTCGTCTTACCATGATCTACGTGACCAATAGTTCCGATGTTAACGTGCGGTTTATTACGGTCGAATTTTTCCTTAGCCATTTAGTAACTCCTCTTATTAATTTAGATATAGATCCCTTTCTTTTCCAAAGTAGATTTTGCTAATTCTGTAGGCATTTCAATATAACATTTAAACTTCATAGTAAAACTTGCTCTACCCTGCGATTTTGATCTCAGGTCAGTACTGTAACCAAAAAGTTCCGCTAGGGGAACCTCTGCGACAATTAAATCTTTATTTTGCTTAATTCCCATATTGGTAATCTTGCCGCGTTTCGAATTAATATCCGAGATCACGTCACCTGTGTAATCCTGCGGCGTCATGACTTCCAGGTCCATTACAGGCTCTAAAAGACGAACACCAGCTTTCTTGCAAGCGTCTCTAAAGGCCGAAGATGCCGCGATGGCATAAGCTACTTCGGTTGATTCATTCTCATTAAATTCCGCATCCACGAGGGTTGCTTTGATGTTTAAAAATGGATATCCCGCTAGCATACCACCGGGAGCCGTATCCATGACAGATTTTTTGATGGCATCGATAATATTTTGAGGAATTTTCTTAGAACTTACTTCTGACTCAAAAATCACCCCGGCCTGGTAGTCCACAGGCTCAACTTTTAGTACAGCTTGGCCAAATTGCACTTTTCCGCCAAGTTCTTTATTAAAAACACCTTCGGCTGAAGCTGTTCCTGAAATACTCTCTCTGTATGAAACCTGAGGCTTACCAACTCGAATTCCTACATTGAATTCTCTTTGGAGACGGTCGGCGATAATCTCAAGGTGTAATTCCCCCATTCCGTAAATTAGCAATTGCCCAGTTTCCTGGTTTGCCCTAAACGAGAATGATGGATCTTCATTTTTCAATTGCTCGAGCGCAGAAAGAAGCTTTTTCTCATCAGCTGTTGTTTTTGGTTCAATCGCTACAGAAATCACCGTTTCTGGAAATTCCATTAAATCGTATATAATGGGCTTATTTTCGGTGCACAGAGTTTCACCAGTTGTCGTTTCCTTAAAGCCAGCAATTGCGACAATGTCACCGGCAAATGCTTCTTGAATCTCAGTTCTTTTGTCAGCGTGCATTTGGAAAATTTTATTAACCCTTTCGCGTTTCTTTTTCAATGAATTGTAAACAGTTTGACCCGATTCCAATTTCCCTGAATAGATTCTTACATAAGTAACACTTCCAACAAATGGATCGGTCGCGATCTTAAAAGCGATACCGCTGAACATTTCGTCTATTTCGGGTTTTCTTGTTTCTATTTTTTCTGGATCCTTTAAGCTATGGCCATGTATTTCTCCACGGTCATAAGGAGAAGGAAGATAAGCAACAACGGCATCTAATAAAGGTTGAACGCCTTTATTTTTAAAAGCCGAGCCACACAAAACGGGAATAAATGACTTTTGAATAGTTGCCAGGCGAATTACTCTTTTAAGATGCTCAGTCTCTATAAACTCGCCACCTAAATATTTTTCAGCCAACTCATCGTCATAATCAGATAAAGTTTCAATTAATTCGTCTCTAGAAATTAGACACTCATCAACAAAGTCTGTTGGGATTTCTTTAATCTCCAACTTAGATCCCAAGCTATCCGCTGGAAAATAGAGGGCTTTCATTTCTACGAGATCAACAATGCCGGTAAAATTTTCTTCAGCACCAATGGGTCTTTGAATTGCTGCTGCTTTTTTGTCCAATTTTTCTCGGATTTCAGCAATACAATTGTCGAAATCGGCGCCCATGCGATCCATCTTGTTTACAAAAGCCAGCCTTGGGACATTGTACTTATCAGCTTGGGCCCAAACAGTTTCAGACTGCGGCTCCACACCTGAGACGGCATCAAAAACTCCAATTGCTCCATCAAGTACTCGAAGAGATCTTTCAACTTCGATTGTAAAATCAACGTGGCCGGGAGTATCGATTATATTGATATTATTATTGAGCCAACGACAAGTTGTCGCTGCAGATGTAATGGTGATTCCTCGTTCTTGCTCTTGGATCATCCAATCCATCGTTGCTGTTCCGTCGTGAACCTCGCCGATTTTGTGACTTTTCCCAGTGTAGTAGAGGATTCTTTCAGTGGTGGTCGTTTTACCGGCATCAATGTGAGCCATGATGCCGATATTACGAATTTTATCTATATGCTTAGAACTCATAAGTGAAATTCAACTAGTAGCTCCCGTGAGGGAACTACCATTTAAGATGTGCGAAAGCCTTGTTAGCTTCAGCCATTTTGTAAACGTCTTCACGCTTCTTAACTGATCCACCTCTGTTTTGAGAAGCATCGATGATTTCATCAGCAAGCTTTTGCATCATCGTTTTACCGCTTCTATCAGAAGCATAATCTCTTAACCAACGAAGGGCCAAAGATTGGCGTCTAGCTGGGCGTACTTCAACAGGAATTTGGTAAGTTGCCCCACCGATTCTTCTTGATTTAACTTCAACTGCTGGTTTGATATTTGAAAGTGCTTTTTTAAAAACTTTTAGAGGCTCTTCGCCAGTTTTCTCTTGAATCAAATCAAGCGCACTGTAAAAAATTCTTTCTGCTGTAGATTTCTTTCCACCAATCATAAGTGTGTTGATGAACTTTGTGATGACTACATCTTGGAACTTTGGATCAGGAAGAACTTCTCTGACCTCTGCTTTTCTTTTTCTAGACATATGATACTCCTCTTCATTTTTTTCACTATGAAAAAAATTACTCTCTCTATACCGCCGGAGCAATATAGAGAGTGTGTTTATTTAAAAAAATATTTAACTATTTTTTAGGTTTTTTAGCGCCGTACTTAGAGCGTGATTGACGTCTTTTATCAACACCAGTCGCATCTAAAGCACCACGGATTGTATGGTAACGAACCCCTGGTAGATCTTTTACTCTTCCACCGCGGATTAGAACGATACTGTGCTCTTGAAGGTTGTGACCTTCTCCACCGATGTATGAAGTTACTTCAAATCCTGAAGTAAGCTTAACTCTACACACCTTTCTCATAGCTGAGTTTGGTTTCTTTGGAGTTGTTGTATAAACTCTTACGCAAACACCGCGTCTTTGAGGACAAGACTTCAAAGCTGGTGATTTGGTTTTCGAATATTTATCTTCGCGTCCCTTTCTGATTAACTGATTAATTGTAGGCATTTTCCAACTGCTCCTTAAGCGATTCTCTTCTCTGCAAAATACTAGCTAGAATCTTTATCAAAAGATAATAGCTAGTTCAAGTTTTTTTTAAAATGATAATGTAGCAGCGCTTGCTACATCGTCTTCGTTTATTACTGCTTCATAATTTCTGTATCGTGGAATACCAGAACCTGCTGGAATTAGGCGTCCCATGATGACGTTTTCTTTAAGGCCTCTAAGAGCATCACTTTTCCCTTCAAGGGCAGCTTGCGTTAGAACTTTTGTTGTTTCCTGGAAAGACGCTGCAGAAATAAATGATTCAGTCGTTAAAGATGCTTTTGTGATCCCTAGAAGAAGCGGCATAGCTTCAACTGGCTTCTCTCCAGCAGCAGTCAATCTTTCATTAGTTTCAGCAAGTTCGCCACGAGTAATTGAATCTCCAGTTACATACGACGAGTCGCCTGCATTTAGAACTTCAACTTTTTTCAACATCTGGCTTGCGATTACTTCAATGTGTTTATCATCGATCTTAACACCTTGAAGGCGATATACTTCTTGGATTTCATCAACGATGTAACGAGCAAGAGCTTTAACGCCCAAGACTCTTAAAATATCGTGTGGGTTACTTGGCCCATCCATAATAGGTTCACCAGCGCGGATATAGTCACCCTCGTTAACGACAACGTAGCGTCCTTTAGGAACTACATAAGTCATTGGGTCCGATCCATCTTCTGGGCGGATCACGATTCTTCTATTTCCTCTTAACTCAGAGCCAAACTCAATTGTTCCTGAGATGTCTGCGATCTGAGCAGCGTTTTGAGGCTTTCTAGCTTCAAACAATTCAGCAACTCGAGGTAGACCTCCGGTAATATCTTTTGTTTTTGTCGTTTCTCTTTGAACTTTAGAGATAGCGAAACCTACATCAACTTTATCGCCTTCTTGAACGATAATGTTTGCTCCAACTTGAAGTCTATAAGCCGCGTATCTTTTTGTTCCAGGAACTAATTGAGGAGCTCCATTTTCATCAACGATCACGATACGTGGTTGAAGAGATGGATTTTTAGATTCAATGACAACTCTGTGTGAAAGACCTGTAACAGCATCCACTTGTTCGTTGATAGTTGATCCAACAATTAGATCTTCGTATTTAACAATCCCTGAAACTTCCGTAAGAACTGGAATAGCGAATGGATCCCATTCTAATACCCTGTCACCAACTGAAACTTCCTGGCCTTGTTTGAAGAATAGTTTTGATCCGTAAACAACTGGGTATCTTTCTTTTTCAACACCACGAGCGTCTTTAATGACCATCTCACCGTTCTTGTTCATTACGATAGCTACACCTTCAACCGTTGTGACGAATTGAACGTTATCTAAGTGAACAACACCGGCAGTTCTAACTTCAGTTTTATTTACTTGAGCACCTGCAGTTGCAGTTCCCCCAACGTGGAATGTTCTCATCGTAAGCTGTGTTCCTGGCTCCCCAATAGATTGAGCAGCAATTACACCAACTGTTTCACCGATAGAAACGAGCATCCCGCGGGCTAGGTCGCGACCAAAACAGAATGCACAGAAACCATGTCTTTCTTTACAAGTTAGAACTGATCTAACTTTAATCTGATCGACTTCTTGGTCTTTAAGAGTTTTTAAATCTGCTTCAATCAACATGTGGTTTCTTGGAAGTACTTCCACACCATCTGTATTTACGATAGCTTGAGCAGTTACACGGCCCATTGCTCTTTCAGCAACGTGCTCTACAACTTCTCCTGCTTCGATTCTTGAAGTAAGAGTAATACCATCAGTAGCACCACAATCAGTTGTTCGGATAATACCATCTTGAGCTACGTCAACCAGACGACGAGTTAGGTAACCAGAGTTAGCTGTTTTAAGAGCTGTATCGGCTAGACCCTTACGAGCACCGTGAGTAGATGTAAAGTATTCGAGTACTGAAAGACCTTCACGAAAGTTCGAAGTAATCGGAGTTTCAATAATCTCTCCAGATGGCTTCGCCATTAGTCCCCTCATACCACCCAGCTGTCTGATCTGCTGAGTAGAACCTCTGGCTCCAGAATCGGCCATCATGTAAAGAGAGTTAAATGAAGGTGCGTTCATTTTTTCTTTACCGTCTTCACTGGTGAAAGTTTGAGTTGAAATTCTCTCAATAACTACTTTCGTAAGTTTTTCGTTTGTTTGGGCCCAAACGTCGACGATCTTGTTGTATCGTTCACCATCAGTAATAGAACCTTCGTTATATTCTTCAGTGATCTTTGCAACTTCTTTATGTGCTTCAGCCAAAATAGCTGGTTTTTCCACAGGAATTGTCATGTCGTGAACGTTGATTGAGATACCCGCTTTTGTCGCGTATTCATAACCAAGTCTCATGATAGCGTCAGCTAGCATAACAGTTTCTTTTTCAGTTCCAACTCTATAAGCGTGATCGATAAGTTTCCCTAGCGCTTTTTTACCTAGAATAGCGTTGATATCTGAATATTTTAAACATTTAGGAACCGCATCCCATACGAATGTTCTACCAACAGTTGTCTCAATCATTTGTCCGTCAATACGAACTTTGATTGGCGCTTGAAGGTGAAGGTTACCCGAATGGTAAGCGAATTGCGCTTCTTCTTTTGAAGCAAATACTTTGTTGTATCCACGAGCAAAAGGTCTAATTCTTGTCATGTAGTAAAGACCAAGAACGATATCCTGAGAAGGAACGATAATAGGTGTTCCGTCTTTTGGAGAAAGAATATTGTTTGTCGACATTGCAAGAATTCGACATTCGATTTGTGCTTCAATCGATAAAGGAACGTGAACGGCCATCTGGTCACCGTCGAAGTCAGCGTTGAAGGCTGTACATACTAACGGGTGAAGCTGAATCGCTTTACCTTCAATAAGGATTGGCTCGAAAGCTTGAATACCAAGTCTGTGTAGAGTTGGGGCTCTGTTTAGGAGAACCGGATGCTCTTGAACAGCTTCTTCTAGGATATCCCAAACTTCTTGCTTTTGTTGGTCAACCATCTTCTTAGCTACTTTAATAGTAGTACAGTGACCTTTTTCAATTAGCTTGTTGTAAATGAATGGTTTGAAAAGTTCTAGTGCCATTAACTTTGGAAGACCACATTGGTGAAGTCTTAAAGAAGGACCTACAACGATTACAGAACGTCCAGAGTAGTCAACACGCTTACCAAGTAAGTTCTGTCTAAAACGACCTTGCTTACCTTTTAACATGTCTGAAAGTGATCTTAGTGGACGCTTGTTAGCTCCCGTGAAAACTTTCCCACGGCGACCGTTATCAAATAGAGCATCGACTGCTTCTTGAAGCATTCTCTTCTCGTTTCTGATGATGATTTCCGGAGCATTTAGTTCTTTAAGTCTTCTTAAACGGTTATTTCTGTTGATTACACGGCGGTAAAGATCGTTAAGATCTGAAGTCGCGAATCTTCCTGCCTCTAGTGGAACCAGGGGACGAAGATCCGGTGGAAGAACAGGAATAACATCCATCATAAACCATTCAGGCTTATTTTCAGATTTAAGGATTGATTCAACAACCTTAAGTCTTTTGATTGTTTTAGTGCGGGCCATTTCAGTAGTTGCAGCAGCCAACGCTCTTCTTAATTCTTTGTTTACGATATCAAGATCTAACTTTCTAAGAAGTTCTTTAATTGTTTGTCCGCCCATTCCGGCTTCAAACTCAATTCCTTGCTCTTTTAGTTCTTGGTATTGTTGTTCTGAAATAACACGGCCAACATCAAGACCGCCGTCAACATTGGCAGTAGCTGATGAAGTTACAACGTAAGCTTCATAATAGAGAACTCTCTCAAGTTCTTTAAGAGTTAAATCTAAAAGAGCTCCCAAGCGTGATGGAAGTGATCTTAAAAACCAGATGTGAGCTACTGGAGCAGCAAGTTCAATATGTCCTTGTCTTTCTCTTCTAACTTTAGAAAGTGTAACTTCAACACCACACTTTTCGCACACAACTCCACGGTGCTTCATTCTTTTATATTTACCACAAATACATTCGTAGTCTTTGATTGGTCCAAAGATTTTAGCGCAAAAGAGACCGTCTCTTTCTGGCTTGAATGTTCTATAGTTAATTGTTTCAGGCTTTTTAACTTCGCCGAAAGACCATTCTCTAATTGTATCAGGTGAAGCCATTCTAATAGAAACAGCTTCTACACTTATTGGATCTTTAGGTTTGTCAAAAAAGTTCAACAAGTCTTTCATTTTATATTCCTTGTGAGATTAAAATTTTATCAATTACAAACTGCCATTAAACCAGTGCGCGCTTTCTGCAAACGCGCACCAATCACACACTAACTAAAAGTGTTTTCTTCTTCGCTGTTTTCTTCAAGCTTGATGTCCAAACAAAGCGCTTGAAGCTCTCTAATGAGAACGTTAAACGATTCTGGTAATCCCGGCTCAAGAACTTGTTCACCTTTAACGATCGATTCATACATTCTTGTACGACCGATTACATCATCAGATTTTACAGTTAGGAATTCTTGTAGCGTATAAGCAGCTCCGTATGCTTCTAGTGCCCAAACTTCCATCTCTCCAAGTCTTTGTCCCCCGAACTGAGCCTTACCACCAAGTGGCTGCTGAGTTACAAGAGAATAAGGACCCGTAGAACGAGCGTGGATTTTTTCATCAACAAGGTGGTGAAGTTTCAACATGTACATCGCACCAACGGTTACGTCTTCAGAGAATACGTCACCAGTTTTTCCGTCGAACAATGTCGTCTTTCCAGACTTATCTAAATCTCCCAATTCAAGCATTTCTCTGATGTCATCTTCCGAAGCACCATCGAACACTGAAGTAGAAAAACGAACGCCCATAGTAAGTTGCTCAGCAACTTCCATAACTCTTTCGTCAGTAGCTTTTGCTAGCCACTGCTTAACATTGTCTGTTTTATAGATTTTAAAGATAAAATCTTTAAGCTCATTGATTTTTGCATTTTCCTCGATCATCGTTTTGATTTTTTCACCAAGACCGCGACCTGCCCATCCTAAGTGAAGCTCAAGAAGCTGACCGATGTTCATACGTGACGGAACCCCTAGTGGGTTAAGTACGATTTCAACCGGTGTTCCATCGGCAAGATATGGCATATCTTCAGCTGGGACAACGTTAGAAATAACACCCTTGTTACCGTGACGGCCGGCCATCTTGTCACCTGGCTGTAACTTTCTCTTAATCGCTACGTAAACCATTACTTTTTTAATTACACCTGGAGGTAACTCATCACCTTTGTGTAATTTTGCAATTTCTTCGTTAGCTTTTTGGCGAACTCTAGTGATTCTGTTTCTTACGTCAGCAAAATACTCAGAAAGTTTTTCTTCCAGAGCAGCTTCAAGAGGCAAGTAACCGATAAGCTCGAAAGGAATTGAAGCCAGGATTTCTCCTGTAACAGCGATCCCTTTCCCAAGAAGTTCAGTTGTCCCGTCTTCTGAGATAAGTTTATCTGTAGTCTTCGCACCTTTAAACATTTCAGCGATTTTTTGGATTGCTGAAGTTTGAATTGCTTTAATTTCGATTCTTTCGTCACGACGGATTAACGTCGTTTCGTGATCGATGATTTCTTTAGATCTTGCGTCTAGTTCAACACCTTCTCTGGTGTAAACTTTAGCGTCGATTACAGTTCCTCTTACTGAAGATGGAACTCTTAAAGATGTATCTTTAACGTCTCCGGCCTTGTCACCGAAGATCGCTTTAAGAAGTTTTTCTTCTGGAGAAAGTTGAGACTCACCTTTTGGAGTGATCTTACCAACTAGGATATCTCCCGGTTTAATGATCGCACCTACGCGAATAATCCCGGCTTCATCAAGATCTTTTAGAGCTTCTTCTGAAACGTTTGGAATATCGCGAGTGATTTCTTCCTTACCTAGTTTAGTGTCGCGAGCTTCGATTTCAAAGCTTTCGATGTGAACTGAAGTAAAGACGTCTTTTGCAAGAATCCCTTCATTGATGAGAATTGAATCCTCATAGTTATAACCACCCCATGGCATGAATGCCACGAGAACGTTTTGACCAAGGGCTAAATCACCCAAGTGAGTAGCTGGACCGTCAGCAATAACCATACCTTTCAGAACCATGTCGCCTTCTTTCACGAGAGCTTTTTGGTTGTTACATGTATTCTGGTTAGTACGTTGGTATTTAGTTAACTTATAAACATCAACTCCAGACTCACCTTCAGAGAATTTTTCTCTTTGGATTACGATTCTGTTTGAGTCAACGAAGATTACTCTTCCTGATTCTTTTGCGTAAACAATTGCACCAGAGTCACGAGCGATAATTTGCTCAACCCCAGTTCCGACGATTGGAGCATCAGTTCTAACAACTGGTACTGCTTGTCTCATCATGTTCGAGCCCATCAACGCTCTGTTGGCATCGTCGTGCTCAAGGAACGGAATAAGAGATGTTGCAATTGAAATCATCTGTGTTGGCGAAACGTCCATTAATTGAACTTCGTTAGCGTTTACAATTGTAAAGTCACCCGCTGAACGTGCTGCGATTGCGTCACCAACGATTTTTTTACCATCAACATACTTAGCATCAACCTGAGCAATTACTTTCCCTTCTTCTTCAAAAGCAGAAAAGTATTTTGGTGCCGAGATTGATCTATCGTCATTGATTACCTGGTAAGGAGTTTCAATAAATCCGTATTCAGAAACGCGAGCGTATGTTGCAAGTGAAGTGATAAGACCGATGTTCGGTCCTTCCGGAGTTTCAACCGGACACATTCTTCCGTAGTGAGTAGGGTGTACGTCACGTACTTCAAACCCTGCGCGCTCTCTAGTTAGACCACCTGGCCCAAGGGCAGAAAGTCTTCTTTTGTGAGTAACTTCTGAAAGAGGGTTCGTTTGGTCCATAAATTGAGAAAGCTGAGAAGAACCAAAAAATTCTTTTACAGCTGCAGCAACTGGCTTTTGATTAACAAGATCGTATGGCATCATTGTTTCAATTTCTTGAATGGCCATTCTTTCTTTAACTGCTCTTTCCATTCTTACTAAACCAACACGGAATTGGTTTTCAAGAAGTTCACCTACCGCTCTTACACGACGATTACCAAGGTGGTCGATATCATCGACTTTTCCTTTACCGTTGTTAAGCTCTACTAGGTACATAACTGTCGTAAGAATATCTTTTCTTGTAAGAACAGTTTCTTCAACAGGAATATTCATTCCAAATTTATAGTTGATTTTCATACGACCAACTTTTGATAAGTCGTATTTGTCTTTATTAAAGAAAAGGTTTTCAAACAGAAGAGATGCTGCTTCTACTGTTGGAGGTTCCCCTGGTCTCAATCTTTCGAAGATTTTGATTAGGGCATCTTCTTTAGTTTCAGTTTTATCAATAAGAAGTGTATTTCTGATTTGATCACCATAGTTGATCATATCGATATAAAGAACTTTTACATCCTTTACGCCAGACTTCATTAGGTCGTGGATTTTTGATTCAGACAACGCTTCGTTGGCTAAACAGATTACTTCACCTGTTTTTTCATTGAAGATATCTTCAGCTAAAACTTTTCCTACAACTTCATCAAGCTCTGCTGGAAGTTCAGTGATCTTTAGATCTTCCATTTTTTTAGTTGAAGCTTTAGTGAATTTTTTACCTTTCTTAACAATAACTGTTCCAGACTTTGCGTCTAGAATGTCTGTATTTGCTCTTGTCCCAACAAGAAGATTGAAATCTAACTTTCTTGAGAAAGACCCATCTTTGTTAAAAGAAATGTTTTCCATTTGGTAGAACTCATTCAGAAGTTCTGCCGTTGAATATCCCATTGCTTTTAAAACAACTGATGCGTGAAGTTTTCTTTTTCTATCGATACGTGCAAAAAGAATATTTTTGTGATCGAATTCGAAATCTAACCAAGAACCTCTATGAGGAATAATTCTTGCTGAATAAAGTAGTTTTCCTGATGAATGTTTTTTTCCGTTATCATGTTCGAAAATGATACCTGGAGAGCGGTGAAGCTGAGATACAATAACTCTCTCAGTACCGTTGTAAACAAAAGACCCAGTTTCGGCCATAAGAGGGATGTTACCGAGGTAAACTTCTTGCTCTTTTACTGAAGAAACAGTTCTTTGCTCTGCTCCGTCTCTATCAACAGAAACGTCGAAGAAAACAAGACGAACAACAACTTTTAGTGGTGCTTCGTATGAAAGGCCTCTTTGACGGCATTCCTTTACGGTATATTTCGGTTCTTCTAATGAGTAACTTACAAACTCAAGAGATACCGTTTTGTTAAAGTCATAAATTGGGAAAACCGATTTAAAAACTTGTTGTAAACCTGAATCAATTCTCTTAGCTGGAGGAACATCTTTTTGAAGAAAATCTTCATACGAGTTTACCTGTAACTTCATAAGAGGAGGGGTATCAAGGACTACTGGAGTATTTGAGAAGGTTTTGCGAAACCATTCGTTAGGTGAAAAAACCTGAGTCATCGCGGTCTCCTAGGATATTCTACTTAAGATATTGTTTTAAAAATTATCTTACGAAAAAAATTTATAAAAATCGAAAAACACAAAAAGGTGTGAAGGAGATTTGTCTCCTTCACACCTTTTTTATAAAAAACTAAGTAAACTTTATCGTCAAATTACTTAAGCTCAACCTTAGCTCCAGCACCTTCAAGAGTTTTCTTGATTGCTTCAGCGTCAGCTTTAGAGATCCCTTCTTTTACCATTTTTGGAGCGCCTTCAACTAAATCTTTAGCTTCTTTCAATCCAAGACCAGTAATAGTTCTGATTTCTTTAATTACGTTGATTTTTTTCTCTCCGCCTTCAACAAGCATAACTGTAAATTCAGTTTGCTCTTCTACAGCAGCAGCTGGACCAGCAGCACCAGCAACAGCTACAGGAGCAGCTGAAACGCCGAATTTTTCTTCTAGTTCTTTAACTAGGTTAGCAAGGTCAAGAACTGACATTTTTGAGATGTGTTCGATTAATTGTTCATTTGTAACGCTCATATAGATCTCCTTAAAAATAAAATAAATTGTAGTAAATTAAGCTAGTTCGCCTTTTTCTTTCTTTTCTTGAATTGCATAAAGCACTCTTGCGAAAGCAGAAACTGGTGCAAGGAATGTCGCCAAGAGTGTTCCAAGCATTTGGTCTCTTGAAGGCAGGTCTGCAAGTTGTTTCACTTGAGCTTTCGAAAGCATTTGCCCGTCTAAAACTCCACCTTTTAAATCAACGAGGTCAAGCGTTGAACCGGCAACTTTTAAACATTTTGCAACTGCAGCTGGATCATCAAAAGCGAACGCTATTGCGTGCGGCCCATGAAGATCAGCTAGTAATTTTTCTGCGGGTGTTCCCACTGCAGCTTGTCTAAAAAGCGTGTTTCTTGTGACTACCATTTTTCCATTTGAGTCACGAACAGCTTTTCGTACACTAACGGCTTCATTTGACTTGATGCCGATTAGGTTTGTAAGAAAGATGGCTTTTGCACGTCCTAGATCTACTTTAAGATCTTGGATGATAGCTTCTTTCTCTGAACGATTGAGCATATATCCTCCTATTATTATGGAGGGAGATTTGGGCAGGCTTTACTGTTGATCGCTCAACAAACCGACTTTCTTCAACCCCTACTACTAAACTATTAAATGCTGTTAAAAGCTTCTACTGTATCGATTTTGATCCCTGGACCCATAGTTGTACTAAGAGTTAGAGATTTAATATAAGTTCCTTTAGCACTTGTTGGCTTAGCTCTAACAATTGCACTTAGTACAGTTGTATAGTTTTGCTTAAGTTGTTCAGCTGTAAATGAACTTTTTCCGATTGGAACGTGTATGATTCCGTTTTTCTCAGTTCTATATTCTACCTTACCCGCTTTTTGCTCTTTTACAGCTCCTGCGACGTCAGTAGTTACAGTACCAAGTTTCGGGTTTGGCATTAAACCACGAGGTCCAAGTAGACGTGCTACTTTACCAAGTTTACTCATCATATCTGGAGAAGCGATTACGCGATCGAAATCTAACCAACCACCTGCGATTTTATTAATGATGTCTTCACCACCAACAAAGTCAGCACCAGCAGCTTCAGATTCAGTGATTTTTGTTCCTGAAGTGATAACTACAACGCGAACAGTTTTACCTGTACCAGCTGGAAGAGCGATCGCCCCTCTGATCATTTGATCAGCATGTCTTGGATCAACTCCAAGTCTGAATGCTAGATCAACAGTTTCGTCGAATTTTGCTGATTTAATTTCTTTAGCTAATTTAATAGCATCGTCTGAAGAGTAAACTTTAGTTTTGTCTACTTTCTTAGTGGCTTCTGCGTAACGCTTTGAAGTCTTTTCCATTTTTCTTCCTTAGCGGTCAAGCGACTTTAGAGTCTCCCGCTTAATTAGTGAGTTATTAGTAATCTAGTTTCAAACCCATTGAACGGATTGAGCCTTCGATTGTTTTCATTCCTGCTTCTTTTGTTCCAGCAGTTAAATCAACTTTTTTAGTTTCAACGATTTCTTCAACGATTTTCTTTGAAACAGTTTTAGCCATAACTTCTGATCCTGGCTTTTTAGCCCCAGAAGTAATTTTTAACTTATCTTTTAAAAGGTAAGTAGCTGGAGGAGTCTTAGTGATGAACGTAAACGATCTGTCAGAATAAACTGTAATGATCGTCGGTAGCGTTACACCGTTCTGAGCTTGAGTTTTTGCATTGAAAGCTTTGCAAAATTCCATAATGTTAACACCTTTTTGTCCCAGAGCTGGTCCAATTGGTGGTGATGGGTTTGCTTTTCCGCCTGCAATTTGTAATTTAATAAAACCTGTTACTTTCTTAGCCATATATCTCTCCTACAAAACTTATTATTTATTTAAGAAACTTTTTCAACTTGCGTAAAATCTAACTCTACTGGAGTTGGTCTTCCGAAAATTGATACGTTTACTTTAACTTTACCTTTTTCATTAACTGCTTCAATCGTACCCACGAAATTAGCAAACGGCCCTTCGATAACCTTAACTGACTCACCCTCAGTGAAATTAACAGAAGTTCTAGGCTTCTTGAAGCCCTCTTCCATCTGAGAAGTCATATAAGCAGCTTCCTCATTTGTAATCGGAGCTGGCTTATCAAGAGTTCCCCCAATAAAACCAGTGATTTTATCGGTGCTTTTTACAAGGTGCCAAGTCTTATCATTCATGATCATCTTTATCAAGACATAGCCAGGAAAAAACTTTTTCTTGATAGTTTTCTTTTTTCCATTGGCAGTAGTTACCAGAGTTTCTTCTGGAACTAGCACGTCCGAGAAGAATTCCGTCATCTTGTGATTAACAATTCTTTCTTTGAGTGACTTCGTAACCTTATTTTCTTGTCCAGTTTGCGCCTTGGCTATATACCATTTGAACTCTGGTGTATCACCTTTTGCAAGTTGAACATCATGAGCGCCTTGAGGATTAGATGAATCTGTCATAATTAAATACCAATTAATGAATTAATAAACGAAGTCTAATATCTTCTTAAACACGAAATCTACAAACACAAAAATACCTGATGCTATCACCAGTGCGATCGCAATCCCGATAGTCATTTTGGTTGTGGCATCTTTAGATGGCCAAACCGCTTTCACCAACTCGCTATAGACTTCTTGTAAGTAAGATGATGATTTGCTGTTTTTTAAAATAATAACAAACACCAAAATACCAGTAACTACACCGAGTCCCTGTGAGAGTACTGAGAAACTTGAAACCTTTGCTTCAAGATCAAACCATGTACCTAGTTGATCGACAAATTTGGTGACAATAAAGCCGGATAAAACAGCTGCAATCGCAACTAGGGCATTAATCCACTTTCCTGAGTCTTCGCTCTTAATGATAGACATATTAACCTTTTTTCAATGATAAAAAATTTAGAGTCTAACTTAAATGCAACAATTTTTGTAAAAAGTCTATAAATTTTTGAAATATGAAATTTGACACACTGAATGGCGGGTGCAGTAGGAGTCGAACCTACAACCTAGTGATTTGGAATCACTCGCTCTAACCATTGGAGCTATACACCCGTGAGTAAAAAAAGGGGCCGGAATATCCGGCCCGATTTATTTTTAGAAATTTTCTTTAAAAAACTAGTCTAAGATTTCAGCAACAGTACCGGCACCAATCGTACGTCCACCTTCACGGATCGCGAAACGAAGTGATTTTTCCATAGCAATTTTAGAGATCAACTCTACTTTGAAAGTAGTGTT
>Ga0208115_1000192_pt1 | contig 15304 bp, 14 predicted proteins | sample LakWasMeta4_LOW4_2_FD_183856 | JGI IMG/M metagenome (GOLD analysis project Ga0208115, IMG submission 183856) | Freshwater sediment methanotrophic microbial communities from Lake Washington under simulated oxygen tension - Sediment Metagenome... | ecosystem: Environmental > Aquatic > Freshwater >...
GATAAACTCACCATCATCGTCACCCCCACCAGCAGTTTAGCAGGTGGTGTACAAGTGGTGGCGCGGGTATTAGAAGTCGCCATGCACAAAGCCCACGCCCTGCATTTCCCCTTAGAAAATATCATTGACGGCAGCGGTTCTGCCCCAATCTGTCCGCCACATCCTAACTTTGTCAAAGCAATGGGACGCACCAACGATGCGATTTTATTTGCAGGACAAGTGCATTTATTTGTTAAAGGCTCTGATGAAGCTGCCGAAGAACTGGCAAAAAATCTGCCTAGTTCCACCTCTAAAGATTACGGCAAACCCTTTGCCGATATTTTCAAACAATATGAATACGATTTTTTCAAAATTGATGCGATGCTGTTCAGCCCAGCCAGCGTGATTGTCACAGCAGTGGATTCAGGCAAAAGTTTCCGTGCAGGTCAATTGGATAATGAATTGTTGGATTTGTCGTTTGGCGCGTAGAGGCAATCCCTTGTGGTTGCCCTGATTCTTGGATGTAATTTGATAAAGGGCGGGCGTCCCTACACGGCTGGTAAATTGAATAATTCATAGCTCCCACGCTCCAGCGTTGTGTGATTAAAGATTGTCAGAAGACGTTGGAGCGACACAATTCTATGGAGCTTTATCTAGGATGTTACTAGGCATATAATGGAATGTAGTACACAAAAATAAATTGAGATTAATAAATCATGAATCCTAATCAGCTACGTTTCGCTGTCAGTGACCGTATCAATGATAGCGAAGTCAGTCCATCGCACGTTTCATTGGCATTGCTAGGTGAATTTCAAAGAGACGTGAACGATTTTTTGAGAGGTTCTCATCGTGATGTTGACCCCAATAACATTATTGTTTCGATAGAGCAAGGTTCGCTGGCTTTTGTTGCTGTAGGTTTACTTACTGCAAATATGCTATGGACTGATTTAGAGTATTTAAATAACACCAATTCATTAAGTTCTATAGACTTAAAACGCGCAAAAATTATTGAACGTTGGCAGTCTTTAGCACGAAAAAACCCGCATAGACGTTATTCAGTTGCGGATGAATCAGCGCGTCTTTCTTTTTCAATTGATTCAAACTCTGATTACCATAGAATGGATAATGTGTGGGTGCAGGTGGAAAAGTATTTATATGGAAAGGTAGTAGATTTGGGTGGAAAAACAAAAGCGAATGTTCATCTTGAACTAGAAAACGGTGAAACCCTTACCATTTCCACTACGACAAAGAAATTAGAGCAAGATGAGCAAAACCGTTTATATCGCTCTGCATTGCTTCGCGTTAATGCCGAAGAAAATTTAATAACAGGTGAATTGCGTAATTATCAGTTGCTTGAATTTACTGATTATCAACCTAGCTATGACGAGGCAAAATTTAATCTTATGGTAGAACGAGGAACTCAGGCATGGGCAGATGTTTCTGATGCAACGGAATGGTTAGAAACTCTGCGAGGCAATAAAGTATGAAGCCATCTGTTCTGCTAGACACCAGTTTTCTAATTTCACTCGTTGATAGCAAACGCGTTAATCATGACACGGCAAAACAATACTATAAGCACATACTTGAGCAAAGACTCCCTATCTATTTTTCTGCTATCGTCGCGTCAGAATTTTCTATTAAGCAACCAATTGAAGAATTAGAACTCCGAAGTTTTCGGGTTCTACCGTTCAATATTCCGCATTCCAAAAAATCCGCGCATCTATGGAATTTACTGGACGGGCGTGATAGTGGTGATAACCGCTCCGTAGTTAAAGATGACATCAAAATTATAGCGCAGGCTCTGTGTGAAAATATCCCGTTCATTCTGACAGATGATGCAAATACTTTTTACAAATATTGTGAACGGTTACACAACATACATAATTTAGATATTCGTGCCATAAAATTAGCGGATAGATTTGACCTTTCTGCATTGCGATTAGATGGTCAAAAAGATATTGGGACTTTGTTATAACTACGGGGTTGGGCGAGCTTTGCGGACCCCAACAAAACAAGCAACCATCCGTAAATGTTGGGGTTCGATCCTCACCCCAATCATAATCTAGTTTAGCCATGTTCTATTACACCCTAAAAATTCTAATCTCCGCCCTACTCATCGTGGCGATTTCTGAAATTGCCAAACGCAGTAGCGGTTTTGCGGCGTTGGTGGCTTCGTTGCCGTTGACTTCGTTATTAGCCATGCTGTGGATGCACTTCGATGGGGTTGAAACCGATAAAATCGGCGAATTGTCTCAACAAATTTTTTGGTTGGTGTTACCGTCATTAGTGTTTTTTTTAACCTTTCCCTTGCTATTGAAACAAGGCTTAGGCTTTTGGCTGAGTCTTATTTTGTCTAGTTCAAGCACTATCACGGTTTATTTTGTGTTATTACCTTTGTTAAGAAAATTGGGCGTTCAATTATGAGCAAACGGATTGCTCTTTTTACCGATGATGCAGGGTGGCATGGTAAGCAGTTACGATTGGCATTTGCTCAGCATGGTTATAACTGTGAGTACGTTTCGCTAACTGAATGCCATTTTTCGATTCAAGCCGATACCCTGCCGATTATTATTCCCAGCTTTGAACAACAGCTACCCGATGCGGTGTTTGTCCGTGGCGTGGCTGGGGGTTCGTTGCAGGAAGTGGTGTTGTATTTAGATTTTCTGCACGCGCTGAAAATCATGGGCATTCCTGTGTATAACGATGGTCATGCCATAGAACGCAGTGTGGATAAGGGTATGACTAGCTTTTTATTGCAACACGCAGGACTGCCCACGCCGCCCACTTGGGTGTTACGCAATCGAGAACAAGCCTTAGCGATTGCCGAAGCGGAACTCAAACAAGGGCATTTGTTAATCAGCAAACCGCTGTTCGGTTCGCAAGGCGAGGGCATACGCCGACTTGAAAAAATGACCGATTTATTATGGCTGGCGGCAAGCGGTGGTGTGTATTATCTGCAACGCTTTGTGCATTGTGCAGGGCATGGTTTTTCTGATAAACGGGTGTTTGTGATTAATGGGCAAGCGGTTGCCGCAATGCGCCGACGCGGTAAATCGTGGCTTAATAATGTTGCCCAAGGTGCGAGTTGCGAACGTATAGAATTAAACGCTGAAGTAGCAGACTTAGCCATTAAAGCCACGGCTGCATTAAGCATGGATTATGCGGGCGTGGATATTATTCAAGACCAGAACGGGCAGTACAGCATTATTGAAGTCAACAGCATTCCTGCGTGGAAAGGGCTGGAAAGTGCGTGTGATGTCAATATTGCTCAATTATTAGTTGATGATTTAATTCAGCGTTATCTTTAGGTTCAGACCTTTCAGGTTTTTAAAACCTGAAAGGTCTTTTTAGTTATTCACCATTATGAATCCACTTGAACAATTGTACCAACAAGCCTGTGAAGTTGAATTACAGGCATTTAAACCAGGTAATGTCAGTATTTATTCTGCCGCGCATGATATGACGGTGGATGATTTTCGTCTCAGTGCTAAAGTGAGTGCGCCACCTTTGTGCAATCCTGATTACAGCTTGGGTGAAAAAATATTTTATGCGGTTAAAGCCACCCGTGAGGCGGTGGGTTGTAATACCAATTTAGGGATTATTTTATTGTGCGCACCGTTAATTCAAGCGATTGATTATTGTCGTCAGTCTGGCATGACACTCAGACAAGCGTTACATCAAGTGCTGGCAAACACCACGCTAGCCGATGCTGATTGGGCATTTAAAGCTATTGCGTTAGCCGCTCCCGCAGGCTTAGGCGACGTGGCAGAACAAGATGTTAAAGCATCGGCATCAGTGACTTTAACCGAAGCGATGAGCCTTGCCAGTAGCAAAGACCGTATTGGGCTTCAGTACCTTACGGATTATAAAGATATTTTCGATTTTGCGGTTTTAAGGTATAATCACACACTTCTTAAGTGGGGCAATCATCATTGGGCGGCAGTCGCGGTTTACGCTGATTTGTTAAGTCACTATCCTGATAGTCACATCGAAAGAAAATACGGTGATCAATACACTGAAATGGTAGCCAGTCGGATGATTCAACTTAATAATGAATTATCTGCTACTGAAAACCCTGATTTGCTTATGCCATTATTGCATAGTATGGATCAGGAGCTTAAAGCTCAGCGTATCAATCCAGGTACTACGGCAGATATGACCGTAGCAACGGTATTAACCGTGTTTTTAGATGCTTTTATAAGCAACAATTTTTCAATTTTTTCTTCCTAGGGGAAACAAGCATGGCGAAAATCAATAAAATGATGGTTGGTGAATCTTTAGTTGGTGAAGGCAACGAGATTGCTCACATTGACTTAATCATTGGTCCAAGAGGTTCAGCTGCTGAATCTGCATTTGCAAACGCTTTAACTAACAACAAAGACGGTTTCTCTACTCTGTTAGCGGTTGTTGCGCCTAACTTGTTAGTTAAACCCGCTACTATTTTGTTCAACAAAGTAACTATCAAAGGTTCTAAACAAGCTGTTCAAATGTTTGGTCCTGCACAACGCGCTGTTGCTATGGCAGTTGCTGATTGTGTAGAAGACGGCACAATCCCAGCTGACGAAGCTGATGATTTATTCATCTCTGTTGGTGTATTCATTCACTGGTTGGCTGAAGATGATGCAAAAATTGAATCATTCAACTATGCAGCAACTAAAGAAGCTCTGAAACGCGCTGTAGCGGGTACTCCTACTGCTGCTGAAGTTGTTGCAGCTAAAAAAGAAGCGAAACACCCATTCGCAGTAAACAACGAATAAGTGATGAGGTGCTAACGCACCTTATACCGCTCGTTGAAAAATACCCCGCTAGTCGGGGTATTTTTTTGTCTATAGATCAGCAATATTAGCTTTGCTTATCGCTTTTGTATGTAAGGCACTCGCCACTAACGCACTGTTAATGCCAATGGCTTTAAGCTGTTGCAAATCATTAATATGACGCACGCCACCTGCGGCAATAAATGCTATGTGTGGATAGGTTTGTTGATAAAAATGCAGTTTTTCTATATCAACTCCGCTATCACTGCCAACTCGCGCCAAAGTCATGATAATGACTTGTTCAGACCATAATGTACTATCAGAAAATAAACGCGCTTCACCTAAAGGCTCGTCGTATGCAGAAAAATCTAATGATAACAGAGCGTTTTTTGTGGTCGCCATTTGCTGAGCGGAACAACATTCACTCCCTAAAACAGGTCGATAATTACTCACCCCTGCAAATGCTAAACTAGGTGATGAATAGCCCGCATCTAGCCAAAAAGTAATCGACGGATAACGCTGTAGCACATTATAAATTAATGCCTGATTATCGCCTTGCTGTGTAATGGTATTCAAATCAGCCATGTAGATAACACTAAAATTATCAAGCTGTAAAAACGCGTCAATGACATCATACACAACCGCACTAGGGCTTAATGGTGAATTAATCGGTTGATAATAATCACGTTGACCACGTTGAGCATGAACGACCACGCCATCTTTTAAATCAATAACAGGAATTAAACGCATAAGAGCTTAAGCCTTATCGCCTGCAATTGCCAATGCCGCTTGATACAAGGATTTTTTCCTAGCACCTGTTATGTCAACAGCCAATGCCACGGCGGTTTTAATAGAACATTCTGTTAATAACACGCGTAATATTCTTTCTTGCTCATCGCTTAGTAATTGCTCACTTTTATCAATGGCTTCTGCACCGCTGACAATCACCACAAATTCGCCTTTTCTCATGTTGTCATCATTGGTAACCAAAGCTAGTGCGTCTGCCAAACTGGTTTTAACGATGGTTTCATAGAGTTTAGTGATTTCTCTGGCTATCACAATTTCCCGATTTAATGGTAACACTGCCGCCATATCTTCTAAGGTTGCCAAAATACGATGACTGGATTCATAAAATACCCACGTTGTTGGACACGCTAATTTTTCACTGAATAAGGTTTTGCGAGCGGACGCTGTGCGAGGTAAAAATCCTAAAAAAGTAAACTCCGTAACGGGTAAACCCGCTGCCGACAAAGCGGCAATCAATGCACACGCACCAGGAATAGGCACAACATCAAAGCCTGAATCCTTTGCCAGTTTAACCAAGGGCATACCAGGATCACTTAATAAGGGCGTTCCTGCATCTGATACCAGTGCGATGGATTGCCCTTCGCGTAATTTTTCCAACAATCCCAACGCGGCTTTATCCTCATTATGTTGATGCAGAGCGGTTAATTTATTACTGATGCCGTAATGCTGTAACAGCATCCGTACATGACGGGTGTCTTCGGCGGCAATCAAATCGACTTGCTTTAAGGTATCTACCGCTCTAAAACTAAAATCAGCTAAATTGCCAATCGGTGTGGCGACTACATAAAGCTTTCCGTGTGCATTACTCATTCGTTACTCGTATTATTAAGGTAAGGATTTTTATTTTATTCATCGTCAAACACTTCGCTCAAATCAATGCTGAGTTCAGGAAATAAATGCGGTGTGGCAATGCCGTTAGCGTACATCGCTTTCAATTGATAATGCCCATCATCGTCTAAGACAAATTGATAAATGGCTTGTTCATAAGGATACACTAGCCAGTATTCGCTGACTCCACTTTTGGCGTATAGCTCATATTTAATCTGCATCTCCCGCTTGGAGTTACCTTTAGATAATATTTCAATAATCCAATCAGGCGCACCATTACAGCCTTGTTCATCTAATTTCGCCGTATCACATATCACGCATAAATCAGGTTGCACCACGGTATGGATTTCTTTATTGGCTAAAATGGATTTTTTGCGGTCGTATAAACGTACATCAAAGGGGGCGGCATAAATTTGACATTTTCGGTGTCTAAAGAAATTATACAAAGTGGCTGTTAAGTAGGTAGAAATACGTTGATGCTTCACATTCGGCGCAGGTGACATTAACATGATTTTGCCTTTGATGAGTTCGACGGCTTCATCAAATTGCCACGTTAAATAATCGGCATAACTATACGTTTTAGTTAAGTCTAATTGGGACAGTTGGGTAATTTTAGGCATGGCGATAAACTCAAGATGACAAGTGCAGTGTTTGAAATAATAACACAGCGTATTGTTCACGAAAGACACGAAAAGCACGAAAAATTGGCTAGTGTATAAATATCGGTAAGGTGTTTATTGCAAAGACGTTGCAGTGCAATGTCTCTACGATAACTAGCAAACATTGAACCTTTTTCGTGTCTTTCGTGCTTTTTGTGGACATTAATATAAATCAACAGGATCAACATCCAACGACCAACGTACTTTGGTGGCAAGTTTAAGTTTTGCCACTTCGGGAATCAGTGTAGTCAGGAGTGCTTGTAAATCACTGCGTTGCTTGCTTTGTAATAGCAGTTGATAACGATGAAAGCCAGCCCGTTTAGCCATTGGTGCGGCGGCAGGACCAAGTAATAGTACGGTCTTATTATCGATTTGAGCGGCTAAATCTATAACAGCTTGTAGAAAAACAGGTGGTAATTCAGCATCACGCGCGTGTGCGTTAAGTAAGGCTTGATAACTAAACGGTGGTAATTGTGCGGCTTGGCGTTCAGCTAACGCGCTGTTAGCAAACTGTGCATAACCGTGTTCAATCAGCGTGGTTAGCAAAGGATGAGTAGGTTGACGGGTTTGCATCAGCACACGCCCTATTTTTTCGGCGCGTCCTGCTCGTCCTGAGACTTGTACTATCAGTTGTGCGAGTTTTTCAGTGGTATGAAAATCAATGCTGAATAAGCCGCTGTCCACATCCAGTATTGCCACTAGCGTGACATTAGGAAAGTGATGACCTTTAGCGAGCATTTGTGTACCTAAAATAATGTCCACCTCGCCTTGATGAATTTGCTCTAAGTAATTCTCCAATGAGCCTTTGCGCTTGGTGGAATCACGGTCTAAACGCAGAATGGTTTTATCGGCAAATAATTTCGTCAGCACTTTTTCTACCCGTTCCGTGCCTAAACCTAAGGGCGTGAGTTCACCTGTTTTGCAAGCAGGGCAGGTGTTAATCAAGCGGTGTTCTGTGCCGCAATGATGGCAACGTAACAGAGCTTCATCATGATGAATTACCAGATTGGCTTCACAGTGCAGACACCGCGCCACCCAACCGCAGCCATGACAAATCAGAGTCGGCGCAAAGCCACGCCTATTTAAAAATAATAATACTTGTTCATTGTTTGCCAGAGTATTGCGTATTTCGCTGAGTAAGGCTTCAGATAAGCCTTCGCGCATTTTTTTATTGCGAATATCCAATAATTGCAACACAGGTTTTATTGAGTAGCCTGCCCGTTCTGGCAAATGTAGCCATTGATAACGCTGTTTTACGACATTATGCAGACTTTCCAAGGACGGTGTTGCAGAGCCAAGTAGTACAGGGATATTTAACAGTTTGCCGCGCACAATGGCAGTATCACGCGCCGAAAAATGCACGCCTTCTTGTTGTTTAAACGAGGCATCATGTTCTTCATCGAGAATAATCAAGCCCAGATTACGAAAGGGTGTAAACAGAGCAGAGCGCGTACCTAGTAGAATAGGGCTAATGCCTTGCTGTGCTTGTAGCCACGCGTTTTGTCGTTGATTATCGGTTAATTTGGAATGCGATACCGCAATATTGACTGCAAAACGGTGTTTAAAACGGGCTTCCAGCTGCGGTGTGAGACTGATTTCAGGCACTAACACTAACACTTGTTGTCCGCGTTTCAGCACCTCGTGAATAATTTGTAAATACACTTCGGTTTTGCCGCTACCTGTCACGCCTTCCAGTAGAAATACGGCAAATTGACCTAAGCTAGCGCAGACTGAATCTATGGCAGTTTGCTGTGCGGGATTGCTGGTTAAGGCGGCGTTGCTGAGTTTAGTGGTTTGGAGATTTTTTTCAGCGGTAAGTTTGGCAGCTTTGCCTTGTCGCAATGCCGTAGGAAACGCTAGGCTAATAACTTCACCAATCGGATGGTGATAATAACGACTAACCCAGTTTAGTAAAGTTAAATCGTGTGCAGAGAGTAGCGAGTGCTGGTCGATGATACGCTCAACGCGCTTTAATTTGTGCAGAGCAAAATCGCTGTGGTCGGTGATTTCCATCAAAACAGCGATTTTTTTGTGATTGCCTCTACCAAACGGCACAATTACGCGTGAACCTAGTTGAATGTTATTGCACTCGACATCAAGCGGCGGCAGATAATCAAATAGTTGGTAAAGCGGCGTGGCAATGGCGACTTTGAAAATCATGTTTTTACCAGTGGCAAATGTTGGGTTACGCTATCGTTAACCCAACCATACAATATGGCACAAATGAATTCGTAGCCGCCTTATTATGGCTTAACAAATTTAAGCGTCATGCGGTCGCTTTCACCAATGGCTAGGTATTTTTTGCGGTCTTTATCTTTCAGTCTTAAGGTGGGCGGCAGTGTCCAGACACCTTCGGGATAATCTTTGCTGTCTTTACTATTAGCATTAATCTCCGATTTAGCTAGAAACTCAAATCCCGCGTTTCTTGCCAGTGCAATGACATAATCTTCACTGACATAACCTGATACCGCATGGATGTCTTGTGGTTTTAATGAGGAGTTTCGGTGTTCGACTACGCCTAAGATACCGCCTGATTTTAAAGCGCGGAACATGGCTTTAAATACGGCGGGGGCTTGGTCTATTTTCATCCAGTTATGGACGTTACGAAAAGTTAATACTCTGTCAACAGAACCATCGGGGGCGATTTGCAGTTGGTCAGGCGGTTGTAGTGTGGTGAGTTCAACGTTACCGTAGATTTTTGGTTCTGCCTTTAGTTTGCTGATAAATTGTTGCCGACTTTTTTGAAAACGAGCTTCTTTGGTATCGGCTGAAAAATGCGCAGCATACAATTTGCCATGATCTTTCAAATAGGGGGCAAGAATTTCGGTGTACCAACCATCACCTGACCAGATTTCAACCACGGTCATGTCATTCTTTACGTCAAAAAAATCTAAGGTTTGTTGGGGATGGCGATAATCATCACGGTGTTTATGTTCGCTAGAGCGATGTTTATCAGCAAGGATATGTGGCAACGCAGTCGATGTGTCAGCGGCTTGGACTGATAGATGGCAACTCACCAGTAACAGGGTTAAAAAAAACTTGTTCATACTATTTATCTATAGTGGGATGGATGTTGTGGGAACTATCATCAAACCAGCGTGATTGATTACGTCCTGCTTCTTTAGCTTCATACAGAGCTGTATCGGCGTGGCTTAATACCTGATCGCCATTAATATCATCTGGCGATAATGCCGCAGCACCAATGCTGATGGTGATGCGTACCGTGCCTTTTTTATGAGCAATAACGACATTGGCAATTTGTTGACGTAACCGTTCTGCCATTGCCATAGTATCTTGTCGAGTTGCACCAGGTAATAAAATAGCAAATTCTTCGCCGCCTAAACGGGCGGGGATGTCAAAAGTTCTCGAAAGCTGCCGTACAATATGGGCAAATTGACGCAACACTTCATCACCTGTTGAATGACCATAGGTATCGTTGATGCGTTTAAAATAATCGAAATCTATCATTAATAGCGCGGCTGCTTGACTTTCAAAGCGAGCTAATCGCGCGACTTCTTGCGTTAAGTGATCTAAAAATACCCGCCGATTGTATAATTCTGTCAGTGGATCGGTATTAGCGAGCTTTTGTAATTGTTCTTGTAGTTGTTTACGTTCACTAATATCGTCTTTGATACCGATAAAATGGGTAATTTCTCCTGTTTTATCTTTGACAGGGGCAATGCTTAGTTCTTCGTGGTACAAGCTACCATTTTTACGTCTGTTAATCAGTTCACCGCGCCAATGTTTCCCTTGTACAATATCTGCCCACATGGCTTGGTAAAACGCTTTGTCTTGTAATTCAGAATTGATCAAGCTTTTGGGGTTTTCCCCGACTGATTCCTCGGCACTGTAGCCTGTTAGCCGTGTAAAAGCGGAATTAACCCATTTAATGACAGCATCTTTATCAGTAATAATAATGCTGTTAGCGGCGGCTTCCAAAGCGGCGACTAATAAATTATTACGCGCTTCCATTTCAGCACGAAATAAGGCGTAGCGAATGGCTCTGGCTAAGCCATCGTAACCAAAATTGCCTTTAACCACATAATCGGCGGCTCCAGATTCCAGTGCTTTTAAGGAAAAGTCAGTATCACAGCGTCCTGTCAACACGACAATAGGCATTTCGCCAACCAGCAAACGGGCTTTTTGAATGGTCATTAAGCCGTCTGAATCGGGCAATGATAAATCTAGTAGAAGTACGTCAAAATTAGCTTCTTGTAAACAGTGTTTCGTTTCGTTCAGGGATTGCACCCAAGTGACGGTAAATTTTTCGCCCCGTGTTTTTTGTAGGTCTATTTCGACCAACTGAGCGTCACCTACTTCATCTTCGACCAGTAATACGCGTATAGGCTGATTAGCACTCATATTTATACCTGCGTGGTAAGCGAACGACTGTCATCCAATAATCACTGATTTTGTTAATAGCCGATATGAACTGTTCTACGCCCACGGCTTTAGTGACATAACTGGCAGCACCGAGTTGGTAAGAAGCTATTATGTCACTTTCAACATCAGAGGTTGATAATACGATAATGGGAATACCTTTAAAGCGATCATCCTCTTTAACTATAGCTAAGAATTCATAGCCATTCATACGCGGCATATTGAGATCAAGCAAAATTAAATCGGGACGTGGAACATGGCTATAATCGCCTTGTTTTTGCAAAAAACCTAAACCCTCACGCCCGTCAACTACATGATGTAAACGGGCTAATATGTTATTTTCCTTCAAGGCTATTTTGACTAAATACGCATCAGCGGCTTCGTCTTCTAGGAGTAAAATTTCGATAGCGTGTGAGGGTTTCATTAGTTGGTCAATCTCGTTGTCAAAAGAGGTTGCATTGCAAAGTCGGTATGATAATTTTCACGCATTATTCAGGTAAATCAAACAGTACAGTAGTACCACCATTGGGGGTTTCATGAAGACTCACTGTACCGCCACAACTCTTGACAATACGTTGGACAATCGCTAAACCGATACCCGTAGAATCGGGATTACTATTCACTTGTAAGCGTTCAAACACTAAAAAAACGCGGTTACGATAGTCGCTAGGAATGCCGATGCCATTATCGGTAATTTTATAATGAACGCGTCCTGCCTTGCATTCGCCATTAATATGTATTTGTAATTGTCGCTTAGGGTGACGATAGTGCAAGGCATTATCCAGTAAAATATTGAAAATGTCATATAAGCGTGGCGGGTCAATATGGACAGGTGGAAGATGATTATGCGTTATACAGGCATTGGTTTCATGAATTAGTGAAGCATGATTTTTCAGCACTTTAGCGAGAGCGTTTCTAACAGACACTTGCTCTAGCACGGTTAACGGTTTTATGGCTGCCAGATATAATTGAATATCACGCACTAACGCCCGTTGTCGCAACGCACTTTGTTCAATAAAATCAAGTGATGTCAACGCGTCTTCGTTTAAATCGGGTATTGTTGCCAGTTGGGTATGCAGATATTGTACGAAAGTAACTAAGCGTCGCGTTGGTTCTTGTAAATGATGAGCGGCGACATGGGTAAATTGTAATAAATCAGCATGAGCCATCGCCAACGCGTCTTGGTTTTCTTTAAGCGTTTGCAGTGTGCGTTTGCGCTCAATGCTACGGCGATAAAAAATAAACGTCATGATAAACAGAAAAAAACCAGTGATGGGGGTGATGTATTCAAGTAGTAGTGGTAAAAAGGCTTTTTCTTCATATACCCCAAACCATTTTTCATACAGCTCATCATACACACCACTGACTTTGGTTAATGCCAAGCCCTCGTTGATTTTAGCCAGTAATTCCGCATTACCCTTATGCACTGCAAAGGAAAATTTCTGCGCAAAACCCACTTTTATTGGCAGAGCTTCAATATTATCTAACTTTAGTTTTTCCAGTGTTTGCTTGCCTGTCAATTTACTCAGTAATAACGCATCGTATTGACCTGATGCTAGTAATTGAAAACCTGTTTCGACTGTATCGACCAGTACCAACTGTTTTCCCCAGCCTTTTGCAAGCGCGTAATCATGGGCTAAATCGGCATTCAGTACAATAATACTTTTGTTATTTAAATCGGCTTCAGAGTGAATGCTATTTTCATCGTTACGAACAAAAATCGCGCCATTAACAATAACGTGCGGCACGGTAAAGTCAGCAAACTGGCGACGTTCATCGGATTGTGCCAAGTTAATCAGGACATCAATGTTGCCTGCTTTAAATGCTTGCAAAATGTCATGAAAGGGCATGACGCGAATGCTTGAGTTCAGGTGACTTTCTGCGGCGACGGCTCGCCATAATTCGACGGTAAAACCATTGGCGGTTTCATCCGTTAAACCCAGTGCAAACGGTGGATAATTTTGTTCACTACCCACTATCAGCAGTTTGTCATCGGCAAAGCTTAATGGGGTAATGCTTAATAAGATAGGCAAAACTAAGGCGATTAATAACTTAGTCATGGCGTTAATCCTCACTGGCAGGTTGCAGTCTGGGTAATTCAAACCAAAAGACACTGCCTTGCCCGTCACCTGCGGATTCCACACCAATTTTACCGCCATGATGTTCAACAATTTTGCGACACAACGCCAGTCCTATACCTGAACCTTCAAAACGACTATGCGCATTTAACCGTGAAAAGACTTTAAATAAACGATTGAATTGTTCATTATTTATACCGATACCATGATCACGCACGGCAACTTTGAACACCGTGACAGTAATTAATGTGGACACTTCTACGAAGGGTGGCTGATTTTTTTCGTGGTACTTGAGCGCGTTAGCGATTAAATTTTGCAATAAGCGTGTTAATTCATCTCGACTTGCCATGATGATAGGCCACTTACCGAATATCTCTATTGACCCTCCACTGGCTTGTAACTCAGGTTCAAGAAAAGCTAAGGCTTCATTTAATGCAGCACGGCTAGAAATGTAGGTAATAGCATCGGTTTTATGCCCTACACGCGAATAATCCAGCAACGATAAAATCATGGCATCCATGCGTTTTGCACCATCAAGGGCAAACCTTAGAAATTGTTGTTGTTCTGCATTGAGTTGCTGTGCCAACGCGGTTTCAAGTAGCGTTAGATAGCTCGTTACCATGCGTAGTGGTTGGCGCATATCGTGAGAAATGGCATAAGCGAATTGTTCTAACTCAGCGTTGGAGCGTTTGAGTTCAGCTTCCATGAGTTTACGGTCGGTAATGTCTTGGACAATGCCAATAAAGCGAGTCGGTGTACCATCAGGCGCAAATTCAGCTTGACCGACTGAGCGCATCCAGCGCGTTTGTTCATTAGTAGATAACAGCCGATATTCGACATCATATTTTGCACCCTGTGTCAGATGTGCGTGATTGGCATCAATCAGCATTTGCCTATCATCGGGATGGACGTGAGCTAAAAAGTCTTCCCATGTTGGCTCAACTAGGTCAGAAAATCCCAGTGTTTGATAAGTGGTTTTTGACCAAATTTGTCGATTGTGAATTAAATCTGTTTCCCACGAACCAATACCACCGTATTCTTGACTCAGATTAAGACGATCTTCATTCTCTTGTAGTTGCAGCTCTGCCAGTTTACGTTTAGTAATATCCAGCGACAACACGATAAAGTGCGCTTGGTCGTCAGTACCTTGTTTAATAGCCACCGATAATTCAATCCATAAATCGCCTTGTGAACGGCTAAGTAGGAACTGCTTGCCTTGTGAATAGCCATTAGCTTTGGCTTCGTGTAATGCTGATAAAAAAATTTCAGTAGCTTCAGGTGATAGAAAATCGGCTACTTTTTTACCGATAATCTGCTCAACAGGCGTAGCTAATAAGTCGCTACGCGCGGCATAAACATCATAAAAATAGCCATCCAAACTCACTTCAAATAGTAAATCAGGAATCGCATTCAGTGTGGATTGTAGTTGATTACGCGTGGCAATCATGGCGTGTTCTACGCGCTTACGTTCGTTAATATTTTCTAGTGTGGCGATAATATAATCAGGTGACTCATCAATACTATGAATTAATCTGACCGATAGACTACCCCAAACACGGCTATTGTCTTTACACACATACTGTTTAACCACGCTGAAATCCAAAATAAGACCCGCTAATAATTGCTGTATGTACCTAAAATGGAATTTCCGATCTTCAACTTGCATCAAGGGGACAAAGGTCATACCTAATAGTTCATCACGACTGTAACCTAGCATATCGCAGCAAGTACGATTAACGGCCAAAAAACCGCCTGTTAAGGAAAATGTTGCTACTCCAATAGGGGCGTGTTCAAAGGTGTTACGAAAATGCGCTTCACT